>OJTY01000006.1_pt1 | contig 145623 bp, 124 predicted proteins | sample 1599811 | NCBI WGS metagenome assembly OJTY01 (sample SAMN04436924, study PRJEB24849) | human gut metagenome | biome: human gut; feature: NICU; material: stool | host: Homo sapiens | place: USA: Saint Louis, MO | collected 2012-05-21
CAGGTCAATCCGTGAAAATCCGCGATTCCGGACACACTTTTTGACCCTTAACCCGGTTCATCGAGCAACGTCTTCGAATGCCGCACAGGCAATCACAAAGGTGTACGAAACAACTGCCACACAACCCAGCCACCTGGAGTATCTTTCTGTGCAGTGGCAAAGCTCATCGCCCCGCCAGTACTCCGGCGGGGTGATGAGACGGCGCAGCAGCTGCGCCAGCTTCGAGCTTTCCAAAGGAGGAAAACGAACATGACGAGCCATTCTCGCCGAGCATTTCTTCAAGGATCCCTGAGTGCCCTGGCACTGGGCGCCCTGGCCGCCTGCTCCAACGATTCCGATTCCGGCAGTGCCGCCGACTCCCAGGACTTCTCCGGCACCGGCCCCATCAACTACGCCCAGGGCAAGGACTTCTCCAGCGGCATGGTCCAGAAACGTCTGGACGAGTGGAACAGGAAATATCCCGACGAGAAGGCCACCCTCATCGAGCTGTCCTCCGAGGCCGATCAACAGCGCAGCTCGTTGGTCAACAGTGCCCAGACCAAGTCGGACGCCTACGACGTCATCTCCCTGGACCTCGTCTGGGTCGCCGAGTTCGCCGCCAATCGATGGGTCATGCAACTGCCGGCTGACAAGTTGAAGAATTCCGACATCATCCCCAGCGTGTGGGAGACCGGCCTGTACCGCGACAACATGTACGGCATGCCCTACGTCACCGATGCCTCCCTGCTCTACTACCGCAAGGACCTGCTCGACCAGGCTGGCGTCAAGAAGGCCCCCACGACATGGGACGAACTGCTCAGCGCCATCGAGGCCGTACGCAAACTGCCCGGCCATGCCGACATCGGCGGGATCGGCGGCCAGTGGAACAAGTACGAAGGCCTCACCTGCAACATCTCCGAGTTCATCCACACCATGGGCGGAGCCATCGTCGACGATCAGAGCAAGGTCGTGCTGGGAGACTCCACGTACCACGACAAGAACGTCAAGGCCATCCAGTTCGTCATCGACGCCTTCAAGAGCAACGTCATCCCCAAGGAGGCGCTGGAGTGGAAGGAGGAGGACGGCCGCGGCGCCTTCGAGTCCGGCAAACTGCTGTTCTACCGCCAGTGGCCCTACCAGTACTCCAACAACGTCAAGAACCTCGGCACCGACAAGTTCGACGTCGCCCCCATGCCATCCATCGACGGCAACAAGTACGTCGCCACCCTGGGAGGCCACAACTGCGCAATCTCCACGAACTGCAGGAACAAGGCCACGGCACTGAAGTTCATCACATGGTGGACCAGCAGGGAGACCCAGCAGTACAACGTCGACAAGCTCAGCAATGCCCCGATCCTCGGCTCGTTGTACTCCGACAAGGCCAACGTCAAGGAACTGCCCTACCTGCCGCCGCTCAAAACCTCCCTGGACAAGGCCAAGGGACGCCCGCGTGTGGTCAACTACGGTGACGTCACAGCTGCCGTCCAGGACGCCGTCTACCCAGCAATCAAGGATGGCGGCAACGCAGAGGACGTCGTCGCCACACTCAACGACTCGCTGAAGTCCATCATCAAGAACTGAGTGACACGTGCCCAGGGGCGGCTCCCTCGAGCTGCCCCACGCTGCACACGCGTCTGGTTCCCCTGCCAGCGATCATGCCTCCGGAAAGGCCACCCATGTCCTCAACAACTGCACCACGAAAACGATCGGCACGAGCCCGGTCCCAAGAGCGTCTGGCCCTGCTCCTCATCGCACCCACACTGCTCGTCCTGACGATCGTCATCGTCGTACCGGTCTTCCAGTCGTTGTACCAGTCCCTGCATGGCCAGCCCGGCCTGGACCCCCAGACCGGATTCGTCAACGACACCGAGCCGTTCGTCGGTCTGCGCAACTATGCCGACATCTTCACCGGAGGAGGTGACCGGTTCTGGAATGCCTTCCTCAACACCACGCTCTTCGGTGTGGTGACCGTGCTCCTCGAGACCGCACTGGGCGTCATCATGGCCCTCATCATGCACAAGGCGATGGCTGGACGAGGTGTGGTGCGTGCCGCGATCCTCGTCCCGTGGGCCATCCCCACCGCCGTCTCGGCGATCCTGTGGGGGTGGATCTTCAACCAGAACGGCGTCGCCAACGCCATCCTGGGCCAGCACATCATGTGGGCCTCGGGTGATTGGTCGGCCAAGTGGTCCATCATCATCGCCGACGTGTGGAAGACGGCCCCCTACATCGGCCTGCTCACCCTGGCTGGTCTGCAGGTGATTCCCGAGGAGGTCTACGAGGCGGCCAAGATGGACGGCGCTGGGGTGTGGAAACGATTCACCTCCATCACCCTGCCACTGGTCAAGCCGGCCCTCGTCGTCGCCGTCCTGTTCCGCACCCTGGACGCGCTGCGCATGTTCGACCTGCCGTACATCCTCGTCGGCCCACGCAAGAATTCGGTGGAGACGCTCTCCATGCTCGTTCAGGACGAGGCCTCCAACCTGCGCTACGGTGCCGCGGCGGCATATGCACTGCTGCTGTTCCTCTACGTGTTCATCATCGTCTTCGCATTCATCAAGATTCTGAGAGCCGACATCACCGGGTCGGGCAGGCAGGAGCGTCATCACAAGGTCAAGGCGTCCAGCTTCGTCAACGGTGGCAGCCCCACCACACGTCGGGAGCGCAAGGCTGCCGGACGTCGTGCTGATGGGAAAGGAGTCCCAGCATGAGCACTACGACAGCTGATGCGAACGCAATCCTCACGCACCCTGGTGGCGACACAGGCATGACCGGGAAGAAGCGCGGCGGCGCCGGAAAGGTCTTCTCGGCCATCGGGATCGCCCTCATCATCATCTACTGCCTGGCGCCGTTCTACTGGATGCTGGTGTCCTCGTTGCGGCCCGACAAGGAAATCTTCGAGAACACATGGTGGCCGCGACACGCCTCGTTGGAGAACTACCGAGCCGTCTTCGCCCCCGGGAACAACTTCCTGCGCGCCCTGGGCAACTCCGCCATCGTCTCCATCAGTGTGACGATCGTTGCGCTGCTCATCGCGACCTTCGCGTCCTATGCGCTGGCTCGTCTGGAGTTTCGAGGCAAGGGGGCGTTCCTCGTCCTGGTCATCGCGACGTCGATGTTCCCGCTGGTGGCGATCATCGTGCCGCTGCTGAAGAACTTCTCGGCATGGCATTGGATCAACACCTATCAGGCGATGATCATCCCGGATCTGTCGTTCTCACTGCCGCTGGCGGTGTGGAACCTCACGACGTTCTTCAAGCAGATGCCCGACGAACTCGAGCAGTCCGCCATGGTTGACGGCTGCACCCCACCGCAGGCATTTCGCAAGATCATCCTGCCGCTAGCCACCCCGGGAATCTTCACCACCGCCATCATCGTCTTCATCGGCGCATGGAACGAGTTCCTCGTCGCCGTGACGATGATCAACGACCCGAAGATGCAGCCGGCGACGGTGATGCTGTCGAAGTTCACCGGATCCTCACAGTTCAACACCCCGTTCGGCACGCAGATGGCTGCCGGCGTCATCATGACGATCCCCTTGGTCATCATGGTGCTCATCTTCCAGCGTCGGATCGTTGAGGGGCTGTCCGCCGGTGGACTGAAGTCATGACACCGCACTGTCGAGAGAAAACCATGGGCCCTGCCACCGTCTGTGGTGGCAGGGCCCATCAGCTGACGCAGAAGTATCAGGTCTCGGCGCCGGACCTGCACGCTCCTGCGAGAAAGGCGCACATGCGGGCACCTGTGCGGCGCGTCCAAGAAACTCTGCGACGTCGCTCGCACCAAGGTGCCCTGATATACGGAACTCAGTCCTTGTTCTCGGCGGCGGCTTCGGCACGCAGCACGGATGCCTGACGCAACAGGGACTCGGCAAGACTGCTGAACTTGGACTCACCGCCGTTCAGGTCGACGACCTGGGCGACGTCCTTCTTTCCACGATGCCGGTTGCGCTTGGCGACAGCCTTGCGTGCGGCCTTGCTTTCCTTGGCGGCCCGCTTGGCATTCTTGAGCTGCTGCTTCTCCAACTTGCGTCGGGTGGTGGCGCCGGTGGCCTTCCCGACGATCGCGCGAGCAGCGGTCAGCAGCACGAGGCCACCGACGACGACACCACCGACGAGGATGAGTCGGTCCTCGCGCCAGCCGTTCTCGTCCTTGACCTGCCCCTTGGCCTGGTCGAACTGTCGCTGTGCAAAACTCTTGGCATCGTTGACAGCGTCGTTCTTGAGGGTCTTGGGATGGAACTGCTGGGTGGCGTCCTCAACGGTCTGAGAAACTCGCGACCTTGCGGCGTTGAGATCCTGCCTAATCTGCTCGGCGGTGCGAGTGTCCTTTTCCTTGCTGGCCATCTGGCCCCCCTTGCTCGATGCTGCGGATATTTCCAGTACGGACGGACAAACCCGCCTCCCTGAGCTCTCAGCCTATATCGTGGACGTCATGAGCACGCATCTAGAGCCCGGATATTCCGCCCCCGACTTCACTCTGCCTGCCGCGGACGGCACGAAGGTCACCCTCTCCGAGCTGCGCAACCGCAAAGTCATCGTGTACTTCTACCCTGCTGCGATGACGCCGGGGTGCACCACACAGGCGGTTGACTTCACCGCCCACCTGGACGACTTCACCACCGCAGGCTACGACGTGTTGGGCATCTCCCCCGATCCCGTTGACAAGCTGCAGGAGTTCGTCACCAAGGAATCGTTGACTCTGACGTTGCTGTCCGACGAGTCCAAGGGGATCATGAAGGCATACGGTGCCTACGGACCCAAGAACGTCTACGGCAAGGAGATCGTCGGTGTCATCCGCTCCACCCTCATCGTGGACGTCGATGCGGACGGCAATTGCACCGTTGCCGAGGCACAGTACAATGTTCGCGCCAAGGGTCACGTCGACAAGCTGCGCCGGGAGCTGGGGATCAGCGACTGACCCGCACCGTTGGATCGAGTGTTCCTTGGTTCCGGGACCGCGATGTCCCGTTGCCGGAGTGGTGGAATTGGCAGACACGCAGGATTTAGGTTCCTGTGCCGCAAGGCGTGAGGGTTCAAGTCCCTTCTCCGGCACCAGCACGATCAGCCCGGTGAAATGATCTTGTCACCGCGCATTCTCACAAGCCTCCCCGCGGCAGACATGCACTGAGACTGTCTCAGACTGCCAAACCATACTTTCCATGCCTCAGCGAATCGCCCCCAGGAGCAAAGCACAATCGGATGTGTGACCGATCCCGTAGCAGGAGCGGTTGTACACGACGCCGCACGACAACCCCGGGCCAATGGGCCGTTCCGCGTGTGGATTTCCGGCGCGAGCGGGTGACGGTTGCCACGAGACGTGGCAACCGCCGGGATCCCGAACACAATTGCCACGCGCCGTTTTCCCGGAACCGCGCGTCTCCTGTGCGTCTGCCAGATCATTGGTCCTCGGTTCGCCGTGGCGATCCTGCACCGAACAACCCCACCTGCCACATGGCGTGGCAGCCACCCCATTCAGCACCATGATTGCCACACGTCACTCGATGAGGTGCCATGCACGAACCCCGCACAGTCAAAAACTGACCCAGCGCTCGAGCGCGCACCCCACACCCGCCGCACCGGACCCACACTCACCAACCTGGGGACAGGACCCACAGGGAGCAGGGCTAGCGCTACGAGCCGCCGTGGCAATCCTGCACCGAACGACCTCACCTGCCACGTGGCGTGGCACAACCCCCACTCCCACACATGATTGCCACAAAGGCACGAGCAGGGCAGTGCCCCACCCCCTTGCCGGATCGTCACGCCAGGGCATCCATCACCACGCCTAGGCATTTACCGACACCAGGGCATCCGTGGTCATCCTGTGCTGGACGCTCCCCCGTGCCACGTGCCGTGGTATGGGATCCAGTTCAACCCAGGATTGCCACAGCAGCTGAGCTGAGTCACTGCCCTCGGCTGTCATCATGGCGTGGCCCCTGAGGAAATGTTAGATTCTTTACACAAGATGCTTTAAACGAAAGGTTGAAGACAATGGCGTTCGGGGCCTTCGACAGTCAGATCACCCGCCGTGGCTACGTGACCGAGGCAATGGACACCATCTGGTCCGAACGATCAACGGTACAGAGCTGGTACGACGTCGAGGCAGCACTGGCTCGCGTGCAGACGAAGCTGGGAATGATCCCCGAGGGAACCGGAACCCGAATCACCCAGCAGGCGAAGGCCACGGATGCCGTCATGGAACGTATTTTTTCTGGGACGGCAGGAAATCCCTTTGCCCTGGGACTTGACTGCCTTCGGCAGACCCTTGACGAGACGACCCGCCGATGGGTCCATTTCGGGGCCACGACCCAGGACATTCTCGACACCGCTCGAAACCTGCAGATCCGTGACTCGCTCGATCTCATCGATTCTTGCACCAATGACCTTCTGAAAATCACGCGACTGCTGGCCGACAGGCATGCGGAGACCATCATGGTGGCACGCACCAATGGTCAACATGCCGTTCCCACCACTCTCGGCATGAGATTCGCCAGATGGACCGCCGATCTCGAGCGATCCCGTGAGCGCATGACGCAGACCCGGCACCGTTGCCTTCTCGTGCAGTTCTCCGGTGCAGCAGGCACATATGCTTCGATGGGGCCGCACGGCGCAACGGTCGCCACCGAGATCGCCCGAGATCTCGGGCTCACCTGCGAGCTCATCGCCTGGCATGCATCCCGAGACGCCCTCACGGAGCTCTCCTGCAACCTGGCCATCCATGCACAGGTTCTGGCCAAGATCGCCGAGGACCTCTACAACATGCAGCGCACCGATCTTCGGGAAGCGGCCGAGGCCCTTGATCCGCATCTCTCCGGATCGAGCACCATGCCTCAGAAACGCAATCCGTTCTCCACCATGAAAATCACTGCCGCAGCTCGTATGGCTGCCGGTGCGGCAGCCACCGTGCTCACCAACCCGCCCGGTGACTTCGAGCGGGACCACCGACAACTCGAGGTCGAGCGCGACGCGGTTCCCCGAATCCTGGCGGCAGTCGACGGGGCCGGACAGAAGCTGTTGACACTGTTGAACGCGCTGGACTTCAACGTCGACCAGCTTGCCGCCAACGCTCATCGAGAAGGAATCCTGCTCGTCAGCGAAGGCATCATGATGGAGCTTGCCCCACGCCTCGGCCACGAGGAGGCTCACGACCTGCTGCAGGAATTCTCCGCTGCCCATCGAGCCAATGGAATCAGCCTGCACGACTTCATCGACGCGCATCCGCACGTTGCCGAGAAACTGTCGGGTCTCGATCTTGACGAGCTGTCCGACCCGTCTCGCTACACCGGTCTGTCCGCCGAACTCTCCCACCTCATTGCCGAGGACCGGCCCCACACCGGCAACGACGTCATGGGGTGATGAACACCCCGAGGTCGTCGAACAACCCTTGCATGGCTCTGACCCTGCCCCGCTCGACGTCTGGATCGCTCGGGGCCAGGGCCGCCACCAGGGATTCCAGCAGGATGAGATAGCAGACGCGCGACCGGAAGGCGGTCGACGACTCCGAGGCCACCAGCAGGACGTGCTCGGCGTATCGACGCATCGGGGTCGAGGAACGATTCGTGAGCAGGATGGTGGTCATGTCGCGCTCGTGGAACATCCGTAGCACGGATTCGACCATCCGGGAGTGCCGGTCGAAGACGGACGCCAACAGGATTGCGTTGCTGGGCAGATCAATGAGCTGGTGCGCCATGCGGTCGGTCGATTCCAGCAGGATGACATGGGGCCGGTAGTAGCGCACCAGCAGGCTGAAGTAATCCAGCAGTGTGTGCCCGGTGGCGGCTGCCACGAGGTACACCGGCCGCGAGTCATCCTTCAACACCTCAACGACACGATCGAAGGCTTCGCCGTCCAACGCCCCCAGGCCAACGTCGATACTGCGTCGAGCAGCCTCCATCTTCGAGCGCCACATCCCACCCGGCGCGTCAGATTCAGGACTCCTGGTGGCGCGGTCACTGGGCAGATCAAAGTTTGCTGCCACCTCCTCACGCAGACATCGTGAGAAATCGCGGAAACTGGCATATCCCAGTTTGCGAACGAAACGTGTCACCGATGCCGTCGAGACGTCGGTGGCCGCACTGATCTCGTCAAGGTTCTCCAGAGCCAGATGGGGAAAGTCGTCCTCGAAGTACTGGGCAATCACACTCTCTGTCGGAGTCAGCTCCTGCAAGGCTGCAAGTCGTCCATACAGATCCCCGGATTCCTCCGCCATCGTGGCGCCCCCTGTACACGCGTCCGTCACCACGAAATCTCGTGGCGGGCTTCACCCTACCGGTGCTCAGATGAGCACCAGACTCGAGATCATCATGACGATGAAACCCACCAGCATCGGAAGTGCCGTGCGACGCACCACCGCCATCGGCGAGATGCCCGCGGCACCAGCCACCGTGATGACCACCCCGGAGATTGGTGAGACCGAGCGAAACAGCCCACCACAGAACTGCATCGGGTTGACGATACTTGCCGCGCTACCACCGAGCCCCTTGGCAATACCTGGGGCCAGGGAGGCGAATGCCGTGAAGGACCCCACCCCGGATCCGGTGAGGAAGGTCACCACACCGACGACCACACTGAACAGGACTGCCATGCCCCACAATGGGAGACCAACGCCCTCGGCACCATTCACCAGGAGTTTGATGACTCCAGCCTGCTTGAGACCTTCGGCGAACAGCTGGGCACCGATGATGAGGGAGACGACCTTGGCGAACATATTGCCCATTCCGACGAACATGGCGTTGGCGTCACCCAGAACCTCCGAGCGATCGTGGTTGCGTATCAGCTCGACGAGGATGGTCACCAGCCACACCAGCAGGAATGCCGACACGGTCGACAGCTGCACGGATCTCACAGCCAACGGGCTGAAGACGATGAGCAGGATGATCGGCAGCAACAAGAAGATGGCATACCACTTGGGAGCCTGACGAGCTGCCGCAGGATCCTCGTCACGATGCTCGGCACTGTCGTCGCCACCCCTGCGATCCAGGCGGCGCTGGACGAAAAAATGGGTGATGGCCACTGCAACAACCGTGGGGATCGCAACCGGAAGCTGATCGCGGACGAAGTACACCGCCGGGGAGAGTCCCACCGTGTGGGCGGCCAGGATCTCCGTGCCAGTGGCAGGCCCGATGGGCAGGGCACTCGTCGTGGCGATGACTGCGGCACCAGCTGCGGCGCTGGCCCCGGAAGCGGTGATGATCGGCATCATGATGACGACGAGCAACATGGCCAGGCCCGCGGCGCTCGGGATGACCATGAAGAGCAGCTGCCCCAGGACGTAGGTGAACACCAGGATGAGATAGGGCTGCTTGAGCCTGGTGACAGGCCCAATGACGATACGCACCAGCGCCTCGGTGGCCCCAATACGGTTCATGTAGGCCGAGAATCCACCAGCGGCCATGATGATGAGGCCAACCCCGGTGAGCTGGCTCTTCGCAATCGACTCGATGAGCCCGATGATGTCGAACCAGACGCTCCCGGAACTCTCATCGCCTTCCAGCAACGGGACCGACGGTCTGAGGATGACGCGGATGAGGACCAGCAACAGACCGGCTCCCAGCAGCACCAGCACAGGCTTGTACCTCTTGACCAGCAACCAGCCGGCCAGAACGGTCACGACAAGCGCGCACAGCGCCAGCACCGTCGTCATGATGACCTCCTCGTCATGTGACCCATCACGATGAAAGTAAATATACATCTTTGCATCTGCGCGATGAATAACTGACATATTCTTGGCGGGAAGATTTTCTGCGCCCTGAAGGCCACTGTCCAAGGAGCACCGATGCGTCCAACGTCACTGAACCACCGAGCACGATCGTCACTGCACGTGTTGATCTGTCTCCTGCTCATCATCATTGGTGCAGTGGGTTCGAGCCTCGCACAGCGTGACGGTGGAAAGGCCAACGTCCAAGGACTGGTGATTCCGGGCAAGGACGGCGCCCTTGTCAGTGCTGATCTGTTCCGCCCCGACACGGCCACCGAGAAGAACAAGGCTCCGATGGTCATCGTGAGCCCCGGTTTCCAACGCACCAAGGAGACCCAGATCTCGTACTCCATGGAGCTTGCTCGCCGGGGATACGTCACCCTGGTCGTCGACCCGTACAACCAGGGCGAGTCGACCTCCCAACCACCGACCAATGACGATCCGAGCATCAAACCAGCCATCGACTACGTCTCACGCACCACCACGTTGAACTACGTGGACAAGTCCCGGATCGGCATCACCGGCCATTCCGCCGGCGGATCACAGGTACGCCGCATGGCAGCAGAGTATGGCGCCAAGGAATCCAAGGCCCTCAAGAAGGCCAAGAGCCCCAACTCCCCCGGCGGCACCACGATCACCACGGAGGAACGAGAGAAGGCCGAGGCCCTCAACCCCATCCGATCAGTGTTCATCTCCGGATGGCTGCAGAAACTCGACGCGAAGAAGTTCAAGAACGTCCACTCCAATGTCGGAATCGGCTACGCGTTCTACGACGAGGGCGGCTACCGCAACAAGAACGGCAATGGGGATCTACGCACCGCGCCAGAGGCATTGGCCGTCATCAACTCCGGACTATCGGCATCCCAGCACGTCGACCACGTCGTCATCGGCAAGGGGTACGGATCGACCAGCGACCGCACCTATCGCGTCGCCTACAATGACCGCACCATCCACCCCTTCCAACCCCTGACGCCCAGCGCCATCGGATCGATGATCCAGTTCTTCGACGACACCCTGGGCGCACCGCACGCCATGAGCACAACCAATCAGACATGGTGGCTCAAGGAATTGTGCAACGGCCTCTCACTCATCGCGGCCCTGGTAATGCTGGTACCTCTCACGAAGCTCCTGCTGACGATCCCGTGGTTCTCCCCGGCACACACCGAGATTTCCCCAGCACCGACGAAACCACACGGCCGAGGGGCTGTGATGTTCTGGACGATCTTCATCATCTCGGCCGCCGTGGCATGCCTGACCTTCATACCATTGTCGGCGGCCAGCCAGCATGTCTTCTCAGCCGCGGCGAACAAACAGAATGGCTGGTTCTTCCCTGGTCGTATGGTCAACGCCGTCGTGCTGTGGTCACTGGTCAATGGTCTGTTCGGCCTGATCCTGCTGTGGATCAGCCACGGCATTTCGAGGCGCCGTGGTGCAGACGAGCCCCGGAGCTGGGGGGTTCGGATGAACTGGGCCCAGACCGGACGCACCTTGGCACTGGCGCTGCTCGTCATCACCATCTTCTACACGATCTTGGCCATCGTGTACGGGTTCTTCCATGTCGACTATCGTCTGTTCGTCGTGGCTGCTCGTCCACTGACGAAACGCTGGTTCCTCATCGGCCTGACATATGTGCCCGCACTGTTCCCGTTCTTCTTCTCGAACTCGTTGCGCGTCAACGCATCGATGCGGTTCAGCAACCAACGTCGCTGGGTCAACTGGCTCATCATCGCCCTGGCCAACTCCATCGGTCTGGCCGCGATCTTCGTCATCCAGTACGTCACCTTCTTCAGCACCGGAACCGTGTACTGGACGACGAACTGGCTCTACGTCAACATGTTGCAGTCGCTACTGCCCATGATGATCGTGCTGCCGTTGTTCAACCGCGCGTTTTATCACGCCACCGGACGGGCCTGGCTGGGCCCGATCGTCACGACGACGATTTTCACCCTCATGGCACTGGGCGGATCGGTGGCGTACATCCCGATGTTCTGAGGTGACGAGGCACAACGGATCCACGGACTGAGACAGCTCACAGGGTCCAAGGGAAGATGAGGAGTATCAGCAACCAGACAAGTTGGTTCCAGAGAATCACGGAGCACATCAGAACAAGAACAGCCATGAAACCCATTCGCAGGATTACCGATCCACCATTCGTGTAAATATGTTCTCGCGTTTTCCCCAGAACCCATCCTGCAAGGATGAATACCGCCAGGGGAATCAAATAGACGACGAAGGCCCTGCCGCTGAGGGCGGTGCCAGCTGGCATCTCCATGTATTTCGGCTTCGGTACGAAACCGTGGTAGACGATCGTCAGCAGAATCCCGAGGAGGGTGGACATGACAACACCGATCATCAGAGCCCTGCGCCCCCTGTCAGCCGGGTTCCCACAGGGACGAACCTTCCTCCCCCACAAACCAGAAACCCATCCCAGTACGGGAAACGCAATTGCGACAAGATCCAACCTCACGTTCCCCGAACCATCACTCACCGGAAGAACATCGGGAATCCGCAGCACGACAACCCAGCAGACTCCAGCGATGACTCCGATGATGAGGCCGTTGAGGGGCGCGCGACGGTACTGCTGGTCAGGTGTTGCTGTCATCCGCGCCTCACCCTCACGGATTCATCATCGGGGCGACAGGGCTGCTTAGGTGCCTTGGCTGCCAGTGATCTTCTGATCGTATGTTGAGACGCAATCAGAAAATAATCCATATCCAGAGCCATAAAACTTCCATTATGGCAAACCAACATATTACACATAACAACAGAACAATGACCGACATGAGTGTCATCGATACGAAACTTCTTCGGCAATTCTTGCTGTTGTTCATTCGAACAGCGACGAGTGACCATCCACCATATGGGAATGGAATCAGTGCCAACAGATATAGGATAAGTGCCCCGATTTTTGGGGCCGTGTCGAGGTGTGCCCCGAGAGATTGTGAGTCCTGAAAGAAGTCAGAGAAGAAGATTGCTGCGGTGGCGATTCCGATCATGCTTAGCGTTGCAGCGTAAAGTATTTTTGTTTCACGTCGCTGTGCAGACATGGGTCTGTGTGAAATGATATTTTTTTCACACAGACCGTCAATCCATCCGAGGAGAGGAAAGGACAACCCCATGAAGGTCATCCACGCGAATCTCGGGGAGGTGAACCACCTCACCTTGGAAAACATGACGAATACAATCGCCCAGACGGCTCCGACGATGGTGCCGATGAGGAGGCCGTTGAGGGGTGCGCGGTGGTACTGGTCCTTGGGTGTGTTGTTGTGGGTGGTCATCGTGGTGCCTTGGTGTGGGGGTCGCAGGCGTCTCCTACACCGTTGTGGTCGGTGTCGGTCTGGTCTTGGTTGGCGATGGTGGGGCAGTTGTCCTGGTTGTCGGGCACGCCGTCGCCGTCCCGGGTGATGTGGATGGGGAAGGTGAGGGTGTCACTGGTTCCGGTGGTGTCGGTGATGTGTAGGTGTGCCCGATACTTTCCCAGCTGCTTTAGGGTGCGGGTGATCCTAGGTGTGGCACTGTCGATTTCGTAGTGGCCGTCCCCGTCAAGGTCCCACTGCCAGCGTCGGATACGCCCGGTCGACGTATATGACGATGACCCATCTAAAGAAAATGGCGTATCAGCGCGTACTAGATTTTGCCCAATCACAGCGGCCCGTATCCGCACGCTCGGAACCGACACGACATGCGTGGCTGCGTCACTTACCGAATTCGCACTCCACATCACTTTTTGAAAGAGCTTGCTTTGAGCTAGGGCAGCAATCTTGATGTGACCGGTAATGTTTGGATGGTAATAATTATTTTTATCGCTGCCAAAAATATTTGGAGCGTCTTCTGATACTGTTACGCCAGTTTTACTATCCGCATATCCGGCGGTTTCCCCGAAGGCATTGATCCAACGGTAAGGGTTTTGTTCGCCATTATGGACCACTGGTTCCGGTTCGTGGGTGGTGAAGAGCTCGGTGGTAGGCGCGTATGTCACATGGAGCTTGTGGCTCTGATTCCATTTGTTGATAGTGGCGGCCTGCTTGGTGCGGAATTCGTCTTCGGCCGCTCTCACGCGAGTGGAGGGTACATCAGTTAGAGGTAGATCGTCGTCTGCGGGGATGAGGTAGGGGTAGCCGATCAAGGCAACACGGGTATGAGCCGGATCCGCCAGTCGCTTCTGAATGTGTGACAGCAATGTCGTCGTGTTCGCCATCGTGGCACCAAGCTTCTTACGTGCTGCGTCAACAGAGCCGCCACACTTAGCTGCTGACCACACCCTTTCTATGAAGCAGTTTTCTACGACGTCAGCGAAGTTGAGGTCGTTGCCTCCGGCGGTCATGAGGACCACGCCGGTGTGGGGATCCATGGTATCGGCTTGGCTGATGATGTTGTGGTCTCCGGTGGCGATCTGGGCGCCGCTCCAGGCTTTCACGTCGAGTTGGTACGTTGTGTCCGTGTTTTTCTGGTTGAGCATGCCGGTGAGTACCGAGCCGTAGTTCTTGGGGCTGCGATACGACCCATCGGCCGGATACCCATCTTTCAGGGTTCCGTTGCCTGCCGAGTACGAGTCGCCCAGGACGGTCATTGTCACCAGCCTACGGGGCTGATGGGTCCCGATGGTGTCGAAGGACTGCAGACCACGCAGCACCGGTACCGCCTGTATCGTCGCCAGCATCGGGGAGTAGTATGCCGGGAATGATCCGTCGGAGAATGATCCGTCGGACTGCTGCTGACTCACGAGCCACTTCTGACCGGCCACCGCCTGCGCCCTGTGGGCGGCATCACCGGCCCGGTACAGGCCCGGTGCCACCCGCATGGTCGCACGCACACTCGCACCGTAATCAGGCCAGCCCCACACGTCACCTTGCCGGTCGGCGTCGAGACGCTTGACAAGACTCGTGACAGCCGCCTGCTGCCCCGGAGCCGTCACATGCGACAAAGCCGTAAGCATGAGACCATCGGTGTCCGGATCATGCCACTGGGGAGTCGCGGTCGCATACTTGGTCACCTTGTCGAGCAGGGCCTTGGGGATCGGTTTGCCCAACCGCTCCAGGGCAATCACGTCCAACGCCTGATGAAAAGGATGCTCATTGAACTGGGACTCCGAAGTAGCATCGGTCACCGGCTTGGCATAGTCGAATCCGCCATAGGTGGTCGACTCACCAAGAGCCAACAGAGTGATGACCACCTTCGCACACCCACCCACACCCTTCGGGGTGCAGTAACTCGGCCCCTGAGCCTTGATGCTGTCCTTGACCTTGGCGACGGTAGGCGAATCCTTCCTGCCAGCAGCCACCAACGCCAGAGCCCCATCCAACTGCGAACCCAGATCGCCCTTCATCAGGTCGGCACTGTGACCATCGATGTAGTCGGCCGCCCTGCCGGCCTGGGTGGCATAATCGGCAGGCCCAGACGTCTGAGATGCCTGGGCAGGAACCGCCCCCACTGCGCCTATCATCAGTGCGGCAGCCACCACCGGGCCCACCACACGCCTACACATCCCCACCACGGCCACGCGCTCCCCCTCGAAAGCACGTTCCGACAGGTTCACGGGACAGCACAGGCGTGACATGCGTCGGTGTCGATCCGTAACCCTCGACGGAACCAGAAACCAATCCCCGCGGTAATCTGGTACTCCGACTTCCACACGAAATGTGGTCACGGTTGCGGGACAGCGTCGGATTCCCACCGACTTCCCCACACCACCCGGGCATCAACCCCCATCAGGCTGACAGCGAACATGATACCCCACACGCACTGGGAAAGCTCCCCTCACCGCCAGGATCTCACCAGCCCTTCCGGTCCGGAACTCCCCCGGACGACGGCGGTGCCGTGGGACCACTTGACGTCCTCTGGGATGACCCGTCGTTCTGGGCGTCCCGCTTCTGCTCATTGAGGGCCTGCTGGTTTTTCGTCGACAGGTCCTTCTCCCGCTGCTGCTCGGAATCATTCCTGCGCGACGATTCCTTGTCCTGCGACTGAGAACCCTGCATGTCCTGTTTCATCTCCTCATCGAGGCGTTTCATCGTCGTGGACTGTTCGGTCCTCTGATCGTCCGAGGTCTGCCGGGTGTGGGACTGGGGTGCAGTGGTTCTGCCCTGGCACCTGAGCCGTTGCGCAATGTCCTTGGCCTCCCTCAACGTGCCGGCCTTGGCCGTGCCACGGTTGAGGTTCTGCATCGTCGCCGATTCCTCCATCGTCCACACCAGGTTCATGCCCACCCGGCACCTGTACTCCTGCGGTGCCTTGTCGAGTGCGATGCGAAGGTCATCCTCGGCGTCGGCGTAGTTGCTCTCGGCTGCTCGGGCAGTGCCGCGGTCGTAGCTGGCGATCCACGGCTCGGTGACGTTGAGCCTCATGTTCGCCCCGAAGTAGCGCTCGGCCTGGTCGTACTGTTGGGAGGTGAAGGCTCCGCTGCCGAGCCGGTCACACACCAAGGTGGCGGCGAGTCGACATGCGGTGAGCACGAGAACGGCGACGAGCAGCGCCGTCATCCCGATGGTGGCCCGGCGTGCCCGACGAGCCTGCCCGTGGCTCATCACGTCCCGCCGGGAGTGTCGCGGATCGGTCTGACGAGTGCGGCGGGAGCCTCTCATGGGACGTCCTTTCGTGCCCGGCGCAGTCGGCGGGCGCTCATGGTCAGCTGGACGGCGACGTCGGCGGCAGCGACGAGGCCGAGGATCCACGCCAGGTCCGTGCCCGCGCTCATCTGCTCCTCATGGCTGGTGCGGTTCAGCGACACCTGGGGCGGAGTGAGCGTCCTGCCCGGTGACCGGGCGGCGAACGACAGACCCGCCTGACGAGCGGCGGTGGTCAGCGTGGCGTGGTCGGCATGGGAGATGGCCTTGCGACCGTGGTAGGTGACGTCGCTGGAGTCGAAGGCCGAGCGGGCCATCGGTGCCCCCTTGGCGGTGCCGTAACCGTAGACGGTACCGCTGGTCACCAGGGGTTTGAGCGCCGCGAAGGAGCCGGGTGCCCTGGTGGCCGTCTGCTCCCCGTCGCCCAGGTAGAAGACCATCCTGGTGGCCTGAGGTGCCGATTCTCGGGCCTTCTGCAGGGCTTCGACGGCGGCAGGCACCCCCACGCCGATGTCGGTGCCGGTGCCCTTGGTGTCCTCACGCCAGGTGAGGGAGTTCGCTGCGGAGACGATCGTGCCGGTGTCGGTGGTCGAGGCCACCGCCACGCGGGCCTCGTTGTCGAAGGTGACGAGCGTGAACCGGGCACCGCTGAAGGCCGAGGCGAGCTGCGCGATGTCGCGAATCGCCCCGGAAAGACGCGTCTTGCTCCCGTGGTCGCGGGCTGCCATCGAGGTGGTCGTGTCGACCATGAGGACGATGTCGGCGTCCACGGTGGAGTTCTCCCGTCCGGACTCACCGATCACGGGGTGCATCCCGATGAGTCCGACGAGCACGGCCAGCACGATGTCCAGCACCATCGTGGCGATCCTGCCGCGGGTGTGACAACTGCGCACCCCGAACCACACGGCGACGACGAGCAGGAGAACGGCAAACCCCACGGTGAGGGGGTGTGGGTGAAAACTCATCGCTCCTCCCGTCGCCGAGCAACCATGGCACCGAGCGCCCCGATACCGACCATGAGCGCCCCCGGCCAGGGCCTGTCGTAGGAACGGTGGGTGGCCATGGCCATGACCGCCTTCTTGGCCTGTGACTGGATGCGGTGGGCGATGTCTGCCGTATCGGCCTGCCCGTCGGAGGGGATCGTCAGGGTCTGGCCGTGGGTACGCAGTACCTGCTGGTGCAACTCGTCACCGGCCGCCCGGGCATCGAGATCGGTGTTCTCAGGGACGATGCCGAAGACCATGATGTGGCGTTTCACCGCCAGGTCGATGGCCTGGGGCAGGGTGTAGACCGAGGGGCCGGCGTTCATGTTGTCGGTGGCGAGTACGACGTTTCGAGACCGGGGCTGATCGAGCTGGTCGAACCTGCTGAGACAGGAGGCCAGGCCATCACCGACCAGCGACCCGCCCGGACCGTAGCGTACCCCGGAGGGGAGGTCGGCCCGGTCGAGCTGGTCCCTGGCCTGTTTCAACCCGGCCTTGACGATGTCCCGGTCGTGGGTGAGGGGAAACACCGTCACCGACGAGGAGTCGAACATGACGAATCCGATCCGGTCGTCGGTGATGCGATCGGCCAGCTGGATGTAGGTGTTGATGACCTGACGATCCACCCCCTCCATCGAGCCGGACACGTCGAGGCACAGCATGACATCACGGGTACGTATCTGACGATCGTCATCGTCGATCCCCTGCAATCTGGCGGCCACCAGACCGACTCCACAGGCCGCCATCGCCCAGCACACCACCTCGACCACCAGACAGCGAACGCGTCGCCGGGCGTGATCCCGGTAGGCGGGAAGGGCACGCAGTCGGTCGACATGTGCCACTGCAAGTCGCTCGATGCTCTCGTGACGGCGCAGCACCAGCCCGATGAGAACCGTCACGGCGATCGCGACGACGACGATCGGCCACATCCACCACCACATCAGGTCCATGAGCGCACCGTCCTCACGGCATCGGCCAACAGCTCGTCGGTATCGACGCCGTGGCCCTTCGGGTCGAACTCCACCGCATAGCACCGTTCGACGACCTCGACGACCGGATCGAGCCGCGAGTCCTCCTCGGCATGGCGAGAGAGTTCGTCCAACCCCTCGTAGTCCAGGTCGCTGTCGCAGGCGAGCGCGACGAACCTGCGCAGGGCCATGCTGATGTCTCGGCACACGGCACGGTCTGGCTCACCACGTCGACATGCGTCGGCGGCGGCATCGAGATCTCGTAGTGCCGTGGCACGGATCGTCTCCAGCGTTGCCGGTCCCTCTGCCGTGGCTGCGACGTCGATTCTCGTCAGGACGCGACGGCACCCCCACAGCACGGCTGCGGCTGCGACCAGGCAACCGAGGACCACCCACCACCATCTCGAGTCGTGTGAGACGGGCGGGTACAGGTCCAGCACGGGCAACAGCCCTGGTGAGGCACTAGTGACGGGAGGCATGACGCATCCTCTCGAGGAGTCGGACGATCGCGGCAATCGAGTCGTCCACGTCGGCAACGGACTCGTGGATGATGCCGAGCCGGTCCAGGGTGTGGCCGCGGCGCCTGGCTCGCTCCTGTCGGGCGGCCACGGCCTGCTCACGCACCTGCCGGTCCCGGGCCACGAATCCCGGTACGGGCTGGCCACTTGCCTGGTCACGAGTCGGCACGGCGGCCAGGGCCGGATCGGTGAGGTCGAGATCGGACACCTCGATGGCGAGCACCTCGTGGCGGGCGCACAGACTCGCCAGGGCATCGATGTCTGCAGGACGGGGATCCCAGTCGTCCAGCACGACAACGACGATGCAGCGACGACGCAGCCCCGAGGCGGTCAGGTCGAGCAGCTCCACCAGATCGGGATCGGGTGCCTCCAGACGACATCCGGCGTCGAGCCCGGCGAGCATGTGCTCGATCTGTGTGTCCCGGTACGACGGTCGCGCCACGCTCGGACCGTCCTGACCGGGGGCCACGACGGTGACGTAGTCGCCCTGGTGGCACGCCACCCATGCCAGCACCCCGACCGTGGCAAGCACCACGTCGATCTTGGAGTGGGTGAGCGTGGCGGCACTGGCCAGCGACCCACCAGTCGGCACGACGAACGCGAGGGTGTGCCTGCGCTCGGCCCGATAGCTCTTGATGAGCAGCTCCCCGGCACGTGCCGAGGACTTCCAGTCGATGTCCTTGACGTCGTCGCCGGGCACATAGGAGCGCAGGTCGTCGAAGTCCATGCTGCGCCCCGTGGTCATCGACGCGTACTGGCCGTCGAGCAGACCCATGACCAGACGTCTCGGGTACAGCCCCAGGCGTCCTTGGACAGCTGTGAGGTACGCCATGGTCAGGGAGTGGGCACGGCGCCGAAGATGCCGTCGATGATCTCCTCGACGGGCACCTGGGTGGCGACGGCCTCGAAGGTGAGGATGAGCCGATGACGAAGGATCATGTGGCGCATCGCCCGCACGTCGTCGGGGATCACGTGGTCACGTCCGTGCATGAGTGCGTGGGCGCAGGCTGCCTCGACGAATGCGATGGTGGCACGTGGGCTGGCGCCGTACTCCAGGTAGCGGGCCTGCTCCTGGGGAAGGTAGTCGCCGGCGTGCCGGGTCGCATGGACGATCTGGACGATGTAGTGCAGCAGGGACTCGTCCACGTGGACACGGCGCGACAGGCCCTGCAGCCACAGCACGTCGTTGCGGCTCACCACCGCAGACACGGTGCGTGACTCGAGCGCGCCGGACTTGAGGCGGCGCAACATCTCCACCTCGTCGGCCGGTGAAGGGTAGTCGACGATCACCTTGAGCAGGAAACGGTCCATCTGCGCCTGGGGCAGGACGTAGGTGCCCTCCTCGTCGATGGGGTTCTGGGTCGCCAGCACGAGGAACGGGTTGGGCATGGGGTACGTCTTGCCCCCGATCGTCGCCTGCCTCTCCTGCATGGCCTCGAGCATGGCGGCCTGCGTCTTGGCGCTGGACCTGTTGATCTCGTCCAGCAGCACGACGTTGGCATGCACCGGGCCCAGCTCGGTGGTGAACGTGCTGCTGCCGGGGTTGAACACCTGGGTGCCGATGATGTCGCTGGGCAGCAGGTCGGGGGTGCACTGCACGCGCGAGAAACTGGCATCGACGGTGGAGGCCAGGGTGGAGGCTGCCAGCGTCTTGGCCAGGCCCGGCACCGATTCCAGCAGCACGTGACCCCCGCCGATGAGTCCGATGAGCAGTGCCGTGCGCAATGCCTCCTGACCTACGACCTTGGAGTCGAAGGCTCGCGAGATCGTCTCGACGAGACGACGTGCCCGGTCCACCTCTGCAGGGTCGATCTTCGACCCCGTCGTGCTGGACTCGCCCCTCGCGACGGGCGCGCCGTTTCCTCCGAGCCCACCGTGCCTGCCGAACTCGCCACGTCCGTCGGGTTCGCCGCGGCGGGGACGGTTCCTTGCCATCCAGCCCATGTTCATGGTCGTCTCTGCGCTCACGCTGTGTCCTCCTGGTCCGTGAACCATGCCTTCGTCCTTGTCCTTGCCTGTTCTCGTCGCTCGACTGCCTCGGAACTGATCGGTGTGCTGCGGCTTGTCGGGGCCTCGTCGGTGCGCCGGTCGGGACTGCCCCAGGCGGTGCGCAGCGCCCGGATCGTCGGCAGGCCGATGATGATGACGCCGAGCAGGGTGCACACGCCACGGGTGAGGTCGATCCCCATTGAGGTGCGCACCGAGTAGCGCACGAGCCGTTGGATTGTCTGCGTGCTCGACAGGCCGGTCACGAAGGCGTCGGACCCGTCCTGCCCGACGGTACCGGCCTCGTCGGTGGGCCAGCCGATGAGGTTGAGCATCACGCCCAGCACAGGGCCGCACAGCACGGCGAGTGGCCACGAGACCAACCATGCCGGTCTGGCCGGCACCCGCACCAGCACCGAGCCGATGAGCCCGGTGAGCCCCCACGCCAGCATCTGTCCGGGCAGCGGCGCGTCAACCGTGCCCACCAGCATGCTGGAGACCAGACATGATCCGGCTCCCACGAGGAATCCCGCCGACGGCCCTGCCGACACCCCGACCAGGAAGGGCAGGATGAACACCGGCTCCACACCGAACACCCGCGGCGACATCGTCACCCGCACCAGCGAATTCACCACGACGAGGCACACCAGCAGCCCGACCCGCCAGACCCGACGGCCGTCATCGATCCATCGACACACCGCCAGCAGCACGAGACCGGCCGTGAGGAACACGGTCATCGCCTGGGCCTCGACAGTGGCCTGCTGCCGGGTCCCCGCTCGCATCGAGTCGATGAGCGGGATGGCGAGCCACATCCCGGTCGTCACAGCCAGTATCGCCGTGACGACTCCACTACACCAGTTGCGCATGGGCCCAACCTCCCTCCGCAACGGCATCGGCCCCCGGGACCAGGGTCAGATCGGTCTCCCTGACGACGTGACAGCCGGGGAACACCTGGGCCACCTGGGGTGGGCACGGAAGATCGTCCACCACGGAGCCGGGGCGTCCGTCGGCGACGACCTCGTGCTCATCGACGACCAGCACCCGATCGCACCATCGGGCCACCAGGTCGACGTCCCGACACGCCATGATCACGGCCGCCCCCCGCTGCCGCACCGCCTTCACCAGACGATCACCGCTGGCGGCGTCGACCGCCCATCCCGGGTCGATCCACAGCACGACCTCACCACCTGCGCACGCCAGCACGTCGGCCAGCAGACGTTGTTGGCCCTCGCCGTGCTCGACACCGCGACGCGCACCCACCGGCCCCAGCACCTCGTCGGCCAGCTCCATGCTCGCCCCGACCGAGCGATCGGATCGACGGTCGACCAGCTCGCAGGCCCGCCGCACACTCGTCTGACGCAGCAGGGTGCGCAACAGACGATCCTCCGGGCAGGACGGGTTCACCGTGGCAGCCAGACGACGTGCCACCCGATGCGCCTGAACCGGGTCGTGGGACACGACCCCCAGCACCTGACCGGCACGCACGTCGACCAATCTGCCGGACAGCCGCAGACCCGCCGGGTCCACGCGGGCGAGTATCGGCCCCTCGGACTGTTGCGGGTGGGCACAAGACATCGCGGTGACCGCCTCCGCGGCGAGAAGATCGCGGGCCTGGGCCGGATCGGTGAAGAACTGTTCACCCGATCGGGCAGCAATCTGCTGCAGGGGCGTCGGGGGCAGCTGGCTGGACGACCACGACGGGGCAGCCGTCTGCTGGACGTGCCCGTCGACGATCTCCACGACGCTGTCGGCCACTCCCAGGGCGTGTTCCAGGGCATGTTCGGCCCATACGACGATCCGACCCGCCCGGGCCACACGGGCGATGCAGGAGGCGGCACGAGACCGCCACACCGACGTCATGGGTGCCAACACCTGGTCCAGCAGCAGCACCGGCGCCTCGGAGGCGATGCCCTCGACCAGTGCCATGCGGGCCGCCACGCAGGCCGGCATCCGTGCCGCTGGTGTGCCGCACCACCGGGTGAGCCCCAACTCCTCGATGACGCTGCGCAGCTCAACGTCATGGGCTCCGAGACCCTCGAGGTCGATCACGCCTCCCAGCGGACGGTGCCCCACCATCGTCAGGAGGGGACGCAGCTCGGCACGACTCATCTGGTCGATCCGCCGCCCAGACAGTCGGACCACGCCCCGTCGGCGCACCACCTGCCGATCCCGGTACCCTGCGACGAGACGCAACAGGGTCGTCGATCCGCAGCCACTGCGGCCCGTGACGAGGGTGACTCCCTGCCCTGCCCACACACTGACGTCGTCCAAGATCCGGCCGACCCGCGAGACGTCCACACACATCGACTCAACCTCGAGCACGTCGACCTCCAGCGTTGAAGGTGACCGTCACGGCGACCGCACCGAGCACCACGGCGACACACAGCACAACGGGCATCCCGCTGGGCGTCGCCAACGCAGCAGCATCCCCCGTCCACCCCCGAACCAGCCATGCCACGACCGTTGCGATGGCCGCAAGGACGAGGGCGACGTCCACCAGTCGCAGCCGCCCCACCCCGGGCAGCCCGTGCACCATGAGCACCACCAAACCAGCCAGCGCCCACAGACCGGCAACAGTCATCAGGGCACGGTCCCAGTATGGGTCCACGGCGGCAACCTGCCACAGCGTCCAGCCCGTCATGGCCTGACGGACGCACGCCAGCAGCACGACGAGTGTGCCGGCCACCCCCAGCACCCGACACCAGGACCGGGGCGATCTCACAAGCCGGGCCTCCTCCCATCGATCCTCGATCTCGCGGCCACGATCGATGCCGTCGACCAAGGCCTGCAGACGCGAGGTGCGCAGGCCGCCGCGGCGCAGCCGGACCCGATCGGCCACCGCCACCGAGACACCCTCTGCCATGCACATCCCCGGAGCCACCACCCGCGCTCCCCGGCCCAGCCAGCACATGGCCAGGTCGAGCCAGTCGTGGGCGGGACGCAACTGCACCAGCACCGCCCCGGCAACCACTGCCACACACGCCTGCACGGCATGATTGGCGGCGTTCAGCGTCGGGCCGACGTGGACGACACCTCCGATCTGCTGGCTGCCGATCAGGATGGACGGCAACGTCACCACGATGCCGCCGGTGGTCGCCACATGACCCAGCACACCGGCCAGGAGCAGTGCCCAGATGACGACCAGCACCACGCAGATCTCGCGGACAGGCCGCCACACGGCTCGTCGGGGACCACCTGCCACCGTCGCGACCACGCACAGCGCCACCAGAGCCGTCAGTGACACCACGAGTTGATCTGCCATCCACGCCACGGCCACCAGCGAGACGACCCACAGCAGGGCCGTCAGGGGATGCACGCGTTTCATGCTCGTCCTCTCATGATTCGGCGTCCTCGCCATCCGGCACCGGCCATCGCCGCTGCGGCCACCACGGCTCCTGCACCAACGGCCCCCTGCACGATTCGGTTGCTCGGATGCCTCTCCTCGGCTCCTGCCAGACTCGACGCGCCCCTGTGGCGCGGTTCACGGAACGTGCCCTTGTAGGGGGCCTGCACGGGGTGGTCCGAGGGAACGACGTCCCAGCTGTGGACCACGATCAACCCGTCACCGCCATAGGAGGTCATCCGCATCTTGTAGCGGTGATGCCTCATCCCGCGTGGCAGCTGGTAGCCGATGTCGACCGGCTTGGAGGGGTCGTCCATACACACCTGGGCCGTGTCGGGGCTATCGAAACGCGCCTCCGCCCCAAGGCTGCCACTGCAAAAAGGCTCATCAGGATTAGTTTTCCGGGCCTTGGTCACGTTCACCCAGTGTCCCGCATCGTCCTGGTACTCGATCTGGTACGTCCCCGTCAGCATCGACCCGACGGTGCGTACCCCGATCGTCTGCCCCACGGGTTTCTCCAGTCCCCAGCCGTCCCCCAACACAGTCGGTTTCAACGTTCCGTAGGGCACGAAGCTGCCTGCCGCCCTGTCGAGGTTGTCCAAGGTCACATCATCGGGCCCCACGAAAACCCACGCACTGGGAATCTTCGCCGGATCATCCTGAACGGTGGGGAACCCGAGTCTGGTGCCCACGATCCCGGTGTCCCCGACGACCACCGGCTTGTCTCCCACGACGAAGCGTTCCAGCTTGGTCAGCTTGCCGTGATCGTCGGTGCGCACGTAATAGGCCGCCAACCGCACCCGGGTGCCCGGCTTTCCAGTCACGTCGACCCCCGAATAGGACACCTCCCGTGCATCACCTCCATACACGCTCACGGTGCACTCATAATTGGGATCAGCACATAGCCGGCCCGAGACACCAGCATCCGCATGTGCCGCAACCGGCCACCAAGTTGCCACACCAGCAGTCACCACAGCAGCCACCCACGATACCGTTCTACGGGCCTTCACAATCCATCCCCTCTGCAACCCCAACCGTGCAACCTTTGGCATGACGGAAGGGGATCGGCGAGACCCCCAGACCTCGCCGATCCCCTTCACTACTCACTTACTTCTTGACGGGGGGATTGATCGACGGAATCCTGTTTCCGCCCAAGGTCACGCCCACCCACGTGCCAACGCCTTGCTTCGGCGGGGCCCACAGATCCCAGTTCTTGTTGGACTCACTGGCCCAAGAGAACATCCAGTAGGCATTCTTGCCCTGATCGTCGTGAACACCATTGACCGTGTCGATGAAACCCCCCTCCGGGGAATAGGTGATTCCCACCGCCTTGAGCGGCTCGGTCCGGGCATCACCCTTGGGATTAGCCCAGGTGCCACCCACATTGCACCGCACCAAAATCCGCGAGTCCTTCGCACCAGCTGGCCAGTTGCCCTCCACAGTCGGCTTCTGGTGGCTCGGATCATCCTTGAAGTCCACGACGACCGTCTGCCCCTCATTGGCAGCGCAGGCCCCATCATGCCATCCCGGTCCGGAGGCTGGCCCAGCCGCCTGGGCCGCCCCCGTCCCGGTCACGGCACCAGCGGCAAGCAGCACCGCGACCAACGGGCCGGCGATCCGTCGGCTCATCGTCGACATTCCCATCTTCTTCTCTGTCATCATTGCATCTCTTCCTTTCACAACAGATGACACGTTTACGGGTGTCCCCCCACCATCGCCTGGTCAGGCTCCGGTGGCGGGCAGTGCGGGAGCAGCCAGTGACCCGCCATCTGGCCCCGGGACTGCAGGTATCTCCGCGTCACCGCGACCATCTCGGCCATCCACCGGCCGCACCGTCGAATCGGGGGGATTCACAGACGCATTCGGAGCAGGGGTGGTGGTCCTACTGGGTTTCGTGTCCGGGGTGGGCAATGGCGTCAGGGTCGGCGTGACGGTACCGGTCGGGGTCGGGGTGCCGGTCGGGGACGCCGTCGGCGTGGGACTCACCGTTGGGGTCGGCACCACAGTCGGAGTCGGCTCTGGAGTCGGTGCGGGGGCGTCGGCGTACTGGGGCCGGTGCTCGGGTCGGTTCGGGTTATCGCCGGCGAAATAGAACTTCTTGTCAGGATCATTCGGATCGTCCGTGTGCCCATCAGGCTCGAAGCCAATGGCCACGGCCATCCCCTTCACCGGCTTGTCCGTCATCGACGGGAACACGTCAGGATCATTGATCGGTGCACCCGGATAGGGCTCCCCCTCCACAACCTTTTCCGGCCACGGCGGCAGGATGCCGTCCTTGTCGGGCACCACCGTCAACGCACCCGCCAAGATCCAGTCACCGTCCGAGGTCTCATCCCCGTTGGGAGTGATCCCCAGGAAGTGGTACCACCCATTGAGGTCCCGTGTCCCGGGGATACCCACACTCGCAGCCCAGTTCGCCGCCTTGAACTTTGCGCCCCACTCGCCACTTGGAGCGTACTTGAGCGGCTCCAGGCCCTTGTGGCAACGCACCAGCCAGCCGTCCTTGACGTGGGCGTCGGTGTACGTGGTCGTGGCCGGATTCAAATCACCCCGGTCCTTCGGATCCAACGCCGCCATGTCGATGAGAACCGAATAACCCTCCTCATCCTTGGCGCACCAGCCCGGATGCCACTGATCCGCCGACGCCGTCGGAATCTGCTCCGGCTCGGGGGTTGGATCGGTGGTCTCGCTGGGTTCCGGGTCCGGAGTCGGGAGTGGCGTCAGAGTCGGATCCGCTGTCGGCTCGGACGTCGGGGTCTCTGTGGGGGTCTGGGTCGGCCCAGTTGTCGGAGTCGGCGTCTGTGTCGGCGTGGGACTCACCGTCGGCTCCGTGGTCGGAACCGGCACATCGGCATACTGAGGCCGGTGCTCGGGCCGATTCGCGTTCTCCCCGACCACATACGACAGGTGGAGCTCATCATTGGCCTCGGTGAATGCCGCAATTTCCACGGCCATCCCCTTGATCGGTTTCTCCGGCATCGGAACATCCTTAGGAGGGAAGGACGTGTGCTTCGGCCGTCCAGGGTAGTTCCCCCCATGGGTAACATTCTCCGGCCACGAAGGAAGCGTTCCATCCTCACCGGGCAGCACCGAAACCATGTTCGTCTTGATCAACTTACCATCGGAGGTATCAGAGAAATTAGCAATACCCCAGATGGTGGGCCATCCATCACTGTTCCTCACCACGGGAGTGCCCACACCCGCAGCCCAGTTCTCCGGTTCCTGCCACGCATCATCATCCTTGCTGGCATCACCCAAGGCATCCCTGACTGGTTCCAGGCCCTTGTGGCAGCGTACCAGCCAGCCATCCTTGACATGGTCATCAGTGAGCTTCGTCGTGGCCGGATTCAAGTCGGCACGCTCCTTGGCAGGAAGCAACGAAAAATCGATGAGGACCGAATAACCCTCCTCATCCTTGTTGCACCAGCCCGGATGCCACTGATCCGTCGATGCCGTCGGAATCTGCTTCACATCATCGTCATCGGCCCATGCAGGCACGACGAGACCGCCAGCCGCCATCACGGCAGCCAGACCCCCCGTCACCCACCTCATCATCGTCTTGCCCATTGATTCACCTTTCTCATCCACACATGTCCTTCACGTGTGGCAGCCTTCATCGAACAACAACACACATGCGTCCCGCCGTGCGGACGCCTCACTCGAACAGGTCGGTACCCACCTCGTCGTCCTCGCGGTCACGACGCCTACCCCGCGTCATCCACCACGCCACGACACCGGCAGCCACCAGCACACCTGCACCGGCACCCCATGCCCAGCCAGGTACCCGACGACGAGCACCATCCGAGGCCGGGGGACCCTGCTGCTCAGAACCCCACACCCGACCATCACCAGGAGACGGCGACACCACCACCCCAGCCGAAACAGACGGAGACGGTGTGGCGGATGGAGACACCGAGGGCGACGGAGACGCGGACACCGACGGCGAAACTGACGGTGAGGGAGAAGGCGACGCCGACGCAGACGGGGAAACCGACGCCGAAGGCAGGGCGGCATGACGATGCTGCCGGGCAACCCTTAACCTCACCGGGCCACCTGCACGATCCCCATCACGCGCCGCGCCATGATCCGTAGTGCCGTGACCGGTCGTACCCGTCCGGGAATCACCGCCACGGTGATCTTGGGGGCCATGATGGACCCCAGACCCATGCTGCCCGCCAGGAACACGGCCACCATGAGCAGCACCTCCGCCGGGACGATGATGAGGACCCGGCTTAGGTCCCCCACCAGAACCAGGACGAGGATCAGGCTTCGGCCCAGGCCCCGGCGCAGACTTCGGCACACACCCATTCACAAGTCCATCCGAAAACTGCGGCGTCAACTTCCACCCCGGACACTGCTGACCCGTCTTAGGATTCTGGTGAACCTTGGGATGCAGCGCCGCATCCCCTAAGTACACATGCGTCGGCGTATTTTTCTCCTCGCTGGGGTGGATCATGATATGCGCACCATACGTTACGTAGATGATTGAGCCAGCAGTAATATCAGTGGTTTGAACCTCCGAACCATACGGGCCTTCATGGATCATCCTGTTATTAGCCGCCGAAGGCCACGGATCCTTCATCGACCAGCCATTCGGAGGCCACTCACCCGACAAATCCCCGGCATCATTCGCATGAATCCACACGCCCCCATCCCACTTCCAAAACCTCCCTATACGGGAATCTAGGGAATCTAGTCTCATTCTTATATGAAGAATCTGGTATTGACTTAGCCCTTCTTGAACACCAAAACTTCCTGGCGGGGCAACGTAGTCATTGGTATATTGTGTCGACAAGCCCACCGCGCCGGCGACATCTTCCAAATTCGTTGTGGAAAAATTCCGGTGTAGTCCTTCATGACAGCGAACAATCCAACCATCGGAAACCGTGGGACCAAACCGTCGAATATGCTCCGGTGTCGGCGTCAAATCACCTCGCCAATTTTTTGGTGCACCAGAAACATCGATAACGACTGCATACCCCCGCTCGCCGCGTCGACACCACCCATCACGCCACATGCCATGCTTGTCGAAAAACGTATCCAAGGTGGGCCCCTCATCTGGCCACACCCCCCATTTCCCATTCGATGATGGATACTGTTCATTCGACGACTGATCATCAGGTCCCGCCATCGCCAGCCGAGGCCCCACGCCACCACACGCCACACCCGCAACCATGACAACAGCCGCTATCACACACGCCCACCGGCGCCCACACTTCACTTGACACACCCCACGCACCGACACGACATACCGCCGCAATGACCCAAATCGACCACAACAATCGTGCTGGGGCAGCCACAAAAGCTCCCCCAGCACGACCTTGACGATGACTAAAACGCCACCTCGTCAGCCAACAACCGGCTCCTCGTGGGCCTGATGAGCACCCACATTGTCATAGGACTGCAGACCACGCAGTGCCGGAACGGCCTGCGTCGTCGCCATCAACGGCGAATACGGTGTGCTGAAAGACCCATCAGACTGCTGCTGCTTCACGAGCCACTTCTGACCGGCCACCGCCTGCGCCTTGTGGCCAGCATCGCCAGCACGGTACAGTCCTGGTGCCACCCACGCAGTGGTGTTCACATTCGGGCCCTTGCCCTTGGAGCCCCAGGCACCATCCTGCTTGTCGGCGTCAAGACGCTTGACAAGACTCGTGACAGCCTTCTGCTTGTCCGGAGACTCCACATGAGACAGGGCCGTGAGCGTGAGACCATCGGTGTCCGGGTCATCCCACTGGGGAGTCGTGGACGCATACTTGGTCACCTTGTCGAGCAGGGCCTTGGGGATCGGTTTGCCCAACCGCTCCAGGGCGATCATGTCCAACGCCTGATTCGTCGCATACTCCTTGAGTGCCGAGGCCGGCAGTGACGTCACTCGTTGGGAGTAGTCAACCCCGCCATAGGTGGTCGACTCACCAAGAGCCAGCAGAGTGATCGTCACCTTCGCACATCCACCCACATTCGCGTCAGTGCAGTAACTCGGCCCTTGGGCCTTGATGGTGTCCTTGACCTTGGCAACGGTAGGCGAACCCTTCCTGCCAGCAGCCACCAACGCCAGAGCCCCATCCAACTGCGGCCCCAACTTGTTCTTGGTCAGATCGGCCTGGTGACCATCGATGTAGTCGGCCGCCCTGCCGGCCTGGGTGGCATAGTCGGCAGGCCCAGACGTCTGAGCCGCCTGGGCGGGGGCCGCCGTCACCCCCACTGCGCCTACCATCAGTGCAGCAGCCACCACCGGGCCCACCACACGCTTGCACGTCGTCGTTGCTTCTACTGCCATGGCCACTCCTTGATCGTGGAGCGTTCCGAGGGGAGCCACGGGGCAGCACAGGCGTGACATGCGTCGGTGTCGATCCGTAACCCTCGACGGAACAGGAAACCAATCCCCGCGGTGATCTGGTACTCCGACTTCCACACACGAGATGTGGTCACGGTTGCGGGACAGCGCCGGATTCCCACCGACTTCCCCACATCACCTGGGCATCAACCCACCCATTGGGCTGACAGAGAAAAAGATACACCCCATTTCGACAGATGCCATACCCACCCCCCAAAAACGCTCACCAAACGCGCATCGGCACAGACATTCACCACGGAATTCGGGCCTGTGGGCATCCACCCCGCGAGATCAGTGGGAGGGTTCATCCTCCGATGAGGGCCTCTCCCGGTCCTCCGGCTGCCATGCCAGACCCAGAGGGTGTGCCGGGTGCAGAGCCGCGTCGTCCTCGGGAACCGACCGCACCCTGCCGATCGGACTGCCGCGGAACTCGAACCGGCACGTCACGACCCCGTGCCCCGATCCCCACACCCAGCCGCGGCCGTACTCGTCGTGAACCACGTCGGCACCCGGCGGCCAACGCCTGCCGTCGAAGGATCGCCGCCGCCCGAACGGCCCTGGCTGGATCAGTGGGACGCCTTCGTTGACCACGGGGTCGTCACGCAGCTGGCCCTCACCGTCCAGGTCGAACAGCTCCTCCTGGGCCGAGGTGGTGAAGTTCGACACCCCGACGCCCAGCAGTCGCACTCCCTCGCGCAGGTCGAGGGAGTCGAGCATGCGCACCGCCAGGCGGGCGATCCGCTCCGGTGAGTCGGTGGACCCGCTCAACGTCACCGACCGCGACCACACCGTGAAGTCGGCCATCTTCGCCTTGAGCGTCACGGTGCGTGCGAAATGGCCGGATCGCTTCAACCGACCACACACCAGCCCGGCGTGCCGCTCGACGATTTCCCGGCACTCCCGGCGATCGGTGAGGTCGTGTTCGAAGGTGTCCTCCACCGAGATGGACTTGGCGATCCGGCTGACGCTCACCGGGCGATCGTCCTGGGCTCGTGCCAGGGCGAACAGGCTCGCCCCGGCGGCCTGACCCAATTCGTGCACCAGCTCCGCCCGACGGGCGGCCCGGACGTCACCGATGGTGCGAAAACCGAGTGTCTCCAAACGTTCTGCGGTCACCGGTCCGACGCCGGGAATGGCCCGTGCCGGTAAGGGTGCGATGGTCTCGGCCTCGGTTCCGGGAGCGACCAGGGCGACCTGATCGGCATGCCCCCGCGACGGTTTGGCCATCTCGGAGGCCACCTTGGCCATGAACTTGCTCGATCCGATCCCCACCGAGCAGCTCAGCCCCTCGGTGCGCTCGGCCACCCTGGCCCGCAACTCGGCAGCCATCTGGCGCAGGGCGTCGAGGTCGTCAACGGGCACTGCCCCTGCTTCCAGATCGACGAAGGCCTCGTCCAGGCTGAGAGGCTCGACCAACGGGGAGAGCTCCCGCAAGGTTGCCATGACGACCCTGCTCGACTCCCGGTAGGCCTCGAAGCGCCCGGACAGGAACGCGGCATGCGGTGCCAGCCGGCGGGCCTGTGCCCCGGCCATCGCGGAGTGGACTCCGAACACCCGGGCCTCGTAGGAGGCCGTCGCCACCACTCCCCGGCCGCCGACCCCGCCGACGATGACCGGTTTGCCGCGCAGGGAGGGCTTGTCGCGTTGCTCCACCGAGGCGAAGAAGGCGTCCATGTCCAGATGGAGGATCGACGCCGTCGGCCTCACGACGTCACGCGGCGGTAACCGACGAAGTCGAATCCGTCACGGGGTTCACGCCGGGTCTCGGCCCACACCGCGGGATCGATGGTCGGGAACCGCGCCGACCCCTCAGGGCTGCGATGCACCTCGGTGATGTCGAGCTCGTCGCACAGGTCGAGGGCATCGGCGTAGATCTGGCCGCCACCGGCGATGTAGCAGATCGTCTCACCGGCGTCCCGAGCCATCTCGACGGCCTCACGCGGGCTGGCGGCGGCGTCCACTCCGTCGGCCGACCACTGCCGGTCGTGGGTGCAGATGATGTGGCGACGCCCCGGCAGCCTCCCGACCTGCTCGAAGGTGCGCCTGCCGAACACCAGGGTGTGTCCCATCGTCACCTTCTTGAAACGGCGGAAGTCCGCGCTGATGTGCCACAGCATGTCCTGTCCGGAGCCGATGACGCCGTTGTCGGCGACGGCAGCGATGGCGACGACCTTCATGGAATCCTCCTGACGAGCCGGTCAGACGGCGATCGGGGCGGGAATGGCCGGGTAGGGGTCGTACCCCGTGAGCTTGATGTCGGAGAGCTCGAACCCGTCGATCTCACGCACCTGCGGGTTGACGGTGAGCTGCGGTGAACTGCGGGGCTGGTGCTGCAACTGCTCGTGAACCTGATCGAGGTGGTTGAGGTAGAGGTGGGCGTCACCCAGGGTGTGGACGAACCGCAGCGGCTTGAGACCGGTCACCGAGGCGACCAGGTGGGTGAGCAGGGCATAGGAGGCGATGTTGAAGGGCACCCCCAGGAAGGTGTCGCCGGAGCGCTGGTAGAGCTGGCAGCTCAGCCAGGTGGGCTCCCCCTGCTCGTCTGGGGTGACGTAGAACTGGAACAGGGTGTGGCACGGTGGCAGAGCCATCTGGTCGACCTCGGCCACGTTCCACGCCGAGACGATGTGCCGACGCGACCACGGGTTGGTGCGGATCTGCTCGATGACCCGGGAGATCTGGTCGATCGCCTCGCCATCGGTGTCGGGCCAGGAACGCCACTGGTGGCCGTAGACCGGGCCGAGGTCGCCGTCCTCGTCGGCCCACTCGTCCCAGATGTGGATGTTGTTCTCGTGCAGCCAGCCGATGTTGGTGTCCCCGCGCAGGAACCACAACAGTTCCCCGAAGACGCTGCGGGTGTAGATCTTCTTCGTCGTCACCAGCGGGAAACCCTCGCGCAGGTCGAAGGTCATCTGGTGGCCGAAGACGCTGAGGGTGCCGGTGCCGGTACGGTCGGGGCGACGCACCCCCTCGGTGAGGATGCGCTGCAGGAGGTCGAGGTACACCTGCATCTCAGTCGCCTTCCAGGTGGACGACGACGGCCGGGACGATGGCTCGCACCGCCTGGCCGCGATGACTGATGGCGTCCTTGTCCTCGGCGGTCATCTCGGCACTGGTGAGGTTGCCGGGCTGCGCGTCGGGAACGAACATCGGGTCGTAGCCGAACCCATTGGCTCCTCTGGCCTCGGAGATGATCCGCCCCTCCATGGTGGCGACCTTGGTGATCTGCGTGCCGTCGGGGTCCACGAACGCCATCGCGCACACGAACCGACCACGACGACGCTCGGGGGCAAGGTCGAAGGTCTGCTCAAGCAGCAGTCGAAGGTTGCGCTCGTCGGTGGCCTGCGGCCCCGACCAGCGTGCCGAACGGATGCCCGGCATCCGATTGAGGGCATCGACCTCGAGGCCGGAGTCGTCGGCCAGGGCCGGCAGACCGGTGTCACGGGCGGCGGCGCGCGCCTTGATGAGGGCGTTCTCGACGAAGGTGGTGCCGGTCTCGGCGGGAGCCGGGGCGTCGCTCACCTCCGACAGACCGACGACCTCGACCGGGGTGCCGGTCGACTCGAAGGTGCGACGCAGCTCGACCAGCTTCCTGGGGTTGTTGGAGGCCAACACGATGCGGCTCACAGACTCACCCCCAGGGCCTCGGACTGGACCTGTTTGAGGGTGGCACAACCACCAGCGGCGAGGTCGAGCAGTTGGTTGAGCAGATCACGGTTGAACGGAGCTCCCTCGGCGGTGCCCTGGATCTCGACGAAGTCGCCGGTACCGCTCATGACGACATTCATGTCGGTGTCGGCTCGGGAGTCCTCCTCGTAGGCGAGATCGAGCATCGGGGTGCCACCGACGACTCCCACCGAGATGGCCTGCACCGATCCGGTGATGGGTTCCCCGGCCAGACTGCCGCGTTCCCGCAGCCAGTTCACGGCATCGACCAGGGCGACGTAGGCGCCGGTGATCGAGGCGGTGCGGGTGCCGCCGTCGGCCTGCAACACGTCGCAGTCGAGGATGATGGTGTTCTCACCCAGCGCCTTGTCGTCGACGACGGCGCGCAGGGACCGTCCGACCAGCCGGGAGATCTCGTGGGTGCGCCCGCCGACCTTGCCCTTGCGGGACTCCCGAGCGGAGCGCTCGTTGGTGGCGCGCGGCAGCATCTCGTACTCCGCCGTCACCCAGCCCAGACCCGATCCCTTGCGCCAGCGCGGTACACCCTCGGTGACCGACGCATTGCACAGCACGGTGGTGCGACCGAAACTCACCAGCACCGATCCCTCGGCCTGACAGAGCCAGTTGCGCTTGATGGTGACCTCACGCAACTGGTCAAGTGACCGTCCATCGACTCGGGGGGCGGCGTCTGCATTCTGGGGCTTGTGGTTCTGCGGCTCATTCACGCACACCACCTTAACCGACCAGGTGAGACAGTTTTTCGTGGGCGATGGACGGAGGCGTCTGACGTCCCATCCGGATCACTGCGACGTCATGGCCCGGCACCCTCACGATCCGGCGCACCACGAGGCGTGGAACGCGAGGCACGCAGACTGCAGCAGTGGAGAAGGACGAGCGCTCAGCCCTGCCTGCGCGCCACGTCAACCCTCCCTGCGCACCACGGTGTGATCCCCGAGAACCGATTCCACCCCGACATTGCGCACGTCGTGAACGAATCCCGACATGAGCCGTCGCCCCAGCCGCTCGAAACGTTCGGCATTGCCGGTGGTGAGGAAGTACCTGTTCGCCTCGCGCGGCCTCGAGTGCAGGATCTGTTCCTGCCGGGCCCGGGCGTAACAGGCCCGAGCGCACTCCTCGGAACTCGAGATGAGGGTCACCTCGTCACCCAGGATGCAGGAGACGAGCCCGGCGAGCAACGGGTAGTGGGTGCAGCCCAGGATGAGCGTGTCGCAACCCGCTGCCTGGATCGAGGCCAGGTAGCTTCGGGCCACCTGCTCGAGTTCTGGTCCCGAGGTCACCCCGTCCTCGACGAACTCGACGAATCTGGGGCAGGCCTGGGTGGTCACCGTGATGTCCGGCACCGCCGCCAGGGCGTCGTCGTAGGCCTGGGAGCGGGCCGTGGCCTCGGTGCAGATGACCCCGATCCTCCCGTTGCGGGTGGCCTGTGAGGCACGTCGGGCCGCTGGGGTGATGACGTCGATGACTGGTACGTCATAGCGCTCCCGAGCATCACGCAGCACCGCCGAGGAAGCCGTGTTGCAGGCGATGAGCAGGGCCTTCACACCGTGACCGACGAGTCGGTCCAGGCACTGCAGGGCGTACTCGCGCACCTGGGCAATCCTCTTCTCCCCATAGGGGGCTCGAGAGGTGTCGCCCAGGTAGACGATGTCCTCGTTGGGGACGAGGTCGACGACTGCCCGGGCCACCGTCAGGCCACCGAATCCGGAGTCGAAGATGCCGATGGGGGCAGTCACGAGTTCGGCCGGTGCGTCGCCGCCAGTCGCCTCGGTGTCTGCACCACTACGTACCTCACGGGCATGGTTCGTTGCAGCCCTCACCTCGGAATTCGTCACGAGCAGAGCCTATCGCCGACCTCGAGAAAAATTTTTGTCATGTTTTCCTCACAAAAATCCACCCCGGGGTGGCATGTAAGCCTTACCTAAGTTATTGTGATCATCACCGGGAGGGCCCCGGCTTCGTTCAGGAGGAGAACACGATGGTCGCACAGGTACTCGAGACGCCGATCACTCCGATCGACACACCTGCCCAACCGACGAAGGTCGTGCCGCTGAGCAGCCTGCGTCCCGGTGAGCACGGGACGATCTGCGCCATGGATGGATCCTGCGATCCAGCCATCTGCCACCGTCTGCAGCTGCTCGGATTCGGCACCGGACGCACCATCTCCAAGACGCGTCAGGCACCGATGGGTGGTCCGATGGTGTTCCAGGTGTGTCACGTCAACATGTGTCTGCGCCGCGCGCAGGCCGACATGATCATGGTCGAGGTCGACAGCGACCAGACCTGCGATCTCACCTGACCTGTCTCGGCCCACCTCGAGCCGACGGCGTCGGCTGCGACACGACGCCCGAGCCCGCAGCACGCACCACCCGCGTGTCAATGTCATGACACGACGACCGCGTGCATCACTCGTCGCCTTTCCCATTCACCTGCCGTGAGGCACCGACCGTGGATTCACCATGCCCCAAACAGAAATGACCTGCCACTCACCTGCCACCGAGCAAGCCCCCGACGGTGCCACCCGCATCGCCCTCATCGGCTCGCCCAATGGCGGGAAGACATCCATCTTCAACCAGCTCACCGGTCTGCACGCCAAGACCGGCAACTATCCCGGCGTGACGGTCTCGCGCAGCGAAGGCGTCGCCAGGATCCACGATCACACCTTTGCCATCGAGGATCTGCCCGGCACCTACTCCCTGAGCCCCATCTCCCCCGACGAGCAGGTCGTCGTGGACGTCCTGGACGGCCGGATGGACCAGGTGAGCGCCCCGGACGCCCTCGTCGTCGTCGCCGACGCCACCGCCCTGCGCCGTTCCCTGCTGCTGCTCGCCGAGGTGTTGCCACGCCATCTGCCGACCGCCGTCGTCGTCACCATGACCGACGAGCTGCGCCGCCGTCAGGGATCCCTCGACGTGACGGCCCTCAGCCAGGCTCTCGGTGTGCCGGTGGTTGCCGTCGTCGCCAACCGGGGCATCGGCATCGGCGAGCTGCGCAACCTGCTGACGACCTGGCACGACTGGGATCGTCCACCACTCGACCCCCCGGGCAGGTCCTCCGAACTGGCCGGGTGGGTGGACTCCGTGCTCGACACCGCCGGTTACGAGGACCCCGACCCGGACTCTCGCACCGAGCGCATCGACAAGGTGCTGCTGCACCCGGTGTGGGGCACGATCGTCTTCTTCGCCGTGATGTTCCTCTTCTTCCAGGCCCTGTTCGCCTGGGCCGCACCACTGCAGGACGCCGTGGAAGGATTCTTCGACTGGCTCGCCTCCCTGGTGGGCGAGCATGTCGGCAACCCGATCCTGGCCAGTCTGCTGGGCGACGGCATCCTCGGCGGCGTCGGGGCGGTACTCACCTTCGTGCCGCAGATCCTGCTCATGTACCTGCTGCTGGCCCTGCTGGACGCGGTGGGCTACATGTCGCGTGCCGCATTCCTCATGGACAAGGTCATGAGCCGAGCCGGGCTGGAGGGACGGGCCTTCGTCGCCATGCTCTCCTCGTTCGCCTGCGCCATCCCGGGCATCATGGCCACCCGAACGATTCCGTCGGCCAAGGATCGCATCGCCACGATGCTCAGCGCCCCCCTGGCCACCTGTTCGGCACGTCTGCCGGTGTACGTCCTGCTCGTGGGCATCCTCGTGCCTGCCGGGTCGAGCCTGGGGCCGGTGAGTGTGCGTGGCCTGGTGCTGTTCGGCATGTATCTGCTCGGTGCCCTCTCGGCGATGCTTGCCGCCCGAGTCGTGAAGAAGATCACCGACCGCTCCGGCACCCTGCTGCCGTTCTACATGGAGATGCCGCCGTACCGCATCCCCACCCCGCGTTCGGTGGGCATGGCGATGTGGGAGCCCACCAAGGCCTTCCTGCGCAAGGCCGGGACGATCATCATGGGGGCAACCATCGTCATCTGGGCACTGACGACCTTCCCGCTGCGCAGTGACGCCGAGATGACGGCTGCCGGGATCGATCCGAGTGACGAGGTGGCTGCCACCGCGTACAACATGGAACACTCCGCCGCAGCCAAGGTCGGCAAGGCCATCGAGCCGGTCTTCGCCCCACAGGGCTTCGACTGGCGCGTCAACATCTCCCTCATCGGGTCGATGGCAGCTCGCGAGGTCGCCGTGTCCACCCTGGGTCAGGTCGCCTCGGCCTCCGATCCCGAGGACGACGTCTCGGTGAGCGAGTCGGTGCAGAAGTGGACCTACACCGACGGACCACACCAAGGTGAGAAGGTCTTCACACCCGACACGACGATCGCCATGCTCATCTTCTTCGCCTTCGCCCTGCAGTGCGTCGCCACGATCGGCATTCTCAAACGCGAGTCCGGGGGCTGGAAGTGGCCCGCCATCGCCTTCGGGTACATGTTCGTGCTGGCATGGGTGGGATCGTCACTGGCCGCCATCATCACCCGAGTGGTCATGTGATGGCCGAGCAGGTCGTCGCCATCCACCCCGAGTCCACCCCGGATCCACGGACCCTGCGCTGGGTGGTCTCGCACCGCAGACTGCCATTCGTGGGGACGGTGAGCTCGGCTCCCGGACTGGACGAGCTCACCGGGGTGGTGCAGAAGGTCACGGCACGCACCGACTCGCTGCTCGTCACCCTGGCGGCGGGACGCTCCTGGCAGCAGGACGGGTCGGCGGTGCGATCGGCACTGGGGCGGGCCCTGTCCGAGACCACCAGGTGGCAGGGTGGTGACGACTCCCGGGAACTCGACGACGATGCCGCCCTGGCCATGTTCGCCACCGAACTCATCGACGGACCGATCGGGGAGATTGCCCGGGCGCATGGCGGGTCCATCGAGCTCGTGTCGGCGAACACGGGTGTGGTGTCGGTACGCATGAGCGGGGCCTGCCGGGGCTGTCCGGTGGCTGCCATCACCATGCACCAGCGTCTCGAACATCAACTGAGACGCCGGTTCCCCGATCTGCGGGAGGTCGTCGAGGTGGGCGGACCAGTCGCGGCACGTCCACTGCCACTCTCGTTTGCGCCCGGACGGATCAACCACGGCTGACGGCACCATCTGATCTCCTGGAGCAGAACAGCTGGAACCCAGGTCAACGGGGCGCAGATCACACTGATACACATACGCTGGAGCGCGACATGCCGGGACCCGGGCTGAGATTCGAGAATGGGGCCCTGGCCGTGGAACCTGAGAATCTCAGCCGTCCTGCTGCAACATCTCGACGAGGAACTCGGTGACGTAGCCCAGCCACTCGTAGACCCCGTACTGGGGAGCGAGGATTCCCTGCGCCGCCGATTCCTCAACCATGCTGGCGCTGGTCTCGTCAACGATGCCCAGCCACTGGGCGATCCCCACCCGGGCGGTGGAAAAGGTACGTATCCAGCGCAGCAGGACCTCGTCGTTGATCTTGAGGGGGCCGTCCGCCAGGGCACGCAGGTCCCGCTGGACGGCGTCGAGATCGGCGAGGTGTTCGTTGCGCAGCTCATCGTCATGACGTCGGTGGAAACGTTCGTTCTGTTCCGGATCGTCGGGAAAGGCGTCCTGATGGAGACCTCCGATGGCACGGCCCTCAGCCTGTGTCATTTGCCGTTCCCACAACTGGAACGGATCGTCCGGGTCTGCCGGGTCGTCCAGACCCTCGCCGTCACGCACCTCGCCGGGGCGTGCACCCCCGTTCACGAGATCATTGGCGTGCACGGAATCATTGACGTGTGCGGGATCATCCGGGAGCAGACTGCCCGGCCCCATGAACCCACCGGACCCCATCAATTCACCAGGTCCCATCAATTCATCAGGCCACGTGAGATCGTTGAGCTCCATGACGGAGCCGGACGTCGAGTCGTCCGACCCGAGCAGAATCGCACGGAAACCGTCCACGGCCAGATTCAGCACGTGGTTCTCCTCGGGTTCGAGCCAGAGCAACCACGTGTGACCAAACCGTCGTTGTGCCTTCACCGATTCACTCCCCGTTGCTCATCGTTGCGCGCAGCCCATAGCGATGCATGGCGACGACGTCGGCCTCCATCTTCTCCCTCGTGCCGCGCGAGACCACCGCTCGCCCCTCGTGATGAACGGCGAGCATGAGCTGGTCAGCCTTGTCACGGCTGTACCCGAAATGGCGCATGAAGACCATGGTGACGTAGCTCATGAGGTTGACCGGGTCGTCCCACACGATCGTCACCCATTCATGGTCCCGCTCGGGGCCATGCTGGGTCTGTTGCCGTACTCGAATGCTGGGAAAGGCCAGGGGCATGCCCCCATTGTCCCCCAATGACGAACCCGGATGCGAACCATCGTCGGGAAACTCACATTGCCTGCCCAACTTTCACATAGTGCATCCCCCGTCTCGGGGATGAGCACGTTGCTAGTCGTGCCTCCAAGATGGATATGACAGAGACCTGATCTCTCCCCACCAGACCAAGATATTGTTATTGCCATATTGTTATTGTCGATACGTATGTGTCATACTTACTTATGTGAACATGGACGACGCTCAAAAGTTCCGATGTCAACTCATGTCCCTCCACCGGCGATTGCGCCGCCAACATCCGCAGGAGCGCCCCCTCAACGATCTACTCGTGCTGGGAGCCATCGACCGGTTGGGTGCATCGGCTGCTCCCAAAGCCATCGCCGTCGATCTACACATGCAACGCACCAACGTTGCCACCTATCTCGGGAGACTCGAACGTGACGGTCTCGTCTCACGCCACATCGACCCGGATGATCATCGTCGCAGTCGAATCCAGCTGACCGACGCCGGACAGAAAGTCCTCATGCAAGACCGTGGACTGCGCGACTCATGGCTCGTCCACACAGCTGCAGCCATCCTCACGGAAGAAGAAATCGCAGTGCTCACACAATCAGGAACGCTGATGGAAAAGCTCGCAACTGCCAGCGATGACCATGACACGTGCCAGGTCCAGTCATGACCAACACAGCACTCATCGGGCTTGACTACATCGTCGACATCATGGGCGACAACGGCACAATCGCCAGCAGCTCCGCTGAAGCCAGACGACGGGACGTCATTGCCCATTTCAACGTCGCAAAGGCCGTCGCCGACGACAGAGACTGGCTGACCATCCTCATCAAAGTTGGTTTCGAACCCGGCTACCACGACCAGCCGAAGAACTCACCGATCTTCGGCACGGCCGACCAATTCGGCGCGCTGGATCTCTCAGGTCCCGGTACAGATTTCCATCCCGACCTCGATGTCACCGGGCACGAGGTAGTGCTCACCAAGCCCCGTATCTCCGGGTTCTTCAATACTAGGTTGCAAAGTGTGTTGGACGCCAGCAATATCGACCGGCTGGTGATCGCTGGAGTTTCGACAACGTGGGCCGTTCAGGCAACTGCACGCGACGCTCACGACAGGGACTTTGCTACCGTCATCGTCGAGGACGCATGCGCCGCCTCCACCGAGGAGAGCCACGAGCAGAGCATCACCATGCTCAAGTCCATCGCGATGGTCGTGAAGTCCACCTCCCTCACCATGCTGCGAGCATGAGCGCACTCGCACACGGAGTCCTGTCCACTTACCGGGGTAAAGAGCCGAACGCGCACTACAACGCCGGTCTGGGATTCCTGACATCGATATGTGTGGGTGGCCCGCTGGCCATCGGGCAGTTGTCCAACCGTCAGGTAGATGGCGGCACAGCCGCCTTGGCCGCGTGGTTCATTGCTCTCATGGTCACTCCCCGCACCGCAGGACGACGTGCATTTGAGCTCGGCAGACGAGTGCTCATCACGACCGCAGCAACTGCGCTTGGAGCCATCATCGGTGACAACATGTGGGGCGCGTCTGCGGTGCTGGCCGTGCTGGCCCTGCTCATCCCCGTCCCCGGAATGACCATCACACCACTCATCTGCCTCATCATGGGGCAGCGCACTCCACTCGGCATGTCGTCTGCCGAACACGTCATCGCATTTGCCGCTGGGGCAGCGTGGGCGTTCCTCGTTCTCATGCATCCCGCATCAGCCGTGCCATCTCGAAAAAACACTCCTACCATCTACCAACGATCAGTGCGCGAGGTCATTCTGGGGCATTTGCTGACACCCGGTGCGAAACGGAACTATGCCACTCAAGTTGCCGTAGTCATCCCTATCCTCAACATCGTGCTGACGACATGTCACTGGCCACACGCAGGTTGGGTACTGATCGGCGTCCTCACGACCCTGCGGCCCAGCTGGACTGCCATTCATGCCCGAGTCATCAAGCGCAGCATCGGCATGGCGGGCGGAAGCCTCATGACTGCACTGGCACTCTGGATCACCCATATATCCTCAACATGGGTGGCTATCGTCATCATGACTGTCCTCGCCGCACTCGCCCGCCCCTTCCGACAGTTCAACTATGGCTACTGGCCGATCTTCGGCACTCCCGTGCTACTGCTTCTCGTCAATTTGTCCGAAGCATTGGAAATCAGCGATTGCGTGTGGAGGCTGTGCAACAACCTACTCGGCGCAGCATGCACCCTCGCCACGGTCTCCTTGCTGTGGCCTCACCCCGAACAACAACACCGTCTGCATCGACCCAACTCCTGAGGAGTCTACGTGTCTGGCCCACTATCCGACTTGACTGTCCTCGATGTATCCACTCTTTTTGCTGGGCCAATGGCGGCCCGAATGTTCGCCGATTACGGCGCCACTGTCACAAAGCTCGAGCATCCCAAGGGCGACCCGCTGCGCAACTTCGGACCCGCCCCAAAAGCTGGCGACTCTTACGCCTAGAACGTCATCAACCACAGTAAACACCGTGCCGAGTGATCCATTGGACCATTGGTGCACACAGTCAGGATTTATGCCCTGCATCCTGCATCCCCACCCCACGTACCGACTAGTCTGACGGCATGTCCACCTCTCTGCTCACCGACCACTACGAACTGACGATGGTCGAGGCCGCAATGCGCTCGGGCACGGCCTTTCGCCGCTGTGTCTTCGAACTCTTCCCGCGCCAGCTGCCACCCGGCCGACGCTACGGTGTCGTCGCCGGTACCGGGCGTGCCCTGGAGGCCCTCGCCGCCTTCCACTTCGACCCGGACGAGGTGGATTTCCTCACCCGCACCGGAGTGGTTGGCGCCCAGATGGCCGACTGGCTCAAGGACTACCACTTCTCCGGCTCCATCAGCGGATATGCCGAGGGAGACCTCTACTTCCCCGGTTCACCACTGCTCACCGTCGAGGGCACCTTCGCCGAGGCGTGCCTGCTGGAGACCCTGCTGCTGTCCATCTACAACCACGACTCCGCGGTCGCCTCGGCGGCGTCCCGCATGACGCTCATGGCCGAAGGACGCCCGATCATCGAGATGGGGTCGCGCCGCACCCACGAGGAGTCTGCCGTGGCAGCGGCTCGGGCCGCCTGGATCGCTGGTTTCGGGCCCACCTCCAACCTGGCTGCCGGATACCGCTACGGGGTGCCCACCTCCGGCACCGCGGCACACGCCTTCACCCTGTTGCACGACAACGAGTCCGACGCCTTCACCGCCCAGCTGGCCGCCTACGGGCGCGACACGACCCTGCTGGTGGACACCTACGACATCGAGGCGGGTGTGCGCGAGGCGGTGCGGCTCACCGACGGTGAGCTCGGTGCGGTGCGCATCGACTCCGGGGACCTCACCATCGTCGCCCGACAGGTACGCGACCTGCTCGACGACCTGGGCGCGACGTCGACTCGGGTCATCGTCACCTCCGACCTCGATGAGTGGCAGATCGCCGCGCTGCGCGGTGCCCCGGTGGACGGCTACGGGGTCGGCACCTCGGTGGTCACCGGATCGGGCGAACCGACCTGCTCGTTCGTCTACAAGATGGTGGCACGAGCCACCGACGAGAACCCCGACTCACCGCTGGTGCCGGTGGCCAAGAAGTCGGCCCACAAGTCGACGGTGGGAGGCCGCAAGTACGCGGTACGTCGTCGCGATGACGAGGGAATCGCCCAGGCGGAGGTTGTCGGCGTCGACACGCCGGTCGCCACCGCCGGGTTGGATCGTGACCTGCTCGTCGAACTCGTGAGGGACGGGCAGATCGTCGGGGCCGAACCGCTGGCCAGGGCACGGGAACGTCACCGTCGCTCCGTCGAGGAACTGCCGATGTCTGGTCGACGCATCTCGCGTGGTGAACAGGCCATCCCCACCGTCATGGTGCATGGCGAGGGCCCGGATGCCGTACTGGGCGCATCGTTGGAGTGATCGACCATCAAGCCACCGGCCAGGCTGGTCACAACCGGCAAAAATCCCTGATTGCAGGCCCATTCGCTTGAGAATTGCATTTTGGGTTGATTAGGCTCTCAGACAGAGGAGCAAGTCCTACAACGGTTCGGCCACCCCGGTCGACCACCTCCAAGTCATCAGACGTTCTAGGAGATCACATGACCAAGTCCGAGCTCATCAAGGCCATCGCGAAGAAGTCCTCGCTCACCGAGGCCCAGACCAACGACGTCGTCAAGGCCCTCACCGATGTCATCACCGAGGCCCTTGCCTCCGGTGACAAGGTCCAGCTGCCCGGCCTGTTCACCGCCGAGGCTGTCGAGCGTCCCGCCCGCAACGGTCGCAACCCGCGCACCGGCGAGGCCATGACCATCCCGGCCCACCGGGCCGTGAAGATCTCGGCGTCCAGCACCTTGAAGAAGGCCGTCGCCGAGTGATCTGAGCTCGACACCAGGGCTGCCCGATGGGCTGGGCCCAACGCAGGGCTGCCCCTCGTCGGGCAGCCCTTCTTGTTCACACCACGCCTGCTGCGCCCGGCACGCCCCCTCCGGGCCGTACCGTCGAGCTGCGGCGCTCATCACCGAACGCCCCTCGTGCCCCAGATCGAGCCGGCCATGTCCCGCGGCTCCCGGCCGGCTGAGGGGTTTTCAGCCGCGTAGCACCTTGGCCATGCGGACCACTCGATCACTGGAGTAGAGATCCTCCAGGTACACCGGCTCACCATCCGGCCCCGACAGGGGCACCCGCCAATTGGGGTACTCGTCCTCGGTGCCCGGAAGGTTCTGGGTGCGCGGGTCCCCCACGGCATCGGTGAGGGTCGCATTGATGACCTTCGACGGGGTACGGGTGAGCAGGGTGTGCATGGCGAGAGTCACCTGTTCCGGATCGTCCTCATCGGCTTCCAGGACGCCCTGCTGTCTGAGACTGGCAAGCCACGTCTCGCGCTCTCGCCGTGCATTCTCACGCTCCTCGTCCACCGACTCGGTGAGCAGCCCCAGCCGGTCGCGCAGCTCGACGTGGTCACCGCGCAGATAACTGCTCGTGGGTGGCAGGTCGTGGGAGGTCACCGAGCTCATGGCATGTTCCCGCCACTGCTGCGGCTGCCTGGGACGACCGTCCGGGCCGGTCTCGAACCACATGATCGACGTCCCCAGGATCCCCCGGGAAGCGAGGTGGTCCCGCACCCACGGTTCGACCGTGCCCAGGTCCTCACCGATGACCAGTGCACCGGCGCGGTACGCCTCCAGGGCCACGACGCCCACCATGGCCTCATGGTTGTACCGCACGTAGGCGCCGTGCCGTGGGCCCAGCCCCCTGGGCACCCACCACAGACGAAACAGCCCCATGATGTGGTCGATACGGACGCCGCCGGCGTGACGCAGGGCACTCGAGACCATCTCACGCAGTGGCGCGTAGGCCATCTGCTCCAGCACGTCCGGACGCATTGGCGGTTGCCCCCAGTCCTGGCCGGCCTGGTTGAATGGGTCCGGTGGGGCTCCGACGTTCATCTCACGGGCGAACAGTCCGTTGAGCATCCATGCATCGGCACCTGATCCGTTGACCCCGACGGCAAGGTCACAGATGAGCCCGACCGGCATCCCGGCATCCGTGCCGGACGACTGGACCGTCGAGAGCTGCTGGTCGGCGATCCACTGCAACCACATGTGAAAGTCGATCCGGTCGGCATGTTCGCGACGCACCCGAGCCACGGCAGCCCCGTGGGGATCGTGCAGCTCGGCAGGCCAGTCGTGCCAGTCGGAACCATGCAACTCGGAGAGCAGGCACCATGTGGCGAAGTCCTCCAGACGTCGTCCCCGAGCCACCCGGAACGCGGTGAAGGCCATCCGGCGCGACGCAGACATGTCGACTCGGTGGATGAGCTCCAGGGCCTGCGACTTGGCCTGCCAGGTGCGATCGCGATCCAACAGGGCCTGGGGATCGTCGTCAAGGGTCGTCGTGCGCAACGACTCGATGATGGAGGCATCGTACTGGTCGAGGTCGTGGTACTCGGCGATGAGTTCGGGGCGGATGTAGATCGGATTGACGAACAGCCGGCTGCTGGGCAGGTACGGTGAGGGCTCCATCCGTCCGGTCACCTCGGCGGCGTGCAACGGGTTGGTGAGCAGGTATCCCGCCCCCTGGCTGGCCGACCACGTGCACAGATCTGCCAGGTCGGTGAGATCACCCAGCCCCCACGAGTGGTGGGATCGCACCGAGTACAGCTGCGCTGCATATCCCCACACGCGCGACGCACCCATGCGACGAGGCAGCCCCACCCGGTTGGGGGTGACGATGATGGTGGAGGTGGCCGTCGTGTGGATCCCGCCGTCCGCCGCACTGCCATCGGCGTCGTGTGTGCCGATCGTGACGATGAGTTCGTGGTAGCCCAGTGGCAGGTTTCCCGGAATGCCGAAGGTGGCCTCGCCGATCATCCGCCCGTCGATCGGACGATCCGGGTTCCAGTTGTCCACCTGCCAGGGCAGGTGGTCGTTGCCGTCCTCACCGACGATTCGCAGGCTCACTGGCGCACCGGCCGGCACATGGACGTCGACCCGACCCTCCTGCCCCGCACGCAGGACGACACAGGGCTGCACGATGCGTCGCCAGTGGTCATCACGCACCCGTTGCACCGCCGCACGCGCACGCTCCGGGGTGGACGCGTCGACGCCGAACTCGGCGAGGATGGCAATGACGGTCTGCTCACCGACCTGTGTGTGTCGTCCCTTCCAGTCGTAGAACTGTGTCGAGATACCGAATCGATCGGCGAGTTCACCGAGCGCGGGATCTGACAGGGCCATGACGTTTTCTCCTCGGGTCGGTCGGTGGTGGGGTGCGGGCTCTTCCCAGCAGGTGGCGGGACCGCGAAACCTCCGGTACTGGGTCAATGGTTCGGGTCGTCGTGCCGCGGCACCGTGATGACCTGGGTACCGGCGATGAGGTCGTGCAGGGTCTGGCGACGTCGCTGGAACAGCGGCATGAGGTAGCTGATTGGCGTGAGGACGATGAGGAACTGGTTGAACGTCTCCACCAGTGACCACCCCAGCGCTCGAGCCAGTGCACGCAGCACCGGTAGTCGTCGATGGGAACGCCCCTGACCGTTGGGGATGACTCTCATACGCATGACGAGCTGACCGACCGACGCTGCACAGGCCGAGAGCATGATGAACTGGTACACCGCTTGGGCAATGACGTATGCGGTGATCAAGGTCGTCATGGGATCGATGAAGTGGAATTGACTGGCGATCTGCTGCGGATTCAGCGTGGGAGTCTTCCCGGCAGCCACCTGGTCGTTGACCCACTGCATGAATCTGGCGTACTCGTGGACGGCATCGGTGACCTCATGGTTGAGACTCGCCATGACGACCACGGCGATGATGACGAAGTCGATGATCGTGGCCGCCACCCTGCGCCACCACCCGGCGAGCTCGAACCCGTCCTCGGTGCTCCCCCACCTGCTGGGACGGGGATCGGGACGAGATGACGGCACCTGCTGCTGGGCAGGTGTGGGCCGACCATCCTGGACGCGCCTGGGTGCCGCTGGTTGCAGGGCGGCCAGTGACTCCGGCATCGTCGCGGGCTGCGGTTCTGGTGCATCACGCAGGTTGCGCGTCCACGACGTGCCGTCCCAGTATCGCTCCCCCGGGCCACCCGCTGGATCGGGGTACCACCCCATCGGGGGCAGGTTCGCCTGGCCCGACGAGGATGCCGAGGAGGATCCACCGCTTTGAGCTCGGCCGGTGCTGTCGTCGTCGGCACGTCGATGGGGCGCTCCGGTGCTGAATCGGTCATTGCTCACCCCACCACTATCCCACGGAAAACTGGATGATCCACGATCCCGGGACAGCTCATGGCGAGGTTCGGTGGTGGTTTCGCCACTGCCTTATCATGGGGGCATGAGCACCCAACTGGCACCCGGTTCCCAGAGCGCAGTCGAGGAGAAGACCCAGCCGAGCTTCGAGGACGGTGACGCAGAGCGCTTCTCGCACTACGTCCCCAAGGCCAAACTCACCGATGCCATCGTCAACGGCACACCGGTCGTCGCCCTGTGTGGCAAGGTGTGGGTACCCAGCCGCAACCCGGACAAGTTCCCGGTCTGCCCGGACTGCAAGGAAATCTGGGAGTCGATGAACCCTGGGAACTGAGTCCTGGGGAACTGGGCCCTTGGCAGCTGGGCACCGTCCCGATTCCGATGCGCCGGGCCGTTCCGATGCGCAGGGGCCAGCGCACGACACCATCAACGTGCAGTACGGATCGGCGTGCAGCACGGCCTGCCAACCCCGACTGAACAGGCCGGTCGTCCCACTGTGTCAGATGGTGTCTTGCGTGTCATTGGCGTCTCGCGAGGCCAGATGGTGTCGTGTGAGGTCAGATGGCGTCGCCTGAGGCCAAGTAGCGCAGTGCCAGGTCGTACCCGGAGATTCCCAGCCCGGTGATGGTACCGGTGACGTAGGCCGACACGACGCTGTGGTGTCGGAACTCCTCGCGCCTCGCCGTGTTGCTCAGATGCACCTCGATGACCGGGGCCTCCACCTGTGCCACGGCATCGGCAATGGCGATGTTGTAGTGGCTCCACGCCGCCGGATTGATGACGACCGGGATCCTCCGATCGGCGGCCTCGTGGAGCCACCCGATCATCTGCGCCTCCGAGTCGGTCTGGCGCACCACCACGTCCAGCCCGAGCCGGTCTGCAGTGTGCTGCACATGGTCGGCGAGTTCGTCATGGCTCATCAACCCGTAGATCTCAGGTTGACGCCGGCCGAGCCGGCCAAGATTGGGGCCGTTGAGCACCCAGACCATTCTGCTCACAGCTGCACCACGTCGTCGAGACGGCCCAGCCCCAACGCCACATATGCTGCCATGTAGCGTCCCTGCATGAGCAGGGTGACGTATGTGCGGACCGGATCGGAGTCCTCGTCCACCCCGAGTGGAAGATCGATGGCGTGCACCGGCACGTCAAACCGTTGTGCAACCTCCTCCAGGCCGGCACGGCGTGGATCGGGGACGTGATCGTCCATGACCAACAGCACCGGACGTTGCTGCGGACCGTCCACCTCGGGATCGCTGAACGGATCGCGTGGATCGGACGAGCAGATCACCGGGAGCAGCTCGGCGGCGTCGGCACACAGGGCTGGTTCTCCAGTGGCCCTTCTGAGTGCCTCGGCAACTCGCCGCGCCGAGCGAGCCGCCAGCACGGAACCGCCCCACAGCAGTGGTGTGGCGTCGGCCATGGCACAGGCCAGCTCCTTGGCACGGTTGAAGGGCATCTCCCGGAACGGGGAGGACTCCTCCGCAATCATGTCGGCGGCTCGCCCCACCTGGTTCGGGTCGGTCTGGGGCCCCAACCCGAGACGTCCCAGCACCGCCAGAACGGCGACAGCAGCAGCCAACGGATCATCACCGCAAACCGGCACCCGGACACTTGCCCCGCCTGCCGTGCGCCAGGCTGGGGAATCCTCCGCAGTCGCCACCAGGATGGCAGCTCCACGTCTGGCTGCCTCTCTCACGGCACCAACAGTGTACGAGGGCTCGGCGAGAGACGCAGCTCCATCCCACGGAACTTCCTGCTGATCGACACCGACGACGAGGTCCAAGGGCCCCACCCAGGCGGGCAGGTGTGGCAGGGACCACGCAACGATCGGAACCGGGCACAGCGGTTCGAGCACGGCACGGATGAAGCGTGCCTCCGCACCCACGACGAGCACGCCACGCGGAGTACCGATGTGCTCCACGGCAGAGCCAACACCATCGATCTGAGCACCGACCCGACGGATTCGTGCTCCTTCACCGGCCAGACGGCGTAGCAGACTCTCGGCCCCGGCCGAGAGATCACGTGACTCGAGTCGCGAGTCGTCAAAGATCGCCTTCACCAACGCCTCACTCAGCACGAATCGAACTGATGCGGGTGGTCTCGTCGTCCTCCCCGGTCTCCGGACGACGAGCAGCGTCGATACGCAGGTCCGGGACACCGTCATGCACCTCGAAGGCCAGTCCGCAGGAAGGTGAGGAGCAGACCAGTTCACCACTGTCGTAGTCGAGGGCGAAGGTGGAATGGCACGAGGGGCAGGCCACCACCTCGAGGAACTGGGGAGCCAGGTCAAGGGCCTCAGGCGTCTGGGGAATCTGGGTGGGCTGAGTGGTCTTGGCGGACCGGAGCATCGTCGTCACCTCTCGAGAGCTGTTGCGCTGCACTCACGTTAGCGCACGGAGTCGGGATCGGCGATGACTGCGAGGTGACCTCGCCGCCCCAGGACGGTCACACCAGCCATGTCAGGCACCGCTGCGTGGGAATCCGCCGTTGCCGCGCCGTCGGTGGGGGCAACCTCGTCGTCGAGCATGCCGATCTCGCGCACGGCTCGGGCCAGAGCCATGATGTCGTCGGGTTCGTGCTCATCGGCGGTGCCGTCGACACCGGGAAGACGAATGAGTTCCCACCCCTTGGGGACCGTGAGTTCACCACTGTGTTCGCTGCACAGGTCGTAGCCGCCCGGATGCTGCTCCGGGGACAGCGGGCCCAGGACTGCCGAGGACTCGGCATAGACATAGGTCAGGGTGGCCACTGCTCGCCGCCGACATCCGCTTCGCACACACAGTCTCACGATGGTTGAGGCTACGCCGGTGCCGCGGGACAACCCGGAGGACTGGCCGAGGGGTGCGAGGTTCGGCTCGCCGAGTCCGCTGTGGACGGCTGTGGTGACCTATCGTTGTCCGCATGAGCACCCGACGAGATCGTCACGGCCGTGGGCCACGCGGGCCAGTCGTCCTACCGCGGGAACATGGTGGGGTGACCAAGCGTCTGCGCCCCACCCGCAACGAGTTCTTCCAGCTGTGCGTTGCCCAATCGGCACAGCGCATCCTCGACAACTGCCCCGGCGTGCTCAGTCAGGTGATCATTGGGATCGAGGACGTCCCGGGCTCCACCGAATGGACCCAAGGGCGCGTCCCCCTGGCCAGTGCGCAGGACCCGGACGGACGTTCCCCGGCCAAGGTCGTGCTCTACCGTCGTCCACTGGAACTGCGCGCCGCCACCCGCCCGGGGCTGGCGATCCTCGTGCACCGCACTCTCGTGGAGCAGTTGTCGGCACTCACCGGCTTTCCGGTCTCGGTCATCGATCCCCATGAGGATGGCATGATCTGAGGTCCCCCAGACACGGGTCCACCGTGAGATGATCATGTGGGACAGGGCGACGCCGCTGACGTCCATCATTGGAATAGCTGCAGCTGCCGCTCGCTCAGGATGCAGCGTGCATCGCCTGAATGATCGCTCGACCGCTCAGGCGCGACGCCGCAACCTGCGTCGCTCCATCTCTGACATGCCGCCCCAGATACCGAACCGTTCATCGTTCTCCAGCGCGTACGACAGGCACTCGTCACGCACCTCGCAGGACTCGCAGATTCGTTTGGCCTCGCGAGTGGAACCACCCTTCTCGGGGAAGAACGCCTCCGGATCGGTCTGGGCGCACAGGGCTCGCTCCTGCCACGACATTTCTTCGTCGTCGCCGTCGGGCAGCGACACCAGGACATTGGTGGGCATGAAGAGATCTCCTCTGGAAAGGGGGAAGGCAGTCGCGCTGAGATCTGCTCGTTCACCAAGTTACACGACTGTCATTCATCTGTCATTCATTCCGTGAACTCGTGAGACTCCCCTGTCGGTGCCCCAATTTCTGATAAGAGCACCCCGGTCGCTGATGTCAGGGCTGGCGGGAGTCATCGTGCTGAGGCCCTTGCGGATCCTGGTCTCGATACTGAGTGGCAGACCAGTCCAGTGCCTGCCCGGACGTCCCCCAGGTGGAGGCTTGGGCCCCATTCGCTGCGTCGGATGCCTTTGTCCACGAGGCTCCAGCGGCCTCATCGGTCGTCCACACCGGTGTGTTGCGCTCATCCTCCCCACTGGAGCCAGCAGGATCGTCCTGTTCCGATCCAGCAGGCACCGGGCGGGGTCGTGTGTCCGCACCGCCCTGCTCACCGTGGCTGAGTGGTGATGCCGCCACGATGAGGGCAATGATCGCCAGCACCTTGACCGTCACCACCATGAGGGACCCGATGAACCCCAGGGCCACGCCAAGGGTTCGACCGGGAGCATGCACACATGCCAGAATCGCCAGGATGAGGTCGCAGCCCGCACCCACGGCGACGACGATGGCGGCGACCTTGGCGATGACCGTTGACCTGGTCACCACCGGAGCCTGCAGGCGGCACCACCACACGGCAGCCACCATGGCCAACATGATGGTCAACCCCAGTGAGCCACCGGAAGAGCGACGAGCGACTTCGAAGACGGTGTCCTCGCCCTGGATCAGCGCTCCGCAGAAATCCACCAGGAAGATGATCGTGAACCCCGTGCCAAGGGCGGTGAGCACCCAGGCCAGCGGTTCACGTACCCGCAACAACTTCTCGACAAGTGGGTTCATGCGTAGTCCCGTCCACACTCCTCGGCCACCACGGCGACGAGCTCCTTGACCCGCTGGCTGTCGGCCAGCGGAACGACGAGTGTGGCCCGATCGGTGGTCACCACGGCCATGGCATGCAGCCCAGCCACGGCGAGTACCGCGTCGGATCGGGTGTTGATGAGCAGATTCGCCTCGGAATCGATGGAAACCGTGGCCCCGGTGGCATGGTTTCCCCTGCCGTCGTCGGGAAGGTGCGGGGCAAGGGTCTCGAAGGAGCCGACGTCATACCACTGGATGGCCAGCGGCACGGCAACGACATGGCATCCGGCTCGACCCGCTGAGACCGGTTCCATGACGGCGAAGTCCACCGAGATCTTCTCCATCTGGGGATAGACCTCCTGCAGGGACTCTGGCTCACGCACGAGCTGACCAGCCTGACGGGCAGTGGTCGGTTTGAGCTGGGAGACGACGTCGAGCAGAGTTGTGGCTCGCCAGACGAACATCCCGGAGTTCCACCAGAACTCCCCGGAGTCGAAGTAGCTGCGCGCCAGCTCCGCATTGGGTTTCTCGACGAATTCACGCACCTCGAAGGCGCGGCGATCCTCGTCAATGGGGTTGCCCCGGTGCAGATATCCGAAACCGGTGTTCGGCTCGGTGGGGATGACGCCGAACGTCACCAGGGCCGAGGGATCGGTCTCGGCGATCTCGAAGCCGTGGTTCAGGGCGGCGCGAAATCCACTCACCGGGCGGATGATGTGGTCGGCGGTGACGGTGGCGATGACGGCGTCCGGGTCGGAGTCGGCGATGACGGCAGCCGGCCACGTCACGGCGTTGAGGGAATCCCGCCCCACGGGTTCCCCGAGGATGTTGCTGCCCGGCACCTCGGGAAGGATGTCGGAGACGACGTCGGCATAGGCCTGCCCGGTGCACACGAAGACGTTCTCGTCCGGGACGACACCGCGCACCCGTTCGAAGGCCATTCGCAACAGACTCATCCCGTCGATGAGGTCGAGCAACTGCTTGGGTTCACCCTGGCGTGACAACGGCCACAGTCGGGTACCGGATCCACCAGCGATGATGAGGACGTAGCGCATGCCTCAAGGCTAGCGACGAATTGCGTCGATTCTCGCAACGCCGGGCCGAGCACGGCATGATGGCTGCCATGAACACCAGCATCGAGCAGTCCGGCGCCGAGGATGGCTGCGGATTCACCGGCACGAAGCTGGCTGCAGCCATTGCACGCCAGGTCCACAATCCCGACCCGTTCGTCACCTGGATTCGCGGCGATTCACGTCTTGACCTGTCGGGGAAGACACTGTGCACCTGGGTGGCCAAGACCGTGACCCTCATGACCGACGAGGGCATCGGCCGCGGGAACCGGGTGGCACTTGACGTCGTGACCCAGCATCCCGGGCACTGGATCGCACCGATCTGGTTCATGTCCAGCTGGTGGGCCGGATGGCACGTCCTGCTGGGTGCCGAACCAGACGATGACCCGGTTGATGCCCTTGTCACTGGTCCGAGGCAAGACTTGGCACAGTGTCACCGGACGTCGGCAGCTCAGGTGCCTGCGTCGACGCTCGTCCAGTGCTCGCTCAAACCGTGGGGCGGTCCGTGTGACGACCTCGCACCTGCAGCCATCGACCACGCCGACTGCATGGCCATGCCGGATGCCCTGCCGCCAGCAGATGCAGATCCACATGTCGTCCTGGGCGCTGCGACGCAGCCGCCAGGGGCGGACGAGCCGAGCACGCATGACATCGCCCCGATCGGTGATCGTGTCCTGCTGGCCCACCCCACTGACACACAGGTGGCATGGGTCACCGCGCGGTGTCTGGTGGGTGGGGGCTCCCTGGTGCTCATCGACTCCGTCGAGGACGACACGGCATCGACCGACCCCACCTGTCACGACACAGCAGTACGGGAACACGCTCGAGTCATCGCCCGGTGACGCAGCCTCCCCGCTACGACTCACGGCGTTCGAGGTGCGGGGTCACTTCATTGCGTTCGAGGTGCGGGTAGCCCCACGATGAAACCGGCCCCCCAGCTCATGTGCATGACGGTGAGCACGAGCGGCAACCGTGCTCGTACCGCAGGGGTGAGGGGCTGCTTGAGCAGCAGGCTGCCGGCCGTCATGGCACCGAGGTATCCCGCTGGTACGGCAAAGCCCGCCAGCAGACGGCTGGGACGCCCCTTCAGGGCCGAGCGCACGATCCCGGTCGCTCCCCCGATGGCCCCGGCCGTGCACGCCACGACCGTCGCCGGGGCGGCCAGGTACCGCAGGCTCGCCGAGTCCCGATGGGTCCGTATGACCTGACGACGCCACTGCCCGGTGTGAAAGAACTGGGTGGCAAGGGATTTCACATCCGAGCGAGGCCGATAGGTCACCTTCAGACGAGGGCTGAACCACACCTCGCGTCCGCTGCGACGCAGCCGATAGTTGAGTTCCCAGTCCTGTGCCCGGTCGAAGGTGGGGTCGAAGCCACCGACCGCCAGCAGGTCGGCCTTGCGATACACCCCCAGGAAGACAGTGTCGGCAGGGCCTTCCGGTGAGTTCTTGAGATGGAAGGAGCCGCCCCCCAACCCGAGTCGGGACGTGTAGGCCGCAGCCACCGCCTTCTCGAAATCAGTCGTTCCCTGGGCGTCCATGATCCCCCCGACATTGGCGGCACCGGTACGCTCCAGCAACTCCACGGCGGTGGCGATGTACTCCGGACCGAGCTCACCGTGCGCGTCGACCCGCACGATGATGTCGTACGTGCTGGCCGCCACTCCCAGGTTCATGGCCTTGGGCGTCGTGCCCTGCGGGTTCGCGATGACACGAATCCGCTCGTCGCCGTCGGCAAGCCGCTCAGCGATCCGTTCGGTGTCGTCCTCGCTGGGTGCGACGACGAGAATGATCTCCATCGGCCCCGGGTAGCCCTGGCCGACGATTCCGGCGACGGAGGACGTCAGAAATCTCTGCTCGTTGCGCACGGGCACGACGATGGACACAGGCGGTGCGAAATTGGAGGCCATGTGGTTCATTGTGCCAGCTCCGCCATGAAAGTCCGTGGCGACGATCCGGTACAGCCAGGCACTCAGAGATCATCATGTTCGACACCGTCGGCACAGTGGAGCCACCGCCTAGCACTGGAACCACTGTCGGCGCTGAAGCAGCAGCGCAGAACTCCGTCACTGCGACGAGCTTTCCCGTCGGTTTTGTGCACCCCCACGGCCGGTCACGATTCTTTTCGCACACAGTGGTGGATACGGTTGTCTGCATGCCAACACCGCGCGACAACCACTCCCACCAGGATGACATGAACTGGTTGTACGGCAGTTCGGAGAACTCCCGTACCACGGGGTCCCGCCGTGCTGGCGACGAGAATGGCGCGGGACGACAGCGCAACACGAGGCGTCCCCGGGGCGGTGAAACTCGTGGCGACCGGTACGCGGGCGATTCCCGACCCCGCACCGATGATCCGGTTCGCAGTGGCGCCACCAGACGTGACACCTCCCGCGCCGATCAACGTCGGCGACGTCGTGACGCCGGCACGCGTTCTGGTGGCACCCGACCGGCGAGATCCCGGTCCCGCAGTGGGACGGCAACCGTCGCGTCACGCTCAGCCCAGTCTGCCCGATCAGCCCAGTCTGCCCACTCACCTTCGTCTCACCGCAGGAAGGCCACACCAACGCGACACAAACACTCCTTCGCCAAGAAGATCACGACCCTGCTCGTCCTGTGGATCATCTGGCTGGTCGGTGTACCGGCATACGCCCTCCTGGAGGGCCAGAAGGTCGACGCCACCCCCAGTGGGGAACGCCCCGACCCCCAACCGGGCACAGCTGTGCTCCTGGTGGGCACCGACCAGCGCGACAACCTCACCGAGAAACAGCAGAAACAGCTGGGCACCGGCACTGCCGAGGGAACCCGCACCGACACGATGCTGCTGCTGTACCGACCCCCGAAGGGCAGGACGATCCTCGTCTCCCTACCTCGTGACTCCTACGTGCCCATTCCGGGGCACGGCCGCAACAAGCTCAACGCCGCCTACGCCATCGGTGGGGCGCCGCTGCTCACCGAGACCGTGGAACAGGTCACCGGGGTGCGTCTGGACGGCTACATGGAGATCGGTTTCGGTGGTTTCGTCAACATGGTCGACGCCGTGGGCGGGGTGGACGTCTGCCTCGACAGACCCATGAAGGACCGCGACTCCCACACCGATCTGCCGGCCGGGTGCCAGAACCTGGACGGCATCTCGGCGCTGGGATACGTACGTATGCGCAAGGCTGACCCGCTGGGTGACCTCGGGCGCGTCAAACGTCAGCAGGAGGTGGCCTCGCAGGTGGCTCACAAGGCCATGTCCCCGTGGACCTTCATCAATCCGGTGCGCTACTGGAAGGTTGTCAACGCCGGCGCCTCCACCGTACGTCGTGGGGAGGACACCTCGCTGGGCACGACGGTCGTCACGGCTCGCTCCCTCATGCGTCTGTCCGGCTCCGACGGGATGAAGCTCACCGTCCCGGTGGCCAATCCCGACGCCCAGACCGCAGCAGGGTCATCGGTGCTGTGGGACCGGGAACGCGCCTTGCAACTCTTCGAGATGATGAAGACCGGCGACACGTCGAATGCGGACTCCTTCCGTTGAGGTGTCTACCAGTTCCGCTGAGGTGCCTGCAGAGCTGGCCCCGGACGAGGCCATTTCAGTGGACACCCCTGCTGGGACGTGGTTGCGGCTTCTCCTTGCCATACTGCGTCCACGCCCTTTGGAAACTCCCTGCTGAGGCTGGCTGCGGAGCGGTCCCACCACAAACCAGCCCTTCTCCTGAAAAAGCCTCGGCGTGGCGAGGCACGCCGAGACACGTGACGGAGACGGGGCCATGCGAGGACAGGGACACGTGACGACTGGACCAGGTGACCGGGGGGCATGGCTGACCTGGGGCACGGTTGACGCAACGCACCTCGCGCGCATCAGCCCAGCTGACCTGCAGGACCACACCGACGAGCGGATCCGGGTGGAACCCCCGTCGTGGGCCCACCCCGGGCCGTGGAGCTCCGGATCGCCAGATCAGAACCGGCCCCCTGAATCAGACCTTGGAGTGCGTCCGGACGATCTCGCCCTTGGCGGTGGCGCGATCACGCAGGGCCTGCTGGTAGTCGAGCATCCTGCCGATGAGCTCGTCGTCCCCGGCGGCAAGCATGCGCACCGCGAGCAGACCGGCGTTCTTCGCATTGCCGACGCCGACCGTGGCCACCGGCACCCCACCGGGCATCTGGACGATGGACAGCAGCGAGTCCATACCGTCCAGGTGGGCCAGCGGCACCGGAACCCCGATCACCGGCAGTGGGGTGAGGGCGGCCACCATGCCGGGCAGGTGGGCTGCGCCGCCGGCACCGGCGATGATGACCTCGATGCCACGAGTGTGGGCGGCACGTCCGAACTCCACCATCTCCTCGGGCATGCGGTGGGCCGAGACGACGTCGGCCTCGTAGGGCACGCCGAACTCGTCGAGCACCTCAGCGGCGGGCTGCATCGTCGGCCAGTCGGAGTCCGACCCCATGATGATGGACACTCGTGCACCGGACTTCTCGGGAGCACCAGAGCCCTCAGAGGTCAGTGGCGCGGTGTCGGGTGGAACGGTGTTGTCAGGCATTGTGGTCTCCCATCAGATATCCAGCGGCATGCCGCGCACGGCGCGCGACCTCGTCCACGCCGTCCCCCACACAGGTGACGTGGCCCACCTTGCGTCCCGGACGCACGTCCTTGCCGTAGAGCTCCACCCGCAGGCCGGGATCGCGGGCGAAGCAGTGCTGCAGGGCGCCGGTGAGGTCGTCCTCCGAGCCGCCAAGCACATTGGTCATGACGACGGCAGGAGCAGTGAGCGAGGGATCGCCCAGTGGCAGGTCGAGCACGGCGCGCAGATGATTCTCGAACTGGCTCGTCGCGGCTCCGTCGATCGTCCAGTGCCCGGTGTTGTGGGGTCGCATGGCCAGCTCGTTGACGACGACCGATCCGTCGGCGCGCTCCATGAGCTCGACGGCCAGCACACCGACCACACCGAGTCGACCGGCGATGTCGAGGGCCATGGCCTGGATCTCGGCCTGCCGGGTCTCCGACATGCGCGGGGCCGGGGTGATTGTCTCCACGCAGATGCCGTCGCGCTGGATCGTCTCGCTGATCGGGTAGGCCACTCCCTGCCCCGATGGGGAGCGTACGACGATGGCCGAGAGCTCCCGGGTGAAGTCGACGAGCTCCTCGGCGATGATGCGGATGGGTTGGTGGCCGTCGGCCAGGCCACCCATCGCCTGGAACGGGGTGGCCACGTCGTCCGGCCCGTCGACCTTCCAGACTCCCTTGCCGTCGTAGCCGCCGCGGGAGGTCTTGGCGATGACCGGCCACCCGATCTTCTCGGCGAAGTCGACGAAGGCCTCGTGGGAGTCACAGACCTGCCAGCGCGGGTTGGGGAACCCGGCACGCTCCATGAACTGGCGCATGACCGCCTTGTCCTGGGCGTGCACCTGGGCATCGGCACCGGGACGCACCGCCACCCCGGTCGCCTCCATGCGGCGCACCAGTTCGGTGGGCACGTGTTCGTGGTCGAACGTCACGGCGTCGCAGTCCTTGGCGAAGGCCAGCACCGCCTCCTCGTCCAGGTGTGATCCGACGACGACGTCGTTCATCACCTGGGCCGCGGACTCCTGCGGCGAGGTCGCCAGCAGTCTCGTACGAATGCCCAGCCTGATGGACGCCTGATGCATCATGCGGGCCAGCTGCCCGCCCCCGACAATCCCTATGGTGTACGTCACACATGTCATCGTAGTGCCCATGGGCTCGGGGGACGCCCAACACTGCTTCATGGGCCCAAGAGCACTGACTGATGCCCGTGAGCTCACGAGATGACCAACACCACCTCGCCGACCGCACTGGCGGCTCGGTAATGCCCCGTGAGCTCAGGAGGTGCCCGGTGGCCAGACCTCACCCCCAGGCGATGCGTGGGCAATGTCCACAAGCTCAAGGAGGGCGATCGGTGCCGGCCGGGTTTTCGGCGGCACCACGCCGTAGTGCCCATGGGCTCAAGGGGTGTCTCACCGGGGCTGGAAACCGCTGCAAAATCTGCCGTCTGCGTTCATCTGCCGACCCCAGCCCGCTGCAGAACCAGCCACCCGCGTCCGTCTGTGACCCATGATCAACCGTAGAATCTGCTCCTGCGTCCACCTGCCGACCATGATCCGCTGCAGAACCTGCCACCTCCGTCCATCTGCCGACCACGGCCCGGTTCCGGGAGCGGAATGGTTCGCACCAGACAAGAAACACAGCAAACTGGGGTCACAGCAGACGGGGTGCGAGCTCCTCCCGGTAGATGCCCGAGGAAGCAGGTTCCTGGGTGGTGGCGATACGCCCCACCGTGGCCTCCTCACGTTCGGCGACCACCTCGGCGAACTCGCCGTCGGTGAACCGCACGGCAGCGCCGTCGTCAACGGCGTACCCGGCAGGCAGCACGCCCGAGGCCACGGCTTGGGCATAGACCTCCGCACGATTCTCCTTGCGGTCGAAGTGCGGACAGAATGACCCGTCGAGCAGTCCCAGCCCGCCGCGCCAAGCCCGAATCGGCCCGAAGGCGTCGGTGACGCACCCTTGGAACCAGCACGATGCGCCAGCCGACACCCCGCCCAGGACGAGATCCTCGCCCTTGCCGATCTTGTGACGCAGGGCGACGTCCACCCCGTGGGTGTGCCACAGGGCGACGAGGTTGGCGACCGATCCGGCTCCCACGACGACGACGTCGGCCTCGGCCAATCGCTCCACCGACTCATTGGCCCCCTGCCACAGGGTGAGCACCATGGTGCGTGCCCCCAGTTCGGAATAGGCGGCGAGGAACCGGTTGACGTAGACCGGGTCGTCGGCCGAAGCCGTCGGTGCGAAACACACCAGCGGGGAGGATTTTCCGGACAGGTCGAGCAGGTGGCGGTCGATGGCGGTGGGCTCCCCGTGCCGAGACATCGAGAAACCGCCACCACCCATGGCAAGGATGTGGGTCGTCATGGCCCATAGCTTAGGCAATGACTCCGGAGGGCTGCGTCGAAAGGGCTCAGCGCCATGCTCCAAGTCCGGTGGCTGCCGAAGGTACGGCACGATCCCCGCCAGATCAGGTCTGAGCCAGCTTGGTGAGAACTCGGACCGACGCCATCCAGATCTCACCAGCCCAAACCGACTGAACCGACAACCTGATATGGCCACTGTGGCCTGAGCGAAGATCAGCGTGGACGCAGGTGGGTGACGTCGCCGGCAGCGAACGCCTTCCTGCCCTCGGGGGTCGCCACGATGATCGCACCGGTGTCGTCCACGTCCACACCGACCCCGTCCAGAACCGTGTCCCCGCCACCGATGAGTTCGGTGTCGAAGGTGAGACGCACCCGCTGACCCACGGTGTCACAACGTTCCCGATAGGCCTGACGGACGTTCCCGGTACGCAGCCAGTCGGTGACGTGGTCGTCCAACCGACGCAACAGAGTGGCGATGAGGAGGTTCTTGTCCTCACACAACCCGCACAGTCGTAACGACGTGGCCGTCGGCACCGGAAGTTCCGAGGAGTCCATGGAAACGTTGAGCCCGATTCCCAGGATCGCGTGGGTGCCCGCTGGGCCTTCGACGCGTTCACAGAGGATGCCACACACCTTGCCACCGTGCCCCGTGTCGCCGTTCCTGGTAGACGTGGCCCCCACGTCACCGGAGCCAGCAGTGTGCTTCGCAGCACCAGCATGCGCCGTGCCCACCGAGTCACCACATTGATGGGTACGGGGCAGGTCTTGTCTGGAACCGTCGGCATCAACGCGGCGGTGCTCCGTGTCCTCACCCACCCCCGGGTTCAGGCTGGCACACCGGTCTGCGTCATCATGCCCAGCATCGCCACAGCTTTTCCTTTTGAGAGTGGGATCATCCTGCAGGACAGGATCCCCCTGCTGAGCCATTTCCTGGGCAGAACCATCCCGCTGGATCACACTCGGCGCAGGGTTGTCAGGCAGAGCAGACATGCACGTGCTGCCCTGGTCGAGGAGTACGTCATTGGGCCATTTGAGGGTGACCCGGTCGCGGGTGGCTCCGGTGACCCCCTCGATGGTCTCGACCATCGCAAGCCCGCAGATCAGGGAGAGCCAGCCCCAGTCCTCCGCGGGTCGATCCGCCGGCACCAGGACCGACATTGCCACCGCAGTGCCCGGCACGTCCTGCCAACGCCGGTCGAACCTGCCACGTCCAGAGTCCTGGTGACTCGCCACCAGCATTCGGGGCAGAGTGCCGCCAACCTTGACGAACTCGGCCATGTCGGTGTTCGTCGACTCGGTGGAGTCGATGCACGTCACCCCACCTGATCCCGGGCGGGTGAACATGGTGTCGGGAGCGAGGGCCGTGATGGCTCGGGCGTCGGGGAAAGCAGTTGCAGGCACGTACCAAGGCTATGCCCGGCGTCAGGAACACGAATACCACAGCCGTTCAGATGGCGCGCAGTCACGCAGCCTCGCCAAAGCCATGCGGGAGTGCCCTGTACTTCTGCAGCCGGTGTGGCAATCCTGCACAGAACCGCTCCATCTGCCACGTACGGTGGCATCACCCCCACTCACCAACACATGTGCCACGCGCCAGGGATGTTCCCCTCTGCCCCGCAACACCCGAGATCTGCTGACACCCAAAACCTTCCAGCGATCCTGAAAATCGTCCCGCAGCCTCCACGGACCTGACTTCCGCGATGGGTAGGAGGGGGCGATGAGTCAGTCACTCGTTCCACAGCCGTCATAGACCTGGCCACTGCTTTCACCCGCCGACAAGGACACGTGGCACATCTGCACTGGATCCTCCGGTTGCCATCTGCAGCAACGCTCCACACCCATACCGCGGCAATCCAGCGAGGCGTCATTGATGGCCTTCACGATTGGAACGCTCCACACTCGTACAACGAGTAATGCCCATTGCGCTTCCTGCAGCCGTACTCGGCAACCTGCGCCCCGTGGCAATCCTGCGCGAAACCACCCCACCTGCCACTCCCGATGGCAACGCCCCCACTCATGAACCAGAAATCCACGGGCCTGGTGATGGGCTCACTCATGCGACATGATCGCATCTCGTCGCCCTCCAGGCTCACCTCACCGCGCTCAGGCCATTCGCCGCACCCGGGCCCAACATCTGGGGCCCCATCCGGCCAACATCTGGGGCCAGTCCAGGCTCAGCGCTCGGGGCCATCCGCGGGCAGGATTCCGTGGCCTGGACCCCACGCATTTTCTGGCGGAGGGCCGCACCCTTTCCCAGATGACGACTGATCCGCCCAGAACTCGACAATCTGGGTAGGCTCTGTGTCATGGAGATCGACATCCACACGACTGCCGGCAAGATCGCCGATCTGGGACGCCGGATCGACGAGGCCGTCAACGCCGCCCCGGCCGCAGCCATCGACAAGCAGCGGGCCAAGGGCAAGATGACCGCCCGGGAACGCGTCCTGCGCCTGCTCGATGAGGGCAGTTTCACCGAAGTGGACGAGTTCGCCCGCCACCGCTCGACCAATTTCGGGATGGAGCGGAACCGCCCCTACACCGACGGCGTCGTCACCGGAATGGGAACCATCCATGGTCGTCCGGTGTGTGTGTTCAGCCAAGACGTGACGATTTTCGGTGGATCACTGGGTGAGGTGAATGGCGAGAAGATCTGCAAGATCATCGACCTCGCCGTGAAGACCGGCTGCCCGCTCATCGGCATCAACGAAGGTGGCGGGGCGCGCATCCAGGAAGGTGTGGCCTCCCTGGCCAGATTCGGTGACATCTTCAAGCGCAACACCCGCGCCTCGGGCGTCATCCCACAGATCTCGATCATCATGGGGGCGGCAGCCGGCGGGCAGGTGTACTCCCCCGCCCTCACCGACTTCATCGTCATGGTCGACCAGAGCTCCCAGATGTTCATCACCGGCCCAGCCGTCGTCAAGGCCGTCACCGGTGAGGACGTCTCCCTGGAGGAGCTGGGCGGAGCCCGCACCCACTCCCAGGTCTCGGGCAACTCGCACTATCTGGCTGCCAATGAGGATGACGCGCTGGAGTACGTGCGCGATCTGCTCACCTACCTGCCCCAGAACAACCTCGAGGATCCGCCGGTCTACGACGACGATGAGGAGTCCGACCTCACGATCACCGATCACGATCGCGAGCTGGACGTCCTCGTCCCGGACGAGGCGAATCGTCCCTACGACATGCACGAGGTCATCACCTCGGTGCTTGACGAGGACACCTTCCTGGAGGTGCACGAACTGTTCGCCCCCAATGTGCTGTGTGGGTTCGGCCGCATCGAGGGACAGGCCATCGGCATCATCGCCAACCAGCCGCTGGTCAATGCCGGCACTCTGGACATCGACGCCTCGGAGAAGGCGTCACGATTCCTACGCACCTGCGACTCGTTCAACATTCCGATCCTCACCTTCGTCGACACGCCGGGATTCCTGCCGGGAGTGGGCCAGGAGCACGCCGGAATCATTCGCCGTGGGGCGAAGCTGATCTATGCCTACGCCGAGGCCACCGTGCCACTGGTGACGGTTGTCACCCGCAAGGCCTACGGCGGTGCGTACATCGTCATGGGCTCCAAGCACCTAGGCTCCGACTTCAACCTCGCCTGGCCGACCGCCCAGATCGCCGTCATGGGCGCCGATGGTGCGGTCAACATTCTGCACCGCAAGGAGTTGGCTCGCGCCAAGGATCCTGAGACCCGTCGTCAGGAACTGGTTGACGAGTACGAGACGACCTTGTCGAACCCGTACCAGGCCGCTGAACGTGGCTGGGTGGATCTCGTCATCCACCCTCACGAGACTCGCGCCTCGGTCATTCGGGCGCTGCGCATGCTGCGCTCCAAGCGTGAGGCGCTGCCTCCCAAGAAGCATGGGAACATTCCGCTGTGACCGCCGACGAGACGAAACCGACGATCAGCGTCTCCAAGGCACAGCTCACCGATGAGGAGCTGGGGGCCCTGGTGACGGTACTGGCAGCCGTTCTCCAACCTGCCGGCAACCCCCACGCCCCCGAGCAGAGCGTCATGGCATTCGGGTGGAAATCGTACTGGCGACCGATCCGCGAACCGTTCCTGCCCGGCCAGGCGGCATGGCGCGGATCCCTACGGCGGTACTGATGCATCAGCTCATCCTGGCATCGGGTTCCAGCGCCCGCCTCACCCAGCTGCGTCTGGCAGGACTGGACCCGCGGACCATTGTCTCCGGAGTGGAGGAAAACCCTCTACCTGGTGAGACGGCGCTTGAGTTGACCTGTCGGTTGGCCCAGCTCAAGGCTCGAACAGTCGCTGACCACATGGAGATGGACAGTCCGATGATCATCATCGGCTGTGACTCGGTGCTGCAGATGGAGGGGCGCATCCACGGCAAGCCCGGATCCATCGAGCGTGTCAAGCGATGGTGGCACCAGATGCGTCGTCAAAGCGGGATGCTGGTGACTGGCCACCACGTCATCGTGCGGGACGATCGCGGTGAGCGCAGCGCCACTCGGGCAGCTTCCACCGCACTGACGTTCGCCGACCTCACCGACGAGGAGATCGACGCCTACGCCGAGACCGGCCAAGCCACCCAGGTGGCGGGCGGAGTCATGATGGACGGGCTGGGGGCACCGTTCATCACCCGGATCGTCGGTGACCCGCACAATGTCACCGGAATCTCGCTGCCGCTGCTGCGTCAAATTCTCCTCGACCTCGACGTGCCTTGGCAGAGCTTGTGGCAGAGCTCCGAGGCGTGACAGGCCCGAATCACGCAGCCACAACTGGGCGAGAACACTGAGTGACTGGGCGAGAGCACTGGGGGTTGGATGGAGGCTCCGGGACGAGCTCCCCAGAGGATCCTCTGCGCCCCCACTCCCAGATCGTGGCAGGTCGACGTTTCCCATCAACGCTGTTCACCGAGTGAGCAACTGCATGTAATTGCCGCACAGCGCTCCGTGGGCTTGAGCTCGCCCCACAGCACTCATCTCCATGCAGGCTGGGCCACCATAGGGGGACGGCCCGGGGCATGGGGTCATGGTCGGGCACGCTGCCGTCCAAGCAGGCAGAGCGCCCTCACTTCCGAACAACCGTCGACATTGCCCTCCCCATCATGCATGGCTGGACAGAGGGGATGGCCTGGGACGTGGATGGTCATGATCGGGCTCACCCGCCATCCAAACCAGCAGAGCCCCACCTTCCGAGCAACCGCCGACACAGCCCCTCACCACCCCCCGGAATGGGCAGAGGGGTTCGGCCCACCGGGCCGGCAGAGTGGTACAAGATCAGGTTGCTGCCCATCCATGCAGTTCAGCCCACCGGTCCGGTGCGCAGGGTGAGGGCGGCCGCGTCTGCGGAGGCGGTGTAGGCCCCGGTCCAGCCTCGCCCGTGGAAGACCAGGGAGTTGTTGCCATTGGCTGCGATCGTCATTCCCATGGATGCCAGCCGGTGGGTGAGGAACTGGTAGGTCTGCTCCCCCTGACTCGGGTCTATGACAAGGGTGACGTTGTTGGGATTGTCGACGACGTGCACCGCCACCGTCTGGGTGGGCAGTTGGAAACCGCGTGGGCCATGGGTGAGGCCAAAAGCATCCAGACCGCTCACCGGCGGCACCGAGAATGCCGGCGTCGCAGGCGTGCTCCCGGGCCTCGCAGCACTGGATGACGCAGACCGTGGTGACCGTTCCTCCGCGGGATTCGGGTCTGCGGGACTCGCATCACTCGGCACGGCGCGGGAGGTATCGGATTCTGGGTGTTCCGTGGTCCGGACGGTCTGACCAGCTGAAGCGGGGAGCCCCTCGGTCTGTCGGGTCGCAGGGGTGGGGCCCAGCACCGCTGGTGTCGGGCCGGTAACCGCAGTGCCGGAGCATGCGGCAGGCAGGACGCACGCCAGTACCACCACTGGTACCAGCGTGCCGATCCTCACCCCACCAGCTCTCACCACGCCGGCCACTGTACCGGGGCCCGTAGGGGCACGTTGTGTCGAGCCGTGTCATCGCGAGAAAACCCGCTGCAACCTGCCCTCCGTCACCCCGTCGACGACTGTTTTTCCCGCCAGCGGAGCCACCAGCTGAGCCAAGGCTGGACTTCCCCGGAAGAGCACCTCGTCCATCTGCCAGCCGCATCTCCAGTCACCGGGGGCCAAGGCTGGACTCCCCACGCAAAACACCTCGCCTGTCGAGCCAGCCGCACCCCAGTCACCACCGGCTCCGAGCCACCGCCAGCGTGGAGCACGAGATCACCATTGCTCGGGCGAGACGCGGGTGAGCACGCGGCACCCGAGCAGCCGGTGGCAATGCCCTCACCCCAACCTGCGAAACGGGCCTCATCTCAACTCTGTGGCAACGGCTCTCGCAGTATCGGGCAGCTCATGCATCGTGGGCCGCCACGACCCGACCCCAACTCCGAACCGGGGATGGTGAGCACGTCGACGCCAGCAGCTTCCAGACGACGATTGGTCTCGACATTGCGGTTGTAGGCGACGACCACTCGCGGGGCCAGCGCCAGCGTGTTGTTCCCGTCATCCCACTGCTCACGCTCGGCAGTGACCGGGTCCAGGCCGGTGTCGATGACCCGCAGCCGATCAATCCCCATCGCCTCGGCAGCAGCGACGAGGAATGGTTGGGGCGATCCCACCACGATCTCGTCCCCGTCAGCCGTTATGGGCAGGGCCTGCAACTCATCGGCGACCTGGGGATACATGACGACGGCGTCGGTGTCGACCATGGTGCACACGGTGTCAAGATGCATGGTGGCTCGTTGTTGATGTATCGGTACGGCGAGCACGGTGTGAGCGGCACCAAGCTTGAGGGCAGTGCGCGCAATGCGTTCGGCACCTGCTGAGGAGGTACGCTCCCCCACCCCCACGGCCATGACGCCCGGTGCAAGATGCATGACGTCGCCACCCTCGAGATTCTCGTCACGCCAGCCGTGGGCATGCTGCGTCCCAGCGAATCGTGGATGGAAGGTGTAGATGAGTTCGGTGAGTTGGGTCTCGCGACGGCGAGCCGGCATCGTCAGTGAGGTGACGGCTGGATACTCACCGATCCAGACACTGGAGTCCCTGGTGAACAGCAGATTGGGCAGTGGGTCGACGACGAAGTCCTCATCGTTGAGCAATGACGTCACCAAGCACGTCGGCAGGGTGAGATCGAGCTTGGCGAAATCATGTGCCGACACACCCGACATGAGCACCGAGGCCAGATCATGGCTGGACAGCTCCGCAGCTCGCTGCCGCAGGTAGCGACGCAGGGTGTCGCCGTAGCGCAGATCTCCGAAGGTGTCGTCGACGGCCCTGGTCCGAGCCTCGGGAAGTTCCAGGGTCTGTTCGAGAAGTTCGTGGAGCAGCAGCACCTCGACGCCACGATCACGCAGCATCTGTGCGAAGAGGTCATGGTCCCGTTGAGCCTGGTCCACCCAGGGCAATCCGTCGAAGAGGAGGCTGTCGGAATTGCGCGGGGTGAGCCGGCGCAGTTCGTCACCCGGTCGGTGCAGTAGTACTGTCCGCAGCCGGCCGACTTCGGAGCGAACCTCATGCCTGTGGTCTGTCATGACGCCATCCTTGCCGAGATGAATGTGATGTCACTGTATTGGTTTTCGGTGCGCTCCGAGCTCATCCGGCAGTTTTCCACAAGCTTTCCCTGATCCTGTTGCCCTGTTGAAAACTCTGGTCCGGCCACCTGAGTCACCTATCGTGGCCCCATGACACAGCAACGCAGATCAGTCCTCGTCACCGGTGGCTCCCGCGGGATCGGCCACGCCGTCGCCGAGGACCTCAGCAGGGACCATCACGTCCTCGTCGGAGGGACGAGCCCCGGCACCGTCAACGCGGTCGTGGGGCAGCTGGACGACGCCGAACCCTTCATAGCCGACCTCACCGACGCACAGGCGGTCGCCGAGGCGGTGGCCGCCGTGGACCGACTCGACGCCGTGGTCCACAGCGCCGGGACGTACGGCTCGGGAAACACCCTCGCCCAGGCCCCACGTTCCGAGTGGCGTGACGTGCTGGAACTCAACGTCGTGGCAGTGGCAGACCTCACGGCCCAACTGCTGCCCCTGCTGCGCGACAGCCACGGTCAGATCGTCATGATCAACTCTGGTTCCGGACTGCACCGTCCGGGGCCACGGACCGGGATCTACGCAGCGTCGAAGTACGCACTGCGCGCCCTCACCGACGCTCTGCGTGAGGAGGAACGCGGGGCAGTTCGGGTCACCACCGTCTACCCGGGGCGTGTCAACACCGACATGCAGGTGAACCGGGCAGCATCAAATGGGCCGTGAGTACGACCCGGACGAGCACCTGCGCCCGGAATCGATCGCCGCAGCGGTGCGAATGGCCCTGGAGGCCAGCTCCGAAGCCATGGTGGAGGACGTCTCAGTACGGCCGGTCGTCAAGTAGACCCGAGCTCAACAGGTCTGAAGACTCAACGAGTGTGCCGATGGGACGCTCAACGCACGTCGAACGCCCCACACAGCCACCACGACCTCTCGATCGTCGTTACCCGATACAACTGAACAGCGGAATTAACGCCACGTGACGGCTCAGCCGGTGTAGCAGCCCTGGTAGGCGTAGTCGAAGGGAGCCTTGCCATGCATCCGGTTCTCGATCGCCGAGACGACGACCTGCTTTGCGGTACGACATGCCTGCAGTGGCTCGGCCCCCTTGGCCAGCTCTGCAGTGATGGCGGCGGCCAGAGTGCAACCGGCCCCGGAAACCCGTTCACTGCCGACCGCAGGAACCTCGAGCACCTCCATCGTCTGACCGTCGTAGAAGACGTCCAGGGCAGTACCGGTTCCCAGCAACGTACCGGCCTTGGCCAGGACCGCCGGAACCCCGTGGTCATGGATACGGCGAGCCGCGTCCTTGAGCTGGTCAACCGTGGTGATCTCGTCCACCCCGGCGAGCACCTGGGTCTCGAAGAGGTTGGGGGTGACGAGGTCGGCGAGCGGCAGTACCTGCTCGCGCAGGGCGTTGTCGGTGTCGAGGGCCGCTCCGGGCTCCTGACCCTTGCAGATGAGCACCGGGTCGAGGACCACCTGGGGGAACTGATAGGTCTTGAGCGCATCGGCGACGGCACCAATGGTGGTCGGGGTGCCCAGCATGCCGATCTTCACGGCGTCGATCTGGGAGTGCACCCCCACCGAGGCCTCGATCTGGTCGTGAATCACCTGCGGGTCGATCTGCACGAAACGGTGCCCGAAGTCATTAGCCGGGTCGAACGAGACGATGCACGTCAACGCGGTGCACCCGTATACGCCCAGCTGGTGGAAGGTCTTGATGTCGGTCTGGGCACCGGCGCCACCGGTGGCCTCCGACCCTGCAATGGCAAGCGCAATTTTCGTCACCCACCCATTGTGGCCCCAATTCGCACGGATGTCAGTCAGGTCAGCGCAACCTCCGGCTTGGCGAAGTCCTGGATTTCGTCTGGGGTCCCAATTCGCACGGATGCCAGCGGGTCAGTGCAACAGCCCAAGGACAGCGCCCCGGGGCGGGGCCAACGCCAGTTCGACTGCCGCTCGGTGCCGCACACTGAGCGCTGGAAGCTCGTCGATGTCGAACCAGCGCACCTGGCTCGACTCGTCGTCTCCCACCCGTGCCTGCCCGTCGACCCAACGACAGGAGAACACATGGTTGAGGAACTGACACTGGTCCCCGTTGGGATAGGTGAGGGGATCGTCAACGTCCACGGCCAGGTACCGATCGACGACGACGTGCACCTGGGCCTCCTCCAAGGATTCCCGCACGATGGTGTGATCCGGCCGCTCCCCCGGCTCGACGATGCCGCACACCGGCGTCCATGCCCCCGAATCGGCCCGCTGCACCAGCAGGATCTGCAGCGACGTGCTCCCCCGCTCCTCATACCCGGCCCGTACAACTCCTGGCTGCACAACTCCTGGCTGAGCGGCCTGGCTCGGGTCATTCGGCACTGAGCGGCCTGGCCCATCCGATGTGACGCATCCCGAAGCCTCCGAAAGACTGCTGCCTCCGTCGTCCTGCGAGACTCGATCCAGGGCGTTCCCCCCGGTGTGGGCCAGAGCGTCTCCCCCGGTGTGGGCCGGGCCGCTCCCCTCGTACGACTCGTCCTGCACGTCGCGCCAGATCACTCCGGTCGCACCGATCAGCCACAGCGGGTCGTGTCCGATCTGCTGGCGAAGGTCAAGGATGAACTGCGGCGTGGGCACGGTCTCACTTTAGGACAGCTCGTCGCCCCCGCCTGGATATTGCCAATACACTGGGGGCACAACCTCACTGCTCAAGGAATGGGAGGATCTGGTGACGAAAGTCATTCGACGCGTCCTCATCGCGAACCGTGGCGAGATCGCCGTGCGAATCATCCGCGCCGCACGTGACGCCGGGAAGACCAGCATCGCCGTCTATGCCGACTCCGATGCCGACAATCTCTTCGTGAAGCTGGCCGACGAGGCCTACGCCCTCAACGGCACCACTCCGGCCCAGACGTATCTTGACGTCGACAAGATCCTCACCGTGGCCAAGCAGGCCGAGGTGGACGCCATCCATCCCGGCTACGGATTCCTCTCCGAGAACGCCGACTTCGCACAGGCCGTCATCGATGCGGGTCTCATCTGGATCGGGCCGCCACCCGAGGCGATCCGCAAGCTCGGTGACAAGGTCCAAGCCCGACACATCGCCCAGAAGGTCGGGGCACCACTGGTCCCCGGCACCGCCGACCCGGTGGACAGCGCCGACGAGGTCGTCGAGTTCGCTCGCACCCACGGCCTGCCCATCGCCATCAAGGCAGCCTTCGGCGGCGGCGGACGTGGCCTCAAGGTGGCCCGCGAGATGGACGAGGTGGCCGATCTCTACGAGTCGGCGGTGCGCGAGGCCGTGACCGCGTTCGGACGCGGCGAATGCTTCGTGGAGCGCTATCTGGATCGTCCTCGTCACGTGGAGACCCAGTGCCTCGCCGACCAGTACGGCACCGTGCAGATCATCTCGACCCGGGACTGCTCCCTGCAGCGTCGCCACCAGAAACTCGTCGAGGAGGCACCGGCGCCATTCCTCAGCCAGGAGCAGCAGGAACGTCTCTACCAGTCCTCCAAGGACATCCTCAAGGAGGCCGGATACGTCGGGGCCGGCACCTGCGAGTTCCTCGTCGGCCAGGACGGCGTCATCAGCTTTCTGGAGGTCAACACCCGTCTGCAGGTGGAGCACCCGGTCTCCGAGGAGGTCTCCGGGGTGGACCTCGTCCAGGAGATGTTCCGGGTCGCCGAGGGCGAGCGCCTGAAAGATCACGACCCAGCGCTTCGTGGGCACTCCTTCGAGTTTCGCGTCAACGCCGAGGATCCCGGACGCGGCTTCATGCCCGGCCCCGGCACCCTCACCGTGTGGCGTCCACCGACCGGCCCCGGAGTGCGTGTTGACGAGGGGTACCACTCCGGCATGACGGTTCCGGGGGCCTTCGACTCGCTCATCGGCAAGCTCATCATCACCGGTGCCACCCGCAAGCAGGCCCTGCAGCGGGCCCGGCGTGCCCTGGACGAGATGGAGATCGAGGGGATGCCCAGCGTCATCCCATTCGCTCGCGTGGTCGTGCGCGATCCCGCCTTCACTGCCGAGGACGGTCATTTCGGCGTCTTCACCGACTGGATCGAGTCGGAGTTCTCCGGTGAGATCGAGCCCTACGTGGGTGAGCTCGGCAATCCCGAGGAGACCGAGCCGCCGCGCGACGTCGTCGTCGAGGTCAACGGCAAGCGCGTCGAGGTGCGGATTCCTGCCTCCCTGCAGGCTCCCCGGCCCGGGGCGACAAGTCGCTCCAAGCGGCCCACCCGCCGTTCGCGTGGCGGCCACCGGCCGGCGCCTCCCTCGGGCAACACCCTGGCCAGCCCCATGCAGGGCACCATCGTCAAGGTGGGTGTCGTGGAGGGCGAGCAGGTGAACGAGGGTGACCAGGTTGCCGTGCTGGAGGCCATGAAGATGGAGCAGCCGCTGGTGGCGCATCGCTCTGGTGTGGTGCGCAACCTCATTGCCGAGCCCGGCGCCACGGTCGCTTCGGGTGAGGTCATCTGCGAAATCGTCGACACCGACTGATCCTTGTCACACGCGATGCTCACAGGCATATTGGACGTCATGATCATCTCGCTCGGTCCGGCGTTGCTCCTCGTCCTCTTCGTGGTCGGGATGGTGACGACCTTCGCTGCTCTGGCACGCTCCCAGCGTCAGGCTCGCGAGATCGAACGGCAGAATGTCGAGCAGCGTGAGCTGCAGATCAGTCGGATCCGTCGCGCCACCGAGGACGACGTCACCGAGTTCGGGGAGGAGTTGCGCAGTCTGGACGCCGATCTGCCGGTTGATGACCTCAGCTCCGAGGCCGCATCGGACTGGTCACATGCCTTGGACTGCTACGACCGGGCCAAGGATCTTCTGTCGCAGGATCATTCCACCCAGGTTGTTCCGCTGGTCACCGAGGCCCTGCAGGAGGGCCGGCACGCCGTCATGTGTGTACGTGCCCGTGCTGCCGGCGACCCGGTACCTCAACTTCGGCCACCGTGCTTCTTCGATCCCTCCCACGGCCCATCGGTACGTGACGTCATGTGGACCCCGGACGGCGGAGCCGCCCGGGCAGTTCCAGCCTGCGCAGCCGATGCCAGCCGGATCGAGCAGGGGCAGGCCCCGTGGATCCGCACCGTAGCGCTCAATGGCAACCAGGTGCCCTACTGGCAGGACGAAGACTACAGCATGTGGGCCAAGGGCTATTTCCACCAGTTCCGCGACAGCACTGCCGGAGGCATCGCCATGGGAGCGCTGGGCCTGGGGATCCTGGGAGCGATCTTCAACTCCTTCGACGACTGAGCACCGCCCGGCACCGCCTCGACCACAGATGACCCGTCCCACCCATGACCCCCAGCACCCAATGGAGTATCCCCATGCATCATGACTTCTCCGACCCGACGGCGACGGCCGAGCTGGCCGCACGGACCATTCGGGAGCGTCTCGGTATCGACAGAGCAGACATCGGTCTGGTCCTGGGTTCTGGCTGGTCCGCCGGCGCCGACCACCTCGGTGAGATCATCGGTTCACTGCCGCTGGCCGAGATTCCCGGGTTCAGCGCCCCGGTCGTCACCGGTCATGGCGGTGATCTGCTGGCCATCCGAGTGTCGACCGGAAGGATCGCCGTCGTCCTCACTGGCCGCACCCATCTCTACGAGGGGCGTGGGGTGGAGCCGGTCGTGCACGGGGTGCGTACCGTGGCTGCGCTGGGCGCGGGAACCATGGTGCTCACCAACGGCTGTGGTGGGCTCAACCCGAGTTGGGAGCCCGGAACCGTCGTCGCCATCCGCGACCACATCAACCTCACCGGCACCACGCCCCTGCGCGGTGCCACCTTCATCGACATGACGACGACGTGGACCCCCGAACTCGTGCAGAAGGTGCAGCAGATCGACACGTCGATCCCCACCGGCGTCTACGCCCAGTTCCACGGCCCCAACTACGAGACTCCCGCCGAGGTGCGGATGGCAGGGATCATCGGAGCCGATCTCGTCGGTATGTCCACGGCCCTGGAGGCCATTGCTGCTCGTGAGGCCGGTCTGGACCTGCTGGGACTGTCCCTGGTGACGAACCTGGCTGCCGGGGTGAGCCCAGAGCCACTGGATCACGCCGAGGTCGTCGCCGCCGGACGAGCCGCTGCCCCACGGCTGGCCACGCTGCTGTCGCGCATCGTGGTCGAACTGTGACCCGCCCCACCTCATGAACTTCGCGAAAGGTACTGCCATGACGTCTCTGACTCCGCAGCGCATCGACGAGGTCACCGCCTGGATCGACCAGGATCCCGACGAGACCACCCGCGCTGAACTCTCCGCCCAACTCTGCGCCGCCAAGGATGGCGATCCGGACGCCATCGACCGAATCGAGGCGCAGTTCTCTGGACCACTCACCTTTGGCACGGCTGGGCTGCGTGCTGCCCTGGGGCCGGGGCCCGCCCGGATGAATCGTGTCGTCGTGCAGCGCGCCGCGGCCGGTTTCGCCGCCTGGCTGCACGCCAACGGCCACACCAGCGGTTCAGTCGTGGTTGGCTTCGACGCCCGGCACAACTCCGACGTCTTCGCCCGCGACACCGCCGAGATCATGGCTGGTGCCGGGTTCCACGTCCTGCTGGCCGACTCGCCCGTGCCCACCCCGGTGACGGCCTTCGGCATCGGCCACTACGGAGCGGTTGCCGGAGTCATGGTGACGGCCTCGCACAATCCACCTGCCGACAACGGTTACAAGGTGTACCTGGGTGACGGATCACAGATCGTCCCACCCACCGACTCCCAGATTGCCGAGCAGATCGAGGCAGTCTCCACCCGTCCGGTCGGCGACATCGCCCGCGGTGACGACATCGAGCTCGTGGGCGACAATCTCATCGACGCCTACGTCTCACGGGCCGTCGAGCTGGCCGGACCCGTGCCGGACGACGTCACCTGGGTCTACACCGCCATGCACGGAGTGGGCACCCGCGTGGTGCGTCGTCTGGTCGAACAGGCGGGGCTTCCCGAGTTCGTCGGGGTGAGCGAGCAGCTGGAGCCCGACCCGGACTTCCCGACCGTCTCCTTCCCCAACCCGGAGGAGCCCGGAGCCCTGGACCTGGCCCTGGACCGTGCCCGCTGCCAGGATGCCGACGTGGTCATCGCCTCCGACCCGGACGCCGACCGCTGCGCGGTTGCTGCCGTCATCGACGGGCAGTGGCGCATGCTCACCGGCGACGAGCTGGGCACCCTGCTGGGCGACGACGCCCTGCGTCGCGGGGTGGACGGCGTCTACGCCAACTCCATCGTCTCCTCCACCGCCCTGGCCACCCTGGCATCTGCCGCTGGCAAGCAGCACCGCACGACGCTCACCGGCTTCAAGTGGATCGGTCGGGTACCGGGTCTCGCCTTCGGCTACGAGGAGGCCATCGGTTACTGCTGTGACCCGGCCAGGGTGCCCGACAAGGACGGCATCACTGCCCTGGCGAGGATTCTGCGGCTCGTCGGTGAGCTCAAGGCCAACGGGCAGACGATCAACGACCGGCTCGACGAGATCTGGCGTCGGATCGGACTGTTCCGCACCTCCCAGCTCGCAGTGCGCGTCACCGACATGTCGATCATTTCCGATGCGATGGACACGCTGCGCGCCACCCCACCGGCCACCCTGCTCGACGAGCCGGTGAGCGTGCGCGACCTCCTCGACCCGAACAACGACTCCGGGCTGCCGAGGCAGAACGCCATCGAGCTCTCCGGGGAGCAGGTGCACGTCGTGGCTCGTCCTTCGGGAACCGAGCCGAAGCTCAAGGTGTATCTGGAGGTGCGCAACAGCGACACCGACGATCTCGCCGCCGCCAAGACCAGGCTGGATGAGCAGATGGTGCGCCTGCGTGCCGAGATGTCGGCAGCCCTGGGGCTGCAGTCCTGATCGACGGTATCGACGACGCCGGGGTCCCCAGTTCTCTCGCCCTGGGGACCCAAGGACCTGTGGCCGGATTCCGTCACCGGAAATCCGCATGTCATGGATGGCCACCGACCCCGATCCTCGACCGTGCCCACGGGGCAGCGGTGACGATGAGACACGCCCTGCCAGAACCCGATAGGATCCACCTCGTGGCACGTACCATCATTCTCCTGGCCGGCCCCTCGGGGTCGGGCAAGTCCCGACTCGCCCGTGTCTCCGATCTTCCGCAGCTACGGCTCGACGACTTCTATCGCGACGCCGACTCCCCCGGCCTGCCGCGACGGCACGGCATGATCGACTGGGACGACGTCTCCTCGTGGAATGTGGATGCTGCCGTCACGGTTCTGCACAGCCTGGCCACCACTGGGCGAGCACGGGTTCCAAGGTACAACCTGTCCACCTCGCAGGCGGAGGGTACACACGTCGTCGACGTCACCGGCCACTGGGCGATCGTCGCCGAGGGCATCTTCGCCACCCATCTGCTGCAGCCCTGCCGAGGAGCCGGGCTCACCGTGGTGCCGATCTGGCTGGACCGGCCACGCAACCTCAACTTCGCACGTCGCCTGCTGCGTGACCTCGAGGAGCACCGAAAGCCACCCAAGGTGCTTCTCAGGCGGGGTTGGGCACTGCGCGCAGCCGAGCCGGAGATCCGTGCCCATGCCATCGCTGCAGGTTTTCGACCCATGGGCATGGCTGGAGCCGCCCGGCTCGTCGGTCGGATCATCACCGACGAGCCGGCCCTGAGGCACGACGACCAGCCTTGAGCCGCCTTGTCCGCGCCTCAATGGCACCGCCCCACTTAATCGGCACCCGGCCTCGCCCACAACTGCTGGCACGACCGGCACGCCACCGACAGCGGGGACTGGCATGCGACGACAGCAAGGACTGACACTGCCTGCAGAAGGCTCCTGTCAGCCCTGGCGTGCCGCCGTCGTTCCACCTATTTCGTCGTGGCGAGCAGCCCGCTGAGCATCTGGACGACTCGGGAGTCATCGGCCAGGGCCGCCTGTCCCTGGGGGACCAGTCCGAGCAGCGGCACCCCACAGACCTCCTCGAACTCCTCGACGTTGAGTCGGGTGGCAAGGTCGGGGTCGTCCGGGTAGATGCCGCCGATGAGCCCCAACACTGTGATGCCACGGTGCTGGGCAGCCTCGACGGTGAGCTCGGCACAGTTGAGCGATCCCAGTCCGGTGGAGGTGACGACGAGGATCGGTGCGCAGAGTTTTGCTGCGAGGTCGGCGATGGTCCACTCCTCGGCGATACGCACCAGCAGTCCGCCGGCTCCCTCGACGAGCACGAGCTCGCCGGGAGCGTCGAGCTCACGGATCCTTCGAGCCGTCTCGTCAAGGTCGAGTTGGGCCATCCCGGCGCGGCGGGCCGAGATGTTGGGTGCCAACGGTTCGGGGTAGCGAGCGAACTCGACGTAGTCGTGCACGACGTCAACGCCAAGCAGCTTCTGGACGGTCGAGAGGTCGCCACTGCCGGCCGGTTCTCCGGTCTGAGCGGGCTTGCACACGGTGACGCGCACCCCCTGCTCAATGGCGGACCGCGCGACGGATGCCGTCGTGTACGTCTTGCCGACGTCGGTGTTGGTTCCTGTGATGACGACGATGGCCATGAGGTGTCCTTCCTGGGATCCAAGTGTTGTGAGGAGTCGGTTCCGAGGGGCCGTTCCGAACGGAACCCTGATGCGCGTCAACGATGTTCGTGGACGAACGATGCTCAGCGCTGGCTCTCAGTCATGACCGCCCGCAGCTCGTGCCGCGGCAGTCATGGCCCCGGTGATGGTGGCGATCTGCTCACTGGTACAGATGTAGGGCGGCATGGCGTAGATGAGCCGCCCGAACGGTCGCAGCCAGACGCCGTGATCGATGGCGGCCTGGGTGGTGGCCTCCATGTCGACGTCGTGGTCCATCTCGATGACTCCGATGGCTCCACGTACCCGCACGTCGGCCACATGGGAAACGTCCTTCGCCCCGGCGAGGCCTGTCATGAGCTCGGTCTCGATGCGCGGCACACTCGTGCGCCAGTCACCGTCCTGGATGAGCCCCACCGAGGCGTTGGCGACGGCACATGCCAGTGGGTTGCCCATGAAGGTCGGTCCGTGCATGAGAGCCCCTCCCCCGTCGGGGCTGGAGATGGCAGCGGCCACCTCGTCGGTGGTGAGCACGGCGGAGAGGGTCATGAATCCACCAGTGAGCGCCTTGCCGACACACATGATGTCGGGGGTGACGCCAGCCGCCTGGGTGGCGAAAAGGGTGCCGGTGCGTCCAAATCCGGTGGCGATCTCGTCGGCCAGCAGCACAACACCGTGTCGATCGCAGATCTCCCGCAGTCTCGTGACGAGGTGCGGGTCGTGGACACGCATGCCCCCGGCGCCCTGGACGACCGGCTCGATGACGATGGCGGCGATGGACTCGTCAATGAGACTCTCGAGATGCTCGAGGTAGCGTGAGCACTCGTCGGCCGAGGTCCCGATCACCGGTGGTGCCGGGGCGAAGACCTGTTCGGTGAGCACTCCGGTCCACAGCGAATGCATACCTCCCTGGGGGTCGCACACACTCATCGCCTGGAAGGTGTCACCGTGGTAACCCGAGCGCCAGGTGAGCAGTCGACGTCGTTCCGGGTGCCCGATGCCACGCTGGTACTGCAGGGCCATCTTGATGGCCACCTCGACGGCGACCGATCCCGAGTCGGCGAAGAACACCTTGGTGAGGGGGTCGTCGGTGATCTCGACCAGTCGGCTGGCCAGCTCGATGGCCGGACGGTGGGTGAGACCGCCGAACATGACGTGCGGCATCCGATCGATCTGACGGTGCGCGGCAGCAACGAGGGCGGGGTGCCGATGCCCGTGGCAGGCTGCCCACCACGAACTCATGGCGTCAATGAGCTGGGTCGGCTCTGCGGCCGGGTCGTCATGCATCGTGAGATACACGCCCTCGGCGTCATCGACGAGTCGGTGTCGCATGGCGGCCGGCATGGGCCCGTAGGGATGCCAGACGTGATCCTGGTCATACCCGACGAAGTCTTTAACAGTGTTCAATTCACCCACGGAGAAACATGGTAGTACCTTGTCGCTGGCATGGCGACGAGAGGGGTCGAGCTCCGCTGACTGGACGACACGAGTCGATCTGTCCTCACGTCAGGGATGCAGGAAGTCGAGCCCCCACGGACCAGACGACACGGGTCTGCCTATCCCTACGTCAGGAGTACAGGAGGTCGAGCCTGCTGACAGGATGGCGCCGGAAGATCGCCTCTCCGCAGGCGACCCGGGAAACCATCAGTACCTGCCACTGCTCCGGCTGGTCGGGACTCTGATCGCGGGTGCCCCCCAGACAGCCCAGGGAGTCATCAGTGACCCGCAGCACCTCGCCCGGACCTTGACCGGGTCAGGCCAAGGCCCGCTCAGCCCAGTGCCCCCTCACTCCAGCCATGATCCTCCGTCTTGATCTTCTTCAGTGAGGGGGTGGAGGTGACCCGCAGCACCGAGGGCACACCGATGAGTTTGCTGGTGAGGAAGTCCTCGTAGTCGGCCGGGTCACGCACGAGCACTCGCATGAAGAAATCGGGCCGCCCGAAAACCCGATGGCACTCGACGACCTCCTCCATCTGGCTCACCCGGTCCTCGAAGGCGAGCATTGCCTCCCGATTGCTCGCGTCGAGGTCCACCCAGACGAACACCTCCAGGGAATGACCGAATGCCGCCGGGTCGATGACGGCACGATACCCCCGAATCACCCCGGAGTCCTCGAGATGCTTGACCCGTCGCAGGCACGCCGGTGCGCTCAGGCTGACGTGCCTGGCGAGGTCGGCATTCGACATTCGGCCATCCTTGCGTAATTGCAACACTATTTCGCGATCAATCTCGTCCAGTTGCAATTTCTTGCCCATGACGGCATCACACCTTCCGACAACCACGCTGTGTCGTTCCCACAAGAAATTATCGCACCGTGGCGGCACAGGATCGTCCTTGACCAGCCATTTCGGCGGCGATGTACTTGGCTCACTGGCCCCCTCGGCCACCCCACCGTACGCAATGAAAGGCAGAGTTCACCGATGAGCAGCCTTGAGACAATGCACAGTGCCCGCAAGGGCGACTGGGTACAGATCCACGACATCGTGCTCACCCCCGAGCAACGCACCGCCCATCTTCCGCAGGACACACAGAAGGTCCCGTTCGAGTCGTGGGTGAAGGGATTCCTCGTCGAGGAATCCGCCCACATCGGCGACCGGGTCACCATCACCACGACCTGCGGGCGCACCATCAGCGGAACATTGTTGGCCGTCAACCCTGGTTACGACTACGGATTCGGTGACGCCGCCGTCCCCGAACTACTCGGTATCGGTCCGCAGGCCAGGCACATCATCAAGGAGAACGACAATGCGTGACATGAGTTACGACGCCGTCATGGCTCGCAACGGCGAAATCATGAAGAAGGCACTCGGCGTTGACTACTCGACGTATGAGTCGGGAAACATCGCCTTCGACTACGAGTGTCTCATGGGGGACACCGGCCTCACCCTGGACGACGTGCGCACTGCGCAACGTCGGGTGGGGGTGGGCGACACCCCACTGCTCGAGCTGCGCAATCTCACCGCCCTGGCCCGTGCGGTCTCAGGGCCGGGACTTGGCGCCCGCATCCTCGTCAAGGATGAGCAGTGCAATCCATCTGGCTCGTTCAAGGATCGTCGGGCGTCGATGTCGGTGCTCCAGGCCAAGCAGCTTGGTTTCCCCGGCGTCATGTCAGCAACCTCCGGCAACTACGGGGCTGCCGTCGCAAGCCAGGCTGCGATGGCGAATCTGCCATGCATCATCGTGCAGGAATGCTACGACTCCCACAAGGTGGGGCAGCCCGAAATCCTCGAGAAGCAGCGCAAGTGTGAGTCCCTGGGCGCCGAGGTGTTGCAGCTCTCGGTCGGCCCGGAACTGTTCTACAGCTATCTCAAGGTTCTCGAGGAGACTGGATTCTTCAATGCCTCGCTGTACTCGGCCTTTGGCATCGCCGGTGTGGAGACCCTGGGTCTGGAGATCGTGGAACAGTGCCAGTCCCTCATCGGACACGCTCCCGACGTCGTGATCGCAACGAACGCAGGCGGAGGAAATCTCACCGGCACCGCACGCGGACTGCGCAAGGCAGGGGCATCAGACACCAAGGTGTATGGCGCATCGGTCGATCTCTCGGGGCTGCACATGGCCTCCGACCACGACTTCAACCTCAAGTCGTTCACCACCGGGCACACCGGGTTCGGTGTGCCCTACGCCACGAATCCCGATCACTCCGACGTACCACGCTCGGCAGCCCGCCCGCTGCGCTACATGGACGGCTACCTGTACGTCAAGCAGGGCGAGGTGTTCTACATGACCGAGCTGCTGGCCCAGCTCGAGGGCATGGAACGCGGACCAGCTGGCAACACCTCCTTGGCAGCGGCGTTCGCTCTGGCCCAGACGCTCCCCTCCGACCAGGCCATCGTCGTCCAGGAGACGGAGTACACCGGCGCTGGCAAGCATCCGCTCGCTCAGCTGTCGTTCGCCAAGCACAACGGCATTGAGGTCTCACTCGGCGACCCGGAGACCGAGGTGCCCGGACGGACAATCGTCATGCCGGACCACCCGTCCCGTCTCGTCACTCGATGGGCCGACCTGGATCGGCTGCGCCGAAGCTACGTCAAGCAGATGGTGCGACACGTCAAGGCGACCAGCGCCACCGAGGAGGACATCCAGTTCCTCATCGACGAGACCCAGAGCGATCGGGACCTGGTACTGGCCGCCCTGCGCGACAACGGGGTTGAGGTGTGACATGTCCACCGCCCATGCCTCACGCCCAGCGCGGGGTGAGACAGCAGTAAATGCGACTCTCAAGCGCCAGATTGGCCTGTTCCAAGCCACGGTCCTCGTGGTCGGATTGGTGATTGGTTCAGGCGTGTTCTTCAAACCACGCGCAGTTTTTGCTGCCGCACAGACATGAAACCGTCAGCTTCGCATCTGATGACCACACAGTTCAATGCCGTGTGCAGGGTACGCCCCTACTCACGGCAACTGCGCCGCCTCAATCCCTGCTGATCGGCGCCCATTCCGGGCCCGTCTCGGCGAGTTTGGCGTCCAACTTGCGGAAGATCGGAGTGGGCTTGGCCAAGGGGCGTCCCACCTCGATCTCGTCGCGCCCCCAGTGGGCCTGCTCGCTGGCGTAGTCACCGCGCAGCACCGGGTGGGTGTCACCACCGTCATCCACTTCGACCAACTCGGGCTGGGCAGCCCACACGCCATCCCCACCCAAGGCTTCGAAGACCTTCTGGGCAGAGTGTGGCAGGAACGGCGTGAACATCGTGTTGCAGTCGTTGACCACCTGCAGGGCCACGTGCAGCACGGTGCTGCGACGCTGTGGATAGTCCTTGAGCTTCCACGGCTCCTGATCGCTGATGTAGGCGTTCGCCAGGCTGACGACACGCATGACCTCGGTGATGGCCGCCTTGAACTTGGCATGCTCCAGCAGGTCGCCCACCGTCTCGAAGGCCTTGAGGGACTCGTCAAGCAGGGCACGGTCGGCGTCGATGATTTCCCCGGCAGGCGGGATGGCCCCCACATTCTTGTGGGCCATGGAGATCGAACGGTTGACGAGGTTGCCCCACTCGTTTGCCAGCTCGAAGTTCACCCGGCGGATGAACTCCTCCCAGGTGAAGTCGGTGTCCTGGTTCTCCGGGCCCGCCACAGCAATGAAGTAGCGCAGCGCGTCTGGGCCGAAATCACGCAGGAAGTCTCCGACGAAGATCGTCGCACCGCGCGAGTTGGACACCTTGGAACCACTCATGGTGAGGAACTCGCTGGAAACCACCTCGGTGGGCAGGTTGAGGGTGCCGATCTCGGGCGATGGGGCACCGCCCCTGTCACCCTCGCCATTGATGCCCAGCAGAATGCCGGGCCAGATCACCGAGTGGAAAACGATGTTGTCCTTGCCCATGAAGTAGTACGACAAGGCCTCCGGGTCCTGCCAGAAATCCTTCCACGCCTGTGGGTCACCGGAGAGCCGGGCCCACTCGATGGAGGCTGACAGGTAACCGATGACGGCGTCGAACCACACATAGATGGATTTCATGGGGTTGTCCTGCCAGCCCTCGACCGGCACGCGCACCCCCCAGTCGAGGTCGCGGGTGATGGCGCGTGGACGCAGTTCCTCGAGCAGGTTGTGGGAGAACTTGAGGACATTGGGTCGCCAGTCGGTGCGAGTGTTGATCCACCGGGTGAGCTCCTCGGCCAAGGCGGGAAGGTCGAGGAAGAAATGCTCGGTCTCACGGAACTCGGGGGTCGCACCGGTGGTTTTGGAGCGCGGTTCGACGAGATCTGCTGGGTCCAGCTGACGTCCACAGTTGTCACACTGGTCGCCACGGGCGTCGTCATAACCGCAGATCGGGCAGGTGCCTTCGATGTAACGATCCGGCAGGGTACGTCCGGTGGATGGCTCGAAGGCCCCCATCTCCGACTTCTTGACGAGATAGCCGTTCTTGTAAAGAGTCGTGAAGATTTCCTGGGTGACGTGGGCGTGATTGAGCGTCATCGTCGAGGTGTAGAGATCATACGACAGGCCCAGACCCTGCAGATCCTCAGCGATGATGTGGTGGAACTTCTCGGCGCACTGCTGGGCCGTGAGTCCCATCTGATCGGCCTTGACCGAAATCGCGGTGCCGTGGCAGTCCGAGCCGGAGACCATGAGGACACGGTGACCCGACATTCGCATGAACCTCGCGAAGACGTCAGAGGGAACACCGAATCCTGAAACATGACCGATGTGGCGAGGCCCATTCGCGTAGGGCCAAGCAACGGCGGCAAGAACATTGGCACACATGGGGCCAACTCTATCGGCAATGATGCTGCCGCCACGACATGGCTCACCACCTTGCGTGACAAATATGGTCACTGCTGTCTCTGCCGCCCCATCATGAACCGGGGCCCTGTGGCAGAAGTGTTTGCACCGCCCCGAACTGCCACGCCACGTGGCACAAGCCCGTTCCGCAGCCATGATTGCCACACCGGCGCGGGCAGCCAACAGATCTGTCACCGCTGAGCCATGACACGGAACCGTCCAGGCCCACCTCGAGACCGGGTAAACCACGGGATTGGGCGGCCTCCTGGCCGCCAGGGCTCTCGCCTCTGCGTGTCTGTGTGGCAAATGTGGCTACGGCAACCCGTTTCCCACCATGAACCGGGGTCGTGTGACGGGGCCCGGTGGCAGATGTGTTTGCACCACCCCGAGCTGCCACACCACGTGGCACAAACCCGTTCCGCAACCATGATTGCCACAGCCGCGGGGAGCCACGGTCTTGAGGACCGTCAGTCCCCTTGCCGAGGCAGCAGTCACTTCGCGGGCGGCAACGTCGACTGCCGCAGATCGTGCGGCGCGACAGGCAGGCACCGATGGCGGCCCGTCTCGAGTGGCTGCGCAACGACCACGGGATGATGCGATCGGCATCATCCCGTGGTAGCGGTCAGATCGCCGTCGCCTGACTGAAGACGATCTGCCACTGACCGTCCCCATGCTGCCCGCTGAGACGCCACAAGCTGGCATGAAGTTCTGCACGTGCCCCGGTTCGCGACCTCCATCGCACCAGAGCCACCCCGTCAGCTGGTTCGGTGATGCCCAGGATGTCGATCTGGGTGGTGGTACGAGACTTGATGGAGCGATCCATGGCAATCAGACGCGCCTTGCTGCGAACCTTGCCGTCTGCAGCATGACCGATGAAGTCATCGGACAACAGCTCGACCATGGCCTGTTGACGGCAAGCTGGGTTGGAGTCGACGAGACGGCTCTGCAGATCTGCCAAGGTACTGACAAGGGCACTGGGGGCATCCAACTCAAAAAGACCGTCCTGGAAGGGCTCGATGGACGGGATATCACCGGCGGAGGCCGAGGTGACGTCACGCGATGACGTGGCTTCGAGCTGAGTCGCCGTGGGGGCAGCTGCCCGGCATGGAGCCTCCTGGTCATCCTCCCCACACACATTGCCGGCAGAGTGGCGTTGTGGGGCGCAGAAAACATCCTGTGTGTCGTCTGCGCCGCCTGCGGCGGTCTCCGCGGCAGGGGCGTGCCCGAATCCAGGGCCATGATCCACCGAGGTTCCGTCGCGATAGGCCGTTGCAGCAGCGCGGGCACGGGAATCGGCGGCTTCGTTCATGGCATGACCAGCGTGCCCCTTGACCCACTGGAAATGCACCTGCCGGCCTGCGAGCTCGGTATCGAGCTCCTGCAGAATCTCCTTGTTGAGCACGGGTTTGCCGTCAGCCTTGCGCCATCCCTTACGTTTCCATCCCGCCATCCACTTGGTGCAGCAGTTGATGGCGTACTGCGAGTCACACAGAACCGTGAGCTCCTCACCAGCGTCGCGAGTGGCGCGCAACAGATCCAGCACCGCGGTGAGCTCCCCCATGTTGTTGGTGCCCTTCGGCCAGCCACCGGCAGCCCAGGTGGCGTCGTCGATGTACCACGCCCACCCAGCAGGGCCAGGATTGTGCAGACTCGACCCGTCAGCTGCTGCAGTGATCAACGACGAACTCCTTCGTATGCCCGCTGCCAGCGGGGTTCTCTGTGATGTGGCACCGACCAGTGCCTGAACATGGTGTCACGAATTGGCTCAGACGGCACGCGGCACCCCGTTCAGCCCCGAAAACTCCTACCAGCCATCCGGGAAAGACGCTCATTGCTCAGACGGCCGTGATCCACGGTCTCGTCGTACCCACAGAGTCGATCGAGACGATGCACGTCGTGTGGTGTGGGACGCGACCCAGCAGAGTCCAGCCCGGTGCGGACGATTGATTCATGCGTGGAATCGTCAGTTGTCTCCGACCTGCAGCACGTCTCTGCCCTCGAAAAACACAAGCGAACAACTCGAGCCAAGCGATCCTGCGGATGCATCACGACCCTCCATCGCCGCAGCCTCAGTGGGATCGCAGAAGGCGCAGCAGGAATGACATATGGGGTGGCATCAGAGGTTGGCGACGGAGCGATCACCCCGCCGCCAACTCATCAGACCAAACGCTGATTCACACTGCTTCTGGCCTCGTCTGACTGGCTCGGGCCGAACTCAGTTCTCGTGACTCTTGCGCTGCGATTTTCTCTTGGAGCTCTTGCGCCCGCCCGAGGTACGACGGCCTCGTGCGGAGCGTTCACCACCGTCTGCCGGGGCCTGAGAGTTCACGGGCTTGTCGTGTCGAACGTATCCACGACCGCCACAGGAGGAGCACTCCTCGGTGAAGGCCTCGGCCAGACCGGTTCCGATCTTCTTGCGCGTCATCTGCACCAGGCCCAGGGATGTCACCTCGGACACCTGATGGCGGGTGCGATCGCGTCCCAAGCACTCGATGAGACGGCGCACCAACAGCTCACGGTTGGCGGGCAGCACCATGTCGATGAAGTCGATGACGATGATTCCGCCGATGTCGCGTAGCCGCAGCTGACGCACGATCTCCTCGGCTGCCTCCAGGTTGTTCGCCGTCACGGTGGCCTCCAGGTTGCCCGCCGATCCGGTGAACTTGCCAGTGTTGACGTCGATGACGGTCATGGCCTCGGTGCGGTCGATGACCAGCGAACCACCGGATGGCAGGAAGACCTTCCGCTCCAGGCCCTTGGCCACCTGCTCATCGATCCGGTACTTCTGGAACAGGTCCCCCTGGGACTGGGTGTCCCACTTGGTTAGACGCTTCTCAAGGGATGGGGCCACGTGGTCCACGTACGCCTTGATCGTCTCGTAGGCATCGTCGGAACCGCCATTTCCGGCAACGATGAGTTCGGAGAAATCCTCGTTGAACAGGTCGCGAATGATGCGCACCGTGAGATCCGGCTCACTGTAGAGCATCTGCGGTGCATGACTGGTGCCCGCCTTGCGCTCGATGACCTCCCACTGGGCCTTGAGCCGGTTGATGTCGCGGGTGAGGTCTTCCTCGCTGACACCTTCAGCGGCAGTACGCACGATCACCGATGCCTCGGAGGGCATCGTCGCATCAACGATCTTGCGCAGTCTCTTTCGTTCGGAGTCGAACAGCTTTCGGCTGATGCCCGAGAGCTTGCCGTCCGGAGAGTAGACGACGTAACGACCCGGCAACGAGATGTGACTGGTCAGCCGAGCTCCCTTGGCCCCGACTGGGTCCTTGGTCACCTGCACCAAGATCGGGTCGCCCGTCTTGAGCACCTGTTCGATGCGGTGCTCCTTGCCCACCTCGCCGTATTTCTCCCACTCGATCTCACCGGCGTAGATGACGGCATTGCGGCGCCGTCCAATGTCGACGAAGGCAGCCTCCATCGACGGCAGGACACTTTGCACCTTGCCGAGGTAGACGTTGCCGATGGCCGAGGTGGCCGACGCCCGATCGACGTAGTGCTCCACGAGCACCCCGTCCTCCAGCACGGCAAGCTGGGAGTACTCCTCGGACTGGCGAATGACCATCTTGCGATCCACGGATTCCCGACGAGCGAGGAACTCGGCCTCGGTGAGCACGACATTGCGACGCCGTCCGGCGGCACGTCCCTCCCGGCGACGTTGTTTCTTGGCCTCCACCCGGGTGGATCCCTCGATGCCGGAGACCTCGTCGGAGGCGGATCGACGCGAACGAGGCTCGCGCACCTTGATGACGACATTGTTCGGATCGTCGTCGGAGCCACTGGTGTCCTCACCGCGACGACGGCGACGACGCCGCCTGCGAGTCGAGCCGCCCTCGTGATCGGAATGATCCGCGTCGTTGGACTTGGTCGGTTCGCTGCTGGACTTCTCAGATCCATCGTCAGACGAGCGGTTCTCCTCATTGCCCTTGTCCGACGAGGAGTTGTCAGCGCCGCTCTCCGCCTCGGCGGGATGCCGACGACGTCCGCCGCGGCGCCGGCGACGGCGTGTCGTCCCCTCACCAGACTCAGTGGTCGGGTTGGAATCCTCTGTGGCGGACGCGGTCTTTCCAGTGCTCTGATGTTCCGCGGCAGCAGAATCCTCATGGTCGACAGTGTCATGGGCTTCCGACCGGCGATCGGCCTTGCGAGCACGTTCGGTACCGCGAGAGGAATCGGTACCGCGCGACGAGGAGGACGGGCGGGCAGCTCGGCGACGAGTGGTCCGGCGAGCCGATCCGTCTGCCTCCCCACCACCGATCTCGGCAGCCAGGTTGTCGAGGATGTCGCTGGTGGAGCGCTGCTCTGCGTCTGCTCCCTGCTCAGCCGTCTTGCGGGACTGGGCCTGCTCCTCGGCCTTGGCCAGGGCAGCGTCAATGTCGGCGAAATCCGATTCTGCCTTCGGCTCAGAGACGCGTCGGTTCGCGGAACGACGGCGACGGGTACGGCGAGCTGGCGTGGACTCCTCGGACGTGGTTCGCCGGGAATCGGTGGAGCTCGAGGTGTCGGGGCTGGACTCGGGCGCACCGGAATCAGTCTCCTCGACGGCAGTGTCCTTGTTTCGCGCTCGCGTACTGGTCTTCTCGTGCGCAGCCGAGGCGGAACGCGAAGCGCGGCGTCCAGCAGGCGGACGCGGCAAGTCGTCTGCTTCGGTGGCCGGGGTGGTCTCACTGCCCGTCCCGGTGGTGACGTGTTCCTCAGCGTCGGCTGATCCGGTCTGTTCGGGAGTAGCGACGTCATCCTGGGGGCTGGCCGTCGTCATGGCGCGGGAACCAGTACCACGGCTCCTCGACCTCGATGTGGAGTGGCGTCGAGCACGACGGGTCGGGGCAGATTTTTCGGTCTCGCTGGTGCTGGACTCGTCGGAGGTGGCACTGGTGGATTCGGATTGCTCGCCACCAAGCTCACCATCAGGGAGGTCATCGGCAGTGGAGTCACCCGAACCTGACTCATGGTCGCTCACAGGCTGGACAGGGAGCTGCTCCTGAGCCTCGGCAGGCGCTGAAACTGCAGGCTGGAAGTCTTTCACCGTGGCATTCGCATCCTCTTTCGAGGCCTGCTCAGCGGCTGCAGCCGACCGGGTGGAACGACGTCGTCCGGCCGGGGGACGAGGAAGATCAACGGTCTCGGCGGCCGACGTCACCACGGCACCGCCGGAACCAGCGGCAGTCGTGACTGGCACCGAGGCGCTCGACTCTCCAGCACTCGACTCCGCAGGGGCGCCCGCTGCTCGGGTGGCAGCACGGTGACGGCGAGTCGCTGACTTCTCGGGAACCGTGCCTGTGTTGGGCAATTCAGTCGTCGATTCCGACTGTGCAGACCCGGAAGCGGTCATGGAATTTTCGTCATTGAGCATGCGTGCTCTCCTCTGCCTTTCGGCATGATCGTGTGCACCACGCCCATAACGTCGCGTCAATGACAGTGCGGATGGGCGGAGATGCAAAAGCTGTCGGTGGATCCGGACGACCGCTATCTCCCGCGGTCGCAGCACGCGTCGCGGTAAAGACCACGGTCCCGGATGGGGCGGTGCCCCGTCACCTGCGGCCAAGTATGCCACAGAGAACCACTGACGGCCATGCCACGCATCACTTCAGCAGTTGTTCGGGTGGCAAGAAGAACCCACCTTGTGGCAAAGGTGCAACGCCAGCCTCCCCGTGCAACAGAGCTGGTGCAGAACATCGTGTGCAACACGATTACCACGGGTTCTGGATCGTTGTCGCCCAGAATCGAAGACATGGCATTCTTGTCGGTAGGAACCACCGCCCTTGTTGGTAGGCGTCATAGCCCAAGACGACAGCGAAGGTCGAAACATTCAGCTCACAATGACAACTCGCACCGGCACCGCCTGGGCGCGGGATCTGGCTGGATCCACGAGGCATGGCGCGGTTCACCGATAGCCGCATGATTGCCACACCTTGAGCGGGATTCCCCCATGAAACATGGGCTATTGCCGGGCCATCGGCAACCACTACCCCACCCCATGGGATTCCCCTGAGTGACGGGCCACTGAAAACCACACCGATTCCACCGGCCCCACCCACTCAAGCCAGTACTGCCCTTACCGCGTGACTCGAACGTGGCTGGTGCGGACTTGGCCATGGCGATCGTGGCTGCGGACACTCTCCGTGCCATGAGATGTGGCACCAGTCCATCTTCGGCACACAATTACCACACGCTGGGTCAGACCGACCTCGACTTCGATCAACGACCTTCAACCCCGGCACCCTCCAGCTGACGAACACCTTCGGGGTCCTTTGCGCCAAGTGAGACAGCCCTTCGCCAAACCGCACCGGGTACGAAGTGCCAGAAATCGCCGTGGCGATCATGGGTGAGAACATCCGTTGTGACACGACACGTTGCACGAATGAGTCCCTGCAACCCATTCACCACACTCGCGAGTGGGATCAAACCTGGGTCGAGCCTGAGAACCGAGCCGTGATGGGTATGGCTTCAGGCGTGGCAACTCTGGGCAGGCGAGTCCTGGCTGGTGGTGTGCGGCGACTGCTGTGGACGGTGAGTGTGCAGCGACTGTGGTAGGCGGTGATGACTTCAGCCGTGGCAACCTCGGTCGGGCAAATCAGTCATGCCACCTTCTGTGGCACTGCCCGGCCTTTGACGCACGATCACCACAGCTGCGCTCCCCCTATGTTTCCTGACTCACCCGTCATGTTTCCCGACACCTTCGCCACCCTGAGCTGGCCTCGAATCGAATCCTGACCCCGACCCAGATCTCTGTGATCACCACACTTGAACGGCTCGCCCATCGAAGGCGTCAATCAGCGCAGTCTTCAACCCTCGTTCGTCCGCCGTGCCGTCCTCGAGCAGCCCGACGCGCCCCTGATACAACCGTGTGAACAGACACTCCTGACGATCAAAACCATCGATCTGCGATTCCAGCGCTCCCATGACGTCATCGGGGCGCACCAACGGAGTTTGGTGACGGATCATCATCCGCACCAGATCGCCATCAGCGCCCAGCCCGATGAGTGCGCCACGCACATCGAAATCGCGCAACCCAGACTTCGTCATACGTTGCACCACCCAGGTGGACGAGGCCAGCAGCTCATCCACAGCAGACGACACAGCAGCGGGATCGGTGCTGTGTGGCACATGCACAGTCCACGCAGAGGCCGTGAGCACCTCGGTCCATGCCACTCGATCCGACTCGACGACTTCCAGCACCTCCATGCCCGTGGGCATCTCGGCATTGAGAGCGTCCTTCACCTTTTCCGGGTCACACACCTCCCACAGCGCAATCTCCAGGTACTCCGCCTCGCTGGCTGCTCCGGTCGGGGACGCATTGGCATAGGAAATACGTGGGTGCGGATTGAATCCGGATGACAGCGCCATGGGAATACGAGCTCGTAGCAGCACTCGCTCGAAGGACCGGGCAAAATCCCGATGACTCGTGAACCGTGCCACGGATCGCTTGGCATACCGCAATCGCATCCGCTGAACCGGTGGGGCGAGCTGCTCGGGTTGACGTTGATTCCTGTGAGCCATGATGGGGCCTTTCAAAACGGATCGGTAAAATGCGGGTGGAGGAAACTCTGCAGAGCTGCGAAACCCAAGGCTCTCATGCTCTCGCAGAAGGCACCGTGACAGAGCAAGGGGACGCCGGGCAGACAAACGCTGGACTGGCGCTGTGTGAAAGCTGATCAGGGCCGCCCGTGGGATTTCCCAGCGAAAACCCCTTCGACCGAGTCTCGCCACGAGAAGATCCCTAGGACCGGCGCGGTGTCGGTGCCGCACAGCAGCTTTGCACAACGCGCTGCACCACTGGCTCGGTATTCGCTGCCCAGCGGTCAGGTGCCACCATTCCGCCCGAATCGCCAGCTGGTCTCGTCCTGTATTGCCGAATCCGCCCTCGGCACGAGGAATCGCCAAGACAAGCCGTGCAGACCCGGGCCTGTGGGGTGGCCCGCACCACGGCAGACGAGCCCAACCCGGACCCACACCTGCGGCAAGTCACCCTGGGAAACGTCACGACACTGATCGACTCGCGACTCCGTGACGAGGACCCTCGCGCCAAGGCTGTGGGGGTGGTGCCGGTGGTTTTGACCCGCACCACGACAGATGAGCTCGACCCGACCCCGCCACACTCCCCGAGAGAAACCACAACAACGAACCCGACCCGGACACGCCACACCTGCGGCAAGCCGCCCCAAGGGACATCATGACGTTGATGGGCCACAGTCCTGTGACAGAAACTCTCGCACCAGCCACCCGGACCCGACCGGCAGAGATTGACCGGTTTCGCGAGCAGACTCGCCTCAGCCGTCACGCCAGGTTCGTCGGCGTCACCGACAATGGCAGGAGGGAACGTCCGGACGGACCGATCTGGATCTCGGTGTCCATCTGTGGGCAGACTCCGCAGTCGTAGCACGGTGACCACCGGCAGTCATCCACACCGACCTCGTCAAGAGCATCCTGCCAGTCGTCCCACAACCAGTCCCGATCCAGCCCGGCGTCGAGGTGATCCCAGGGAAGCACCTCCTCGTAGTCACGTTCCCGGGTGGTGTACCAGTCCAGCGACACCCCCAGGGGTTCCAGTTCGCGTTGACAACACTCCACCCACCGCTCGTAGGAGAAGTGCTCGTTCCACCCGTCGAAGATGCCACCGTCTCGCCACACCGCTTCGATGACGCGTCCCACCCGGCGGTCCCCGCGTGAGAGCAGTCCCTCGATCATCCCCGGACGTCCGTCGTGATATCGCATGCCGATGGAGCGACCAAAGCGTCGGTCGGAGCGAATGGTCTCCTTGAGCAGTGCCAGACGTTCGTCGATGACCTCGGCAGGGGCCTGGGTCGCCCACTGGAACGGGGTGTGCGGTTTGGGGATGAACCCGCCGATGCTGATCGTGCACCGGATGTCCTTGCGTCCCGAGGCCTTGCGACCGGCCTCGATGACGTGCACGGCCATGTCCTTGATCCCCAGGACGTCCTCGTCGGTCTCGGTGGGCAGCCCACACATGAAGTACAGCTTCACCTGACGCCATCCGTGGCCGAAGGCCGTGGCCACGGTGTCGATGAGGTCCTGCTCGGTGACCTGCTTGTTGATGACCCTGCGCATCCGTTCCGAGCCGCCCTCGGGAGCGAAGGTGAGCCCGGATCGGCGTCCGTTGCGCGAGAGTTCGTTGGCCAGGTCGATGTTGAAGGCGTCGACGCGGGTGCTCGGCAGTGACAGCGAGATGTTCGTGCCCTCGTAACGGTCGGCGAGCTGTTCGGTGATCTCGGTGATCTCGGAGTGGTCCGCGCTGGACAGGCTGAGCAGGCCGACCTCGTCGAATCCGGTCTCGGCCAGTCCACAGGCCACCATGGAGCCGATCGTGTCGATCGAGCGTTCCCGTACCGGACGTGTGATCATGCCTGCCTGGCAGAATCGGCATCCCCGACTGCATCCCCGAAAGATCTCAGCGGAGTACCGTTCATGGACGGTCTCGGCGGTGGGGACGATGGGGTGTTTGGGGTACGGCCACTCGTCGAGGTCCATCACCGTGTGCTTGCTCACCATGAACGGCGCCTCGGGGCGATTGGGGGTGACGCGGCGAATCGGGCCGTCCGGCAGGTACTCGACGTCGTAGAACGACGGCACGTACACTCCGGCGTCGGCGGCCAGCCGGGCAAGGATCTCGTCCCGGTCACCAGGGCAGCCCTCGTCCTTCCAGTCACGGATGACTTCGCTGATGGTGACGAGGGCCTCCTCGCCATCGCCCAGGATCGCGCCGTCGATGAAGTCGGCCAGCGGTTCGGGGTTGAACGAGGCATGACCCCCGATGAGGACGAGCGGGTCGGCCATGGTGCGATCCGCCTGGTGCACCGGGATCTGGGCCAGGTCCAGGGCGTTGAGCACGTTGGTGTAGCACAGCTCCGTCGACAGTGACATTCCCACGACGTCGAAGGCTCGTAGTGGCCGGTGACCGTCCAGGGTGAACGCCGGGACGTCGCTGGCGCGCATGAGGTCGGCGAGATCCGGCCAGACGGAGAAAGCGCGTTCGGCCAGGATCCAGTCGTGCTCGTTGAGCACCTCGTAGAGGATCGCCAGACCCTGGTTGGGCTGGCCCACCTCATAGGCGTCGGGGTACATGAGGGTCCACCGCACCTGGGCAGACTCCCACGGCTTGACGATGCTGTTCTTCTCCCCGCCCACGTACTGGATGGGCTTGCTGACGCGTGTCAGCAACTGCTCGAGCGTGGGCAGTAGATCAGGGGCGGAGTCGATGTTCACCCGCACATGGTAGGCGGGTGCGCTGTTCCTGATCACATGCCCACGTGTAACTTGGCCGAGCGCGAAATCCATGCCGGCCACGCCGGAATCCGGGAGCAGAACCAGGACGAGCTCCACCCGAGTTGGTCACACCAGGAATGGTGGAGCCGAGCGATGTCCCTCATCCATGACAGCCCTCACCGGCAGTCCTCGTCCATGACGGCTCAGGGCAGCCACGCAAGGGCGTCGTGCGTCGATCACGTGCCGGAAAGGCGGGGCTGGGTGGCAGGCACCGTTCCCAGCCCCAGGCATGACCGGACAGGCATGAACCGGAACGGGTCGGACGTGGCCCGACGGCCCTACGTCCTCGTAGCGCCGGGCACGGTCCGATGAGCTGGCTCAGGCGTGAACCGACACCTCGGGAAACCACAGACTGATCTCGCGAGCAGCGGATTTCTCGCTGTCCGACGCGTGCACCAGATTCCACCGAGTCGACAGTCCGAAGTCACCACGAACCGTCCCAGGAGCAGCCTGGGCTCCGTCGGTTTTGCCGTGCATGGCACGCACTGCGGAAACCGCCTCGCGCCCCTCAAGCACCAAGGACACCAACGGGCCCGAGGAGAGGAAGTCGACGAGCTCGTCGAAGTACGACTTGCGTTCGTGCTCGGCATAGTGCTTGCGTGCCAAGTCCTTGCTGACGGCACGCTGCTCCATCGCGACGATGGTCAATCCCTTGCGCTCGTAACGCCCGATGATCTCGCCGATGAGATGACGCTGCACTGCGTCGGGCTTGATGAGCACCAAAGTTCTCTGAATCTCGCTCATGGCCTCGACTCTATAGCAAATCCATGCTGAAGACCGATCCTCCATCGTCGGGCAACACCGCGCTGCAGTCACGATGCAGAACCAAGGGTGCACTCGACCGATCCCCGTATCCCCCGCCGTCGGGTCCACTCAACCGGCCCCGTATCCCCCGACCGGCCCACAAACCCCCGCCGTCGGGCGCACCGGTTGATCGCCTGGCGACAGGTGATCGTCTGGAGGCACTGGTCGATCGTCCCAGCATCCCGGAGCACGAATCATCGGGATGAGGGTTCAGAGTCGCAGGGACACGCGCTTAAGACGGGCCGCGCCCGGACCGACGTGAGACCCCCCAACGCCTGGAAAAGTCTCCATCAGGATCGATGACCAGGGCATCGGGGAGCCGGCGGGGATTGCCTGAGGACCATGCGCGCACCTTCGACGGAGCCTGGACCCGTCCGGCAACGCCGTCAGTAGCCCCGGCCTTCTTGCCAACAGAACCCGGCCTTCCTGCCAGCAGAGCTCAGTGCCCCCTGGCCTGCCCTGCCAGCAGAACTCAGTAGCCCCTGCCAGCAGAACTCATTCGCCGTCCAGACCGATGTCGTCCCACTGGTTGTCCCCCACCTCGTCGGGAACGTCGAGGGGTTCACCCTCCATCTGCTCGATCTGCACTTCGGAGAGCTCGGGGGATTCCACCACTGCCGTGGGAGCGGTCGAGACGTGGTTGACGCCATCGGGCAACAGGATGTGACGGGCCTCCCCCGCGAGCACCACGGAACCGGCCACCAGGATGCCTGCCGAGGGTCCGGCAGCATCCGCCACGTGGATCGCCTGCTCCAACGCCTCGGCAGTGTTCTCGGTGAGCGTCACCTCGTCGGCTGCCCAGTGCTCGGACGCCAGGTCCGCCAGCTCGGCGGCGCGGTAGGCACGATCTCCGGGAAGACCGGTGAGCACGACGTGGTTGACGTCCTGCGCCATCCGCTCGAGAACTCCTGCGACATCCTTGTCACGCATCGCTGCGAACACGGCGATGAGGGGATGGAAGTCGAAGGACTGGGTGAGACCGGCAAGGGCCGAATCGGCACCATGCGGGTTGTGGAAGGTGTCCAGGACGATGGCTGGGGCTCGTCGCACCAGTTCCAGACGGGCCGGGGCACTCACCTGTGCCAGACCCTGCTCGATGATGTCGGGCTTGAGCGGCCCGGTGAGCGCCTCGGCAGCGGCAACGGCAACGGCAGCGTTGCGTGCCATGTGTTCCCCGAACAGGGGCAGGTACAACTCCCCCAGCGGTCCGGAAGCTGTCTGCAGACGCAGCACCTGACCGCCAACTGCCCCACGACGCTCCAGCAGACCGAAGTCCGGCCCCTCGAGCACCGGTCGGGCACCCACCTGCTGGCACTGCGCCAACAGGACAGGGGCCGCCTCCGGTTTCTGACCAGCAATGACCGGCACCGACCCAGACTTGATGATTCCCGCCTTCTCCGAGGCGATCTTCTCCAGGCTGTCACCCAGGATGTGCATGTGATCCATCGCCACCGGGCAGATGACGCAGACGTCACCGTCCGCCACATTCGTCGCGTCCCAGCGGCCGCCCAGACCAACCTCGACGACCATGACGTCCACCGGGGCATCGGCGAAGGCGGCGAAGGCCATCGCCGTGATGACCTCGAAGAATGTCATCTGGATGCCGTCGACCTGCTGTTCGTCGACCATCTGGACCATCGGCTCGATCTGTTCCCAAGTCTGGTCGAACACCTCGTCGCTGATGGGCGCTCCGTCGATGCAGATCCGCTCATTGACGTCGACCAGGTGTGGAGACGCGTAACGTCCCACTCGCAAACCGGCAGCACGCAGCAGGGACTCGACCATGAGCGCAGTCGAACCCTTGCCATTGGTGCCGGCGATGTGGATCACCGGGCAGGAACGCTGGGGATTGCCCAACAGGTCGAGGAGGGCCTCCTCACGGCCGAGCCCCGGACCGATCCGGTTCTCCGGCCATCGCGCCTCGAGCTGTGCCACCAGATCCGCGTGGTCCATCAATAGATCACCTCACCATTGGCGCGGCGCTCGCGCAGATGTGTCAAGGCCTCCGAGAGGATCGTGGCGGCCTCGTCATCACTGCGACGTTCCTTGACGTAGGCCAGATGTGTCTTGTAGGGGATGGTGCGCGGACGTGCAGGCGGGTTCTCGGCATTCCGGTTGGCGGGCAGTCCGCACCGCGGGCAGTCCCACTCGTCAGGGATCTCGGCATCGACGGAGAAGGCCGGACGGATGACGTGATGGTTGGCGCAGTAGTACGAGACGTATTCCCGAGCGGCAGCCTCGCCTCTCTCGGCCTCACCCACCGGCCCGGCTCCGACTCTGCTACCACGAATGGCGTTTCCACCAGACATTCAGATTCTCCTCAACAACGATGAAGACATGACGAAAACCGCCCCTCGAGGACGGAAAAAACAGTTCACAAGGCCAACCGGCAGGCTGTGGGCATGGCCAGGACACGATCGAGTGATCCTGACCATCTGGGAAGCATCATGCGCAGAAACTGATGATCGACTCATGGCAGGATCCACGCTGGTGCCAGGCTTCGCGTGACAGCGACCCCTCGACCCATGACAGGACAGGGGGAATCGCCGTGCCACCACCTCAGCTGTAGCGGTACAGGAACAGCAGCCCGATGATGCAGGCCACCCAGATCAGACCAACGATGATGGTGATGCGGTCCAGGTTTCGCTCGGCGACCGAGGTACCACCCATGGACGTGGACACACCGCCACCGAAGAGGTCGGACAGGCCACCGCCTCGACTCTTGTGGAGCAGCACGGACAGGGTGAGGATGATGCTGAGAATGCACAGGATGATCGACAGCGTCATGATCGGCCAGGTAACAAGTGGGACGGACATCACGGGGTCAAGGGTAACCCACTGAGCGCCAATACTCACACCCAGCACATCATGGCCGCCGAACAACCGTCCCCCAGCGACTGACGAGGCCGCTGGAACTTGAGTTCACGTCGGTGCAGGGCACTCGTCGCAGCTGCGGAGAGCTGGTCACCGCGGCACACCACGTGGGAAAACCTGCGATGGGGATCCTCGGGAGCAGGTGAACGTGGTTGGACGCAGTTGCGGCGCCTCCCCCAGTCGAGGGAGGCGCCGCAATCAGGCCATTGTGCCTTGTCAGGCAGCGTAGAACGTCACGATCTTGGCGAAATCGGCAGCCTTGAGGGAGGCGCCGCCCACGAGGGCACCGTCCACATCGGGCTTGCTCATGATCTCCACGACATTGCCCGGCTTCACGGAGCCGCCGTACTGGATCCGCACGGACTCGGCGGTGGCCTCGTCGTACATCTCGGCGACGGCCTTGCGGATGGCTCCGCAGACCTCCTGTGCATCGTCGGCGGTGGCGGTCTCGCCGGTGCCGATGGCCCAGATGGGCTCGTAGGCAATGACGAGCTTGGCGACGTCAGCCGCGCTGATGCCGTCGAGATCGGCCTTGATCTGGCCGACGGTGTGCTCGACGTGCTTGCCCGCCTTGCGGACGTCCAGGGGCTCACCACAGCAGATGATCGGCGTCATGCCGGCCTCGATGATCTTCTTGGCCTTGGCGTTGACGAGCTCGTCGGACTCCTCGTGGTACTCACGACGCTCGGAGTGGCCGACGACAACGTAGCTGCAGCCGAGCTTGGAGAGCATGGTGCCAGACACCTCACCGGTGTAGGCACCGTCGTCGTGGGCGGAGATGTCCTGGGCACCGTAGGTGATCGGCAGCTTGTCGCCGTCGATGAGCACCTGCACTGAGCGGATGTCGGTGAACGGCGGGATGACGACGGCCTCGGCCTTGGACTTGTCGTAGCCGGCCTCAGCGAGAGCCTGACCCAGGTCCTGGACGAGGGTCACCGCGTCCAGGTGGTTCACGTTCATCTTCCAGTTGCCAGCGAGAATCGGGGTGCGAGTCATCAGTTGTTCTCCTTCAGGACAGCGATTCCGGGAAGTTCCTTGCCCTCCATGAGCTCGAGGGAGGCACCGCCACCGGTCGAGATGTGACCGAACTGGTCATCGTCGAAGCCGAGGGCGCGCACGGCGGAGGCGGAGTCGCCACCACCGACCACCGACAGGCCGTCAACCTTGGTGAGGGCCTCGGCAACGGTCTTGGTGCCCTGCTCCAGGCCCTTGATCTCGAAGACGCCCATCGGGCCGTTCCAGAAGACGCTGGTGGCCTGCTCGATGGCAGCGGCGTAGGCCTTCTCGGTCTCGGGTCCGATGTCCAGGCCCATCTTGTCGGCCGGGATGGCGTCGACGGGGACGACGTCGACCTGACCCACGGTGTGGGCGTCGAAGTCCACGTCGGAGGCGACGCGCACGTCGGTGGGCAGCAGGATCTGCTTGCTGGTGGCCTCGGCCTGCTCGAGGTACTTCTTGCAGGTCTCGATGGAGGCGTCGTCGACCAGCGACTTGCCAACCTCGTACCCCTGGGCCTTGAGGAAGGTGAAGAGCATGCCGCCGCCGATGACGAGGGTGTCGGCAACCTTGAGCAGATTGTCGATGACGGCGAGCTTGTCGGCGACCTTGGCGCCACCGAGGACGACGACGAACGGACGCTTGGGCTCGGCCGTGAGACCCTCGAGGACCTCAACCTCCTTGGCCACCAGGGAACCAGCGGCGTTGGGCAGCAGCTTGGCCAGGTCGTAGACCGAGGCCTGCTTGCGGTGCACGACGCCGAAACCGTTGGAGACGTAGTATTCGCCGAACTCGGCGTACTTCTTGGCGAGGTCAAGACGCTCGGCGGCGTCCTTGCTGGTCTCACCGGGCTCGAAGCGGACGTTCTCGACCAGGCAGACGTCTCCGTCGGAGAGCGAGGCGGACAGCTCCTGGGCAGAGGGGCCCACGACATCCTCGGCAAGCTTGACGTCGAGGTTCATGAGCTCGCCCAGACGCTTGGCGACCGGGGCCAGGGAGAACTTGGGGTTGACCTCGCCCTTGGGGCGTCCCAGGTGAGCCAGCACGGTGACGCGGGCGCCAGCCTCGTGAAGCTGGGTCAGGGTGGGCAGAGCGGCCTTGATGCGGCCGTCGTCAGTGATCTTGTCGCCGTCGAGCGGCACGTTGAAATCGCAACGGATGACGACACGCTTGCCGCGCAGGTCGCCCAGATCGTCAACAGACTTCATGACAGTCCTTTCAGATCGGATTGGTGGAAGGTGGTGTGCGGTGGCCCGGCCGGACCACACCGTTTCACGTGATGCGTGGCCTCACGGATCACGAGGCGCCAATGATCCTCAGGTGCGAGCTGGCACATGGGCGGGACGTGCGGGGCAACAGTTCGGTTCCCCTGGTGTCGGAAGCCATGCGCCGCAACGGATCGTGTCGTTCGGCCGGGAGATGACGACGGCCCCGCGCCCACGTGGGGCACGGGGCCGTCTTGAGATCACATCCGCAGTGTTGTCGGGATGTCTCAGGCCAGCTTGGAGGCGACGAGCTCGGTCAGGTCGACCAGGCGGTTGGAGTAGCCCCACTCGTTGTCGTACCAGGAGAGCACCTTGACGAGGTTGCCGATGACCTTGGTCTCAGTGGCGTCGAAGATGCTGGAGTGCGAGTCACCCATGATGTCGGTGGAGACGATCGGGTCCTCGGTGTAGGCCAGGATGCCCTTGAGCGGGCCCTCGGCGGCCTTCTTCACGGCGGCCTGGACGGCCTCGACGGAGACCTCCTTGGAAGCCTGGAAGGTGAGGTCGGTCAGGGAGCCGGTCGGGGTGGGGACGCGGACGGCGAGACCGTCGAACTTGCCCTTGAGCTCCGGCAGGACCAGCGACACCGCCTGGGCGGCACCGGTCTTGGTGGGGATCATGTTGAGGGCGGCGGCACGGGCGCGACGCAGATCCTTGTGGGGGGCGTCCTGCAGACGCTGGTCACCGGTGTAGGCGTGAACGGTGGTCATGATGCCGTGCTCGATGCCGAACTCGTCGTTCAGGACCTTGGCCAGCGGAGCCAGGCAGTTGGTGGTGCAGGAAGCGTTGGAGATGATGTTGTGCTTCGCATTGTCGTAGTCGCCGTCGTTGACGCCCATGACGAAGGTGCCGTCAACGTTCTTGCCGGGAGCGGAGATGACGACCTTCTTGGCGCCGGCCTCGATGTGGGCCTGAGCCTTGGTGCCATCGGTGAACAGACCGGTGGACTCGACGGCGATGTCAACGCCGAGATCCTTCCAAGGGAGGTTCTTCGGGTCACGCTCACCGAGGACCTTGATCTGCTTGCCGTCGACGGTGATGGAGTCCTCGTCGTAGCTGACCTCTCCGGGGAAACGGCCCAGGATGGAGTCGTACTTCAGGAGGTGGGCCAGGGTCTTGGTGTCGGTGAGGTCGTTGACGGCGACGACCTCGAGGTCAGCGCCCTGATCCTTGAGAGCGCGGAAGAAGTTGCGGCCAATGCGGCCGAATCCATTGATACCAACCTTGACGGTCATTAAGTGATCTCCTCCGGATGAGGTGTGTGCTTTGACTGCACTTGGACATGTCCAACAATAGCCGCTGTTCAAAATCTGTGGGCGCATGGCCCTCATGGTGAACACACGTGCTGATCGGCACCGGCACCGCCGGAACCTCTGCCATTGGGGAATGCCTCATCTCACAACCGGGCGGCACGGGTCAGTGGCCGCGTCCACGCTCTGCCGATGCGGCATCGGCGGTGGTGGGCAGATTGCGCGACCTGGCCTCCTTGTCGGCCATTGCCAGCAGGCGACGGATTCGTCCCGCGATGGCGTCCTTCGTCAGGGGTGGCACGTGGAACTGCCCCAGTTCCTCCAGGCTGGCGTCCTTGTGCTCCAGACGGAGCTCTCCTGCCTTGAGCAAATGCTCCGGGACGTCGTCACCCAGTATTTCCAGGGCACGACGAACGCGCAGTGAGGCCGTCTGGGCCGCCTGTGCGGATCGGCGGGAATTGGCGTCATCGAAGTTCGCCAGTCGGTTCACACCAACGTGGGATTCCTGCGCAGCCAGGCTCTCGCGCCAGGCACGGACCCCCTCGACGGCCCCCATGACGGTGAACAGCGTCGAGATGGCATCGGCGTCTCGGACGACGGCTCGATCCACGTGACGCGTGCGACGAGTCTTTGCTGGCACGTTCAGTCTGCGAGCCGAGCCAACCAGGGCCAAGGCCGCCTCCGGGCTGGGTGAGAGCACCTCGAGGCAGATGGACTGACTGGAATGCGTCAATGCCCCATTGCCCAGGAAGGCGCCACGCCAGATGGCGGCCTGACAGCATTTCCCGGACCCGACGACCGACGCCGGCAACCCTCGCACCGGCCTACCCGCCCGATCCACGAGTCCGGTCAGTCGAGCAAGCTCGGCTCCACCTCGCACCATCCGCAGAAGATACCGAGTATTGCTCGTCGACCCCGAGGACCCGATGACGATCATCTCGCACTGGAGGTTGAAGGCGTCCCGAATGGCTTCCGCAAAGCGGTCGGCAGCCTGGCGAGTGTCGAACTCGGCCTCGACGACGACGTGCCCACGCACCACCTGTACCCGTCCTGCGAAACGCAGCATCGCGGTGATCTCAGCGCACCGGCAGCATGCCTTCGCCGTCTCGACACGAGCCAGTTCCACCTTGATGTCCGTGGTGAGAGCCATGATGGCGCCTTTCCTTGTCCGGATCCACGACCAGGATCCTCGTCCAGATGCCAGCCGGGGCTGGCACGGTGATTCGAGGCTCCCCGAGCCTCACGACGTCAGCGAATGCGCCGAAAGCGTGTCACCGGATGTGCACCCCCATGACCTCGGCGTAGGCCGAGGCCAGCCGCAACGGATCGTGACGTGCCGAACCGTCGTGCATGGCCAGATCGGCCTCGACGATTCGTGCTCCCAGGTTGCGCGCGAACGTCCCCAGATGTGGATCGCTCCGTGCGAAGGAGCGGTCGGCGAGGACGACATCGAACCTAATACGCGGCTCGTGCTCGGCCAACACCTCCAGGTGCCGTGCAGGGCTGAAGCCGTTGGTCTCGTCGGCCCCGGCAACATTGAGGGTGAGGATCTTGAGGGCGTCGGAATCCATGATGGCCTCGACGATCTGTGGCACGAGCAGGTGTGGCATCACCGAGGTGAACCACGATCCGGGGCCCAGTACGAGCACGTCGGAGGTCTCGATGGCCTCCAGCACCGACGGGCTGGCCGGCGGGTCGGGCGGGTCGAGGTGCACCTCGATCACCTCGGCGCTCGTCTTGGCGATGGTCGACTGGCCGGTGAGACTGTACATCTCGTCGGGACGGTTCGGGTCCAGGCCGACGACCTCGGCAGTGATGTCCAGGGGCATGAGCGACATCGGCAGCACACGACCCCGGGTGCCGAGCAGCTGACCCACCATGTCCAGGCCCGCCACCGGGTCATCCAGCTCCTGCCACAGCCCGGCAATGAGCAGATTGCCGATAGCATGGCCCGCCAGCGGTCCGTCACCACGGAACCGAGACTGCATCACCTGGGCCCAGGTACGCCCCACGAAGTCATCGGCACACAACGCGGCCAGCGCCTGACGTAGGTCACCAGGCGGTAGACAGTCGAACTCCTCACGCAGGCGTCCGGACGATCCGCCGTTGTCGGCCACCGTCACGACGGCGGTGATGCGGTCGGTGATGCGGCGCATGGCGCGCAGCGAGGCCGCCAGGCCGTGCCCTCCACCGAAGGCGGTGACGGCTGGCCGATACATCGGGGTCGCGGCACCGATCGGCCCGTAGTCATTGCCTTCATATCCGTTGCCCCCGTAGGCGGCGTTGTCGTCGTACTCGGGGTAAAACTGCGACGTCATCGTCATTCCCTCCCCAGATCTCGATGCAGGACGGCGGTGCGTCGTCCTCGAGACCGTAGTCTGGCCGCCAGTTCCTCGGTGATCGCGGTACTGCGGTGTTTGCCACCGGTGCAGCCGATGGCCACCGTCACCTGTTTCTTCCCCTCCCGAAGATAGCCGTCCTCCATACCGGTGAGCAGCTGGTCCACTCCGGCAACGAAGTCCACGGCTCCCGGTTGCGCCAGGACGTAGGAGGACACGTCCGGGGACAGGCCAGTCTTGGGGCGCAGCTCCGGCACCCAGAACGGGTTGGGCAGGAAGCGCACGTCGAAGACGAGATCGGCGTCCACCGGGACCCCACGTTTGAAGCCGAAGGACATCACCTGGTAGGCCAGCCCGGTCGTCTCGTCGACGGCGAAGGCGTGGTCGATGCGCTGGGCCAGCTGGCGGGTGGTGATTCCCGAGGTGTCGATGACGAGGTCGGCGTCGGCGCGCAAGGTGGAGAGCATTCGCCGTTCCAGGGCGATGGCCTCCAGCAGGTGCCCGCCACGCTGCAGTGGCAGGGGGCGACGGCTGGACTCCTGACGTTTGACGATCGTCTCGTCGGTGGCCTCCAGAAAGAGAATCTCTGGATCGATGCCCCGGTCACGCAGTTGTGAGAGGGCATCTCCCAGGGAATCGAAGAGACTGCGGGTACGCACGTCGGCCACCACGGCCAGAAGTCGAATGCCGTGGCTGTCGACCTCGTCACACAGGGCAGTCAGCATCGTCGGCGGCAGGTTGTCGACGACGTACCAGCCCAGGTCCTCCATGGCGTGGGCCGCAGTGCGTCTGCCCGCCCCGGACATGCCGGTGATGACGGCGACACGTTGGGGTGGCCGGGAGCCGTCGGGATTCGTCGTAGTGGTCACGGCGTCCATCGTAGGCAGTCCGAGAGGATCATGCGCTGCCATGTCCATGGGATCATGCCCGTCATGGATCTTCCCGGTCTGCGCAGAACCCATCATGATGAGCGAGCAGTGAACGGTGGGGTGTCGTTCACTCCTCGATCACCTCGCCGGTGGCAGTGTTGACGCCAGTCGGCGTCTGCTCACCCTGCAGGGCCGTGACGACCTGGGTGGCAAGTTTGGGGCCGAACCCGGGCAGCTCGGCAATCTCCTCGGCACTGGCGCGACGCAGCGCCCGCACCGAGGAGAATTTCTTGAGCAGGGCCTTGCGACGCACCTCCCCCAGCCCAGGCACGTCGTCCAGGACGGACTCGACCATCGCCTTGGACCGTTTGGACCGGTGAAAGGTGATGGCGAACCGGTGGGCCTCGTCACGCAACCGTTGCAGCAGGTAGAGCCCCTCCGAGGTACGCGGCAGGATGACCGGCCACTCCTCGTCGGGCAGCCACACCTCCTCGAGACGTTTGGCGAGGCCACACAGGGCGACCTCGTCGTCCAGTCCGAACTCCTCGAGCACCTGCTGGGCGGCATGCACCTGAGGGGCACCCCCGTCGACGACGATGAGGTGCGGGGCGTAGGCGAACTTGCGCGGGGCACCGGTCGTGGGGTCGACGAGCGTACCGGTGACCTCGCCGTCGGGTTCGGCGGCGGCAGCCATCTGTTCCCGGTCCTCCAGCAGACGACGAAGGCGCCGTGAGAGCACCTCGTGCATGGCGGCGAAGTCGTCCGAGCCGTCGAAACTCTTGATGACGAACCGGCGATATTCCGACTTGCGCGGCATGCCGTCCTCGAAGACGACCATGGAACCCACGACATTCGTGCCCTGAATGTGGGAGATGTCATAGGACTCCATGCGCAGCGGGGCACGGTCCAACCCGAGCGCCTCCTGGATCTCCTCCAGGGCGCGGGTGCGGGTGGCGAGGTCGGAGGAGCGTTTGAGCTTGTGCTGTTCGAGGACCTCCTGGGCGTTGCGGGTGACGGTGTCCATGAGGGTGCGTTTGTCGCCGCGCATCGGCACGCGCAGGTTCACCTTGGAGCCGCGCAGGTTCGTGAGCAGTTCGCCCAGGCCCTCCAGGGAGCTCGGTTCGACCGAGACGAGGACCTCCTTGGGGATCGCCGGACCCTGCCCGTCGTCACGGATCTGACCGGAGGTGCCGTCGGGGTCCAGTCCGTAGAGTTGCAGCAGGAACTCCTCCATGAGCTCGGCGGGTTCGGCGTTGTCGGCACGATCGGCCACCCAGCCGCGTTCGCCGCGGACTCGCCCGTTGCGCACGTGGAAGATCTTCACCCCCACCTCCAAGGGGTCCACCGCTAGGGCGATGACGTCGGCGTCGGTGCCGTCGGTGAACACGATGGCGTTGCGTTCCATGGCCTTGGTGAGCGAGTCCAACGAGTCGCGCAGCACGGCGGCCCGCTCGAATTCAAGGTTCTCGGCGGCCTCGTCCATCTCGGTACGGATGCGTCGCAGGATCGGCGCGGTGCGCCCGGCCATGAAGGAGCAGAAGTCCTCAACGATGGCCCGATGCTCGTCGGGGCCGATCCGGTCCACACAGGGAGCCGAGCACTTGCCGATGTAGCCCAGCAGGCAGGGGCGTCCCTGGGAGCGGGCCCGGTTGAACACGCCGGTGGAGCACGAGCGCATCGGGAAGACGCGCAGCAGGGTCTCCATGGTGTCGCGGATGGCCCACGCCTGGCCGAACGGGCCGAAGTAGCGCCACCCCTTGCGGCGTTTGCCGCGGCCGACGAACACGCGTGGGAACTCATCGCTCCATGTGATGCACAGCCACGGGTACGACTTGTCGTCGCGGTACATGACGTTGAACCGCGGGTCGAACTCCTTGATCCACGTGTACTCGAGCTGCAGGGACTCCAACTCGTTCTGCACGACGGTCCACTGCACGTGGGCGGCGGTGGTGACCATCCGCTGGGTGCGCGGGTGCAGGGCCGAGATGTCCTGGAAGTACGAGTTGAGACGGTTGCGCAGGTTCTTCGCCTTGCCAACGTAGATGACCTGACCGTGCTCGTCGCTGAATCGGTAGACGCCGGGCTGGGTGGGGATGGTTCCGGGGGCGGGCCGGTAGGTGGACGGATCAGCCACGGGTCGGCCCTGCCGAGGTGGGGACCATCACGTTCAGAGGTGCTGGCCCCCACCACACTGGACTCGGTACAGCCGGTCCCGGGATCGCTGGGAGCTGCTCCGCAGGATCGGACTCCACCGGACCCAGACACATTGGACGCGATCCACGCGACCCAGTTGCGAGGCAAACCGGGGTGGGCGCGCTGGCATCACGCATGTTCACGCCTCCCCCACGGTCACGACATCAGCGAGCAGAGGTCTACGGTACCTGCTCCCCCAACTGGCGCAAGCGTGATAATGGCAGTGAAAAAGTACCACCAACGAATAGGTCAGGATTCATCTTCTTCATAGCCAACATCACAAAAGCTGACAGGACCTGCTGGGCCGTCCGAGACGTAGATGGCCGTGACATGGCGATCTTCGTAGTCCAACCAGAAGGCCATAGAGTGTCCACCACTGCTGATGGCCAAGCCATCCTCGGGTGATTGTGCACCAACTGTGACTGGTTTCAGAGCTGATCCATAGATCTTGCGCAGTTGTTTCTCGGACATACCGACGTGAGCACCGGATCGTGTGTGGAACCTCGGATCCCTGGTGCCGACATGTTTGATGACGGTGCCACTGTCATCGGGAACGATGTCCAAATTGCGTGGCCTGCCCGGAACCCTGACGATACCGCACGAGTCATCATACCGTGCCCCCGGCATGTTTTTGATCCGAGAGCCAACTTTGGCTGGGCCATAACCTTGCATGGTGAAGTTGGCACTCTTCCACGGACCGGGATCCATGTCGAAGATCAATTGGCTGCCTTTCACCTTGGCAATACCTGACATGGGAACACCAGTGATGTCTGCGGTAAATCTGATGTCGTGACCATCGGCAGTCACCGTTTTTCCATTGAATCCATGTACAGCCGCAGTATTCAAGGATTCCAGCCCTTTGGAAGCGATGAGACGTCCACCGCGACCCACGACAACGAGAAAATCTGGCAAAGGCGCATTTCCTCCCGTGTAGCAGTTCAGGAAGGAAACCTGTTCCTTGATCCGATCCCCATCAATATCCACGGAAGCCGGCTTGCCGACAAGCCTCACATCAATATGATTTTTCTTGTCATGGAACTCGCCGTTGGACAGTCGCGCATCTGCAGAGACAGTGCAATCACTCGGAATCTCCATCGATTCCAGATCAGCCTTCGTCGCATCCGGCTTGTGCGGAGTCGGGGTCGGAGTGGGAGTAGGCGTAGGCGTTGGAGTGGCAGAAGTCGTCACCGAGGCAGACGCCCCCACAGAAGAAGAGGATGCCAGCGCAGACGCCGGCACCGTGGAGGCAGATGACGTCATCTGCGTAGATGAATCCTTCGACGAACCACACGCCGTCAACACGAGAGCCGCAGCAGCACCAACGGCAACAACCTTGCAACGCTTCATGGCAAAACACTAGCTGCCGATACGTGAGCCAATGCGCAGGGGCCAGGTTTGACTGTCCACGCCTATAGTCTCGCTAGCCGACAGGAGCCCAAATGGTGGGACATGCCATCCAGACAAGATGATCTGGAAAGATTCAGAGGACATCACGCGCGTGACGGAGCATCATCCCTATCGGAAATATCCATCAAAATATTCGAAGAGAAGCATCAGAGCCCTGGTATTTATCTAATCTATTTCGTCTCTTTTTTCGGGTTTCGAGTAACAGATTTTTGCTTTTCTCGAACAACAACAGTGGCAATAGCCGCAAGTATTGCAGCTATTGCAAACCCGACAATACAGAGAAGTATGCTCGGATCAGAGAAAAGGGCCGCAAGAGCTAGAACAGTAGAAATGACAGTCAAGCACAGAACGATGATTTCCAACTTATTCTCGGCATCCTTCTCCCGCTCCTCCCGACGACGCTCCTGTTCCTTCCTGTTCTTCTCCCTGGCAACGTTGTCAATTCGCCGTTGCACCTCGACAACTCGCACCAAGGATTCCTGCTCGTCTCGCAGTTCCGTGAGCAGGGCGGGTGTACCGAGAACTTTCTGGAACTCCTTCATGACGAGGGTGGCCTCACGACGACCGGGAACCTCCGTGAACCACAGTCCATTGAGAAAAGCAGCCACTGACTGCTCACGGTCGAGCAGTTGGGCAAACTCTTCGTCACCCCAACGACTCTTTCCCGCCAGGACGCGCGCCTCGCTCTCGGCATTGCGGTCGAGGTAGATACGTTGCCGCAAGCAGAGGATGATGATGTCAAGCATCCTGCTGTGACACAGCAGACACAATTTAACGGCATGAATAAGATTAGCTTCCTCGCACAGTACCGGTTGAGCGAGAAGCGCTATACCGGATTCCTCTATTCTGCCCCAGGTCGCGCCGAAGCAGAACATGCCATCACGTGCAGCATCGCTGGTATCGCTCGGTGGCATTCCGCTGTAGATCCCGATTCCACCAGTTGCCAACTCGTACAACCACGCCTGCGTGGGAGTCCAGGACTCGTGATGATCGAAGCAGGACGGGCGCTTCAACCCGCATGGATCCGCTTCCGCGAAAGTTAGAACAAAAATACGATTGTAATTGAAGGATGGATTGCTTCTGCTGTCACTATCATGCCGTTTATTTTGTTCAGGTTCATCCCAATTCTTTTTCTCACAAGAAAAACCACCTTTGCTGTATTTGCATTTTCCTATGCCCGCATTATCAAGCAAGCTAGTCAGATATTTCTCGCCATACCATTTAGGACGTTTCAACCACTCAGCGACTTCAGCTACTTCAATATCCGTTGCATCATCAATTAGAAAGTGAAGAACAGCGTAACAAAATGCTTCACCGCCGGCAACTGATCCAAGGAGATCGTCGTATTCTCGACGCTCCAAGCCCACATAGCGAAGGTTTTGGGGAATCTTACACCCGCCCGAGAGGTATTCCGCTTCGCGAATTTCGGACAATACTTTCTCTTTATCTTCGTGTCCATAGAATGCGTAATGAGAAATATTTACCGCTGCCTTGATCCTTTTTGAGAAAAAATAGCTGCCTTGACTACTAGCATACTTTAGAGCGGTTTGAAGACCTTTAGAATTCGCATGAGACTCATGGTTTATAAGAGGCTTGAAAAACTTATTAGTTTCATCTTTAGATGGTCTTCCATGGCTGGATTCTATCGGCTCAGTTACCCAGTCCGACCGATAAGGAACGATTACAGAGAATGTCACCTTACGCCACGTCTTGCCCGTGTCACGTATCGTGCTCGTCGATTCATCTTCCCTAGCAGTGGCCATCGAACACCCTCCCGCATTCATCATCGCCAGATACAGTCTGGCAGATTCCCAGATACACAGCCCACATTATCAATATCGTCGATGAGCTATATCAGTGTACGTTGAAATTGCTCCCACTCATTGATGACCGTGGGCGCAGCTCACCAGTAGGCTGATGCCGTGCATCTTCTCCTCATCCGCCACGGACAGTCCACCAACAACGCCCTCGCCAACCAAGGAGGAAACGCCTACACCACCGGTCGTCTGCCCGACCCGGAACTCACCGAACTCGGGCACCGTCAGGCCCACGCGCTCGCCGACTGGATTCCCGGCGTCGATCCGCGCCCGACGCATATCTACTGCTCCCCCATGAGCCGCACCCTGCAGACCGCCGCACCGATGGCCGACGCCCTCGATCTTCCGATCGGCGTCAAGAGCATGCTGCACGAGCGCCCCGGCCCGGTGCAGGTCACCTCGGACGGTCCCCGGGCACATCCTGGCTCGTCGCGCTCCGTACTTGCGGCGCACAGCCCGCGTGCCGTCCTCGATCCCGACATCACCGAGGACGGCTGGTACCACGACGGCATCGAGACCCCGGCCCATGCCGTCGAGCGGGCCAACCGGATCGCGTCATGGCTCATCAGTGCCCACGCCGATGACGACGTCGTCGCCTGGGTGGGGCACGGCGCCATCGGGGCACTCACCCTGGAGACGATCATCGCCCCGCAGCGCGCCGCCCAGCTGGCCGACTACCCCACCGGCACCGAACCGTGGTGGTTCAACCTGGCCAACACGTCCACCTCGATGATCGAGATTCATCCCAATTCCTGTGAAGTGCACTGGATCAACCGAGTCGATCACCTCGTCGTCGCCGGCATGGTGCATGGCGCACGAGCCAGCGCCACCGGAAATCCCGGCACCCGCTGAGAGCACCCCCACCTGCCACCTTCAGGCCCTGAAGCTCTCTTTGGAACCAAGGGCAAAAGCCTGCTGCTTGTCACACATGGGAAGGCTGAGGTCTTGGGGTGTGACCGATGCCACTCTGGCCCCTTGTCACGCGACCGTGGGGTACGACCCACGCAACCTTGGGATGTGACCGACGCCGCTCTGGCGGCCCCGTCCTGTCACGCACGGGAAAACTCCCCTCCCCTGGAGGGGTAGGAGCGACTCATCCACCACGGCAGCATCACCGGTTCCCGGCTCCACTCCCCCAGAGGGGTGGGCGGTGAGGACCACCATCCACTGCGTGATTGGCCCATCCGCTGCCCACCCCACGCACCTGCAGCCAAGGTGTGATGCACCGGGGATCGGGCTGGACGTTGTCGTTATGGGCTACCCCACGCGCCTGCAGCAGAGTGCAAGGACTTTGTGGTTCTTGCGTCTGGGGTAGCGTCCACCCCACGCACCTGGGGTGGCCCACCCCTCAGAGAATCTCCGCCAGGAACTGCCCGGTGAACGAGTCGGGACAGGCCGCAACCTCCTCCGGGCTGCCCTGCGCCACGACGGTGCCACCGCCGTCGCCCCCGCCGGGACCCATGTCGATGATCCAGTCAGCCGTCTTGATGACGTCCAGATTGTGCTCGATGACGATCACCGAGTTGCCCTGCTCGACGAGCCTGCCAAGCACCTTGAGCAACTTGTTGATGTCCTCGAAGTGCAACCCGGTGGTGGGCTCGTCGAGGACGTAGAGGGTACGCCCCGTCGAGCGTCGCTGCAGCTCGGAGGCCAGCTTGACGCGCTGCGCCTCACCGCCGGACAGGGTGGTCGCAGGCTGCCCCAGCCGCACGTATCCCAACCCCACCTCGACAAGGGTCTTGAGGTGCCGGTGGATGGACTTGATCGGTTCGAAGAACTCCGCCGCCTCCTCGATCGGCATGTCGAGCACGTCGGCGATCGTCTTGCCCTTGTAGTGCACCTCCAGCGTCTCGCGGTTGTAGCGCGCGCCGTGACACACCTCACAGGGGACGTAGACGTCGGGCAGGAAGTTCATCTCGATCTTGATGGTGCCTTCCCCCTGGCAGTTCTCACACCGCCCACCCTTGATGTTGAACGAGAACCGCCCCTGCTGGTAGCCGCGTATCTTCGCCTCGGGAGTCTGGGCGAACAGTGCGCGAATCTTGTCGAACACCCCGGTGTAGGTGGCCGGGTTGGAGCGCGGTGTGCGCCCGATCGGCGACTGGTCGACGTGGATCACCTTGTCGATCTCGTCAATGCCGGTCACGGTGTCGTGCCTGCCCGGAACCGTGCGCGACCCGTGCAGACGACTGGCCAACGAGGTGTAGAGGATCTGGTTGACGAGCGTCGACTTGCCCGAGCCACTCACGCCGGTGACGACGACGAACTGTCCCAGCGGGAAGGTGACGTCAATGTTCTTGAGGTTGTTCTGACGCGCCCCCTTGACGACGAGATCACGGCCGGTGCGGGGACGACGCTCCTGCGGCACCGGGATCGACCGTCTACCTGCCAGGTAGGCCCCGGTGAGGGATTCCTTGCTGGCGAGCAGCTGCTTGACCGGGCCATTCACGACGACCTTGCCGCCGTGTTCACCGGCACCCGGGCCGACGTCGACCACCCAGTCGGCCTCGCGGATCGTCTCCTCGTCATGTTCGACGACGATGAGCGTGTTGCCCATGTCTCGCAGCCGCACGAGGGTCTCGATGAGACGACGGTTGTCGCGCTGGTGCAGCCCGATGGACGGCTCGTCAAGCACGTAGAGCACACCCACCAGGCCCGAGCCGATCTGGGTGGCGAGCCGGATCCGCTGGGCCTCACCGCCCGACAGCGACCCCGCCGAGCGCGACAGGGTGAGGTAGTCCAGGCCGACGTCGACGAGGAAACGCAGCCTGGCTCGTACCTCCTTGACCACTCGCGCCGAGATCATGGCGTCGCGCTCGCTGAGGGTGAGGGCGTCGAAGAATTCCGACGCCTTGCCCACCGACAGGTCGGCGACATCGGCGATGGAGTGCCCGTCCACCGTCACCGCCAGACTGGACGGTTTGAGGCGTTTGCCGTCGCAGGCCGGGCAGGGATGTTCGCGCAGGTACTGCCCCCACCGCGACCGGGCCGAGTCCGTCTCGGCCTCGTCATAACGACGACGCACGTAGTGCAGCACGCCCTCGTAGTTCTGCGAGAAGGAACGCACCCGTCCGAACCGGTTGCGGTAGGTCACCATGACCGGATCGCCGTCACCCTCCAGGACGAGCTTCCTCACCTTTTTCGGAAGCTCGGCCCACGGCAGGGTCGGGTCGAAGTCGTGATCGGCACCCAACCCCTCGAAGACGTGTCTGAAGTGTCTGGCCACCTGGGGGGTCGCCCACGGCGCTACGGCCCCGTCCACCAGACTCACCTGGGAATCGGGGACGACGAGCTCCGGGTCGACGTCCTGGGTCGTTCCCAGCCCGGAGCACACCGGGCAGGCACCCCACGGGCCGTTGAACGAGAATTGCCTCGGCTCCAGCTCATCCATCTCGACGTCGTGGCCATTGGGGCAGGCCAGATTCTCCGAGAACCGCCGTTCCCGGTCCGGGGCGTCCTCGGGACGATCGACGAAATCGACGGCGACAACGCCACTCGCCAGCCGCATGGCGGTCTCCACCGACTCGGTGAGCCGCTGCTTGATCGAGGGTTTGACGACGAGCCGGTCGACGACCACGTCGATGTCGTGCTTGCGTTTCTTGTCCAGGGTCGGCACCTCGCCCAGCCGGTACACCGTGCCGTCCACTCGCACACGGGTGAAACCGTCGGTGGTGAGCTGGCGGAACAGTTCGACGTACTCCCCCTTGCGGCCACGCACCACTGGAGCGAGCACCTGGAACTTCGTGCGTTCGTCGACGGTGAGCAGCCGGTCGACGACCTGCTGTGGCGTCTGCTTGGCGATGGGTTCACCACAGATCGGACAGTGCGGCACACCGATGCGCGCCCACAACAGACGCAGGTAGTCGTGGATCTCGGTGATGGTGCCCACCGTGGAACGCGGGTTGCGCGAGGTCGACTTCTGGTCGATGGACACCGCCGGGGACAGCCCCTCGATGAAGTCGACGTCGGGCTTGTCCATCTGGCCGAGGAACTGACGTGCGTAGGCCGACAGGGACTCGACGTAGCGGCGCTGACCCTCGGCGAAGATCGTGTCGAAGGCCAGGGATGACTTGCCCGACCCGCTGAGGCCAGTGAAGACGATGAGCTGGTCCCGAGGAAGTTCCACGTTGACATTGCGCAGATTGTGTTCCCGGGCTCCCCGCACGACTATTCGATCACCACTCACGTCCAGCCATGTTACGGGAGGGGACGGAGTAATCCTCACAGATCAGCCAGGCGCGCAGGTAGACGTTTTCTCATGGCGTCGAGTCCTCAAGAGTCAGGCCTGCCCAGGACCGATCGTCTCAACCACTCCCGGATCCACAAGGGTGATGTCTGAGCAGGCCCGGATGTGCTGCTCCGAACGGTATGCCGCTCCCCGACTCCGCCTCCGCGGTCGTCTTGGCAGGTTCCGAGCTGATCTTGTGCGATGTGACCTCTCCCCGAATCCACAGCCGCCTCGGCAAGACCCAAACCGACCTCGAACGGTGTGCCGCTCCACGCCCCCCACAAACCACCCCGGCGGGCCCGAGCCGGCCCCGAGCAATAAGCGCGCCCACGACCCCATGGCCGCTTCGGCGGGTCCGAACCGTCCTCGAACGATGCGACCTCTCCCCGACTCCACAGCCGCCTCGGTAAGACCCAAACCGGCCCCGAGCAATAAGTCCGCTTCCGTGGAAAACCTGTTTCCCCTGAGCTCCGCTGCCACCCATGTGGCACCAACCGCAATCTGCAACAGGAAAACCACAGCAACTTCACCGTGACGTCCCCACACTCCCCCAACACCATGACACCAGGGCGACACCATGACATCAGGTGCGACCTTCCCCCATCTCAGGCGCGACTCTCCTCCCCATTGCAGATTCCAGATCCGCACGGATCCCAGCTGGTAGGACGGGCGTGCGTCGACCAGGTTGTCGCAGATTTCAGTCCCACACGGATCCAGACCCGCAAGCCTGTGGGGTCGACCGTGACCAATCCCCTCCGTGGAAATCTCGTTCCCGCCGACCACATCTGCTGCCCCACGTGGCAGCACTTTCACTTCACAACGGATTTACCACAGCTCACAGCTTTCACACCTCCGTTTTCACGTCCCGGTGCTACTCGTTTCTCACCCCATGACAGACACGCCAAGCCATGTCTTCGATCAGACTGGGCACGAAGGGAGGCAGACCCGAATAGGCCGCCGGGTCTACTGCCGATGCGTCCAATCCGTACATGGCCCAAACCGTGCATGGGGAACAGGCTTCGTGGAAATCCTGTTCACAACGCGACCATCTACCATCTCTCGTGGCAGCATCCACGGCGCGTAACAGAAAAGCCACAGCTCGCCGGAAGATGCCGATGCCATGAAGGCTGCACTCCACAAGGACGTCACGAAGCCCCTGCGGCAGCTCCCCCGGAGTCAGTGCATCTCCCAATTTGCCCATGGACCGTTGTTGGGGCACCTTGAGCGCATCGATCTGAAATTGAGGCCAAGCAGCTGCTGCCGCTACGGACGACGGGTCTCAGAGCGTCCCACCTGCCACCCCATGTGGCAGCAGACGCACTCGCCCACCACAATTCCACGCCCAGCCACGACCCGCATGAGTGGATAGTGTCGCTCCAACCCTGCTGAACCAAGGAAAGATCGTTTCAGCAGATCAGACAATATATGGTCGAGTCATGACCACCTCGCAGACGCACTCATCGGGGTTACGCATTGATGCACCCATGTCCGAGGTCCGCCAAGCGAAAAGGGATGCCACCCAGCGACTGCTCGGTGCCACCATGGACATTTCCGATGAGCAATGGCAGTCTTCCAGTCTGCTACCGGGGTGGACACGCGCGCATGTCGCAACGCATTTGGCACGAGGTGCCCAAGCCCTGGGTCGAGTGGCCTCAGCACTCGTCAACGGTGAGCAACCCGGTCCCCTGTACGAATCACGCGAAAACCGCATCTCTGAGATCGAGCGCGGGTCGGAGCGTCCGGGAGTCGAGCTGCAGATCGACATGGACACAGCAGCAGGCGAACTCCACGAGATCTTTGACGCACTTGATCCTGTGGACCCCGCCACACCAGTGATCCTCGGCCCGGGGATACTCGTCCATGCCCACGAGCTCCCCTCCGTCCGTCTGGCGGAGGTCGTGCTGCACCACGTCGATTTGGACATCGACTTTGATCTGCGCAGTCTTGACGACCTCAGCGCTCGCATACTGCTGCAATGGGTGTGTTTCCGACTCCACAACCGTGCAGACGTTCCGGCGCTGCGCATCGTGTCAGACTCCGGTTACACCGACCGCATTGGTTCAAGCGGTTTTGCCACAACAGTGCATGGCTCAGACGCCGGACTCGCCGGATGGTTGTCCGGACGTGGCACTTCGAGTTCTCTCACCGGGGCCGAGCACCTGGTGATCCCGCTGCTGAGCTGAGGAAAAACACTCCTACCGAGTATTGGGCACATGGGTCCATGGGCACAGCTCAAGATGGCTGTACAAACAGTAATCAGTCTGACTGAGTGCGCGTCTCCGCCCGCAATCCGTGTGAGGAATCTTCAAGCCACCTGCCCCCTGACCTCAGCTCAGTCGCGCCCACTCGCTCCCGGGTGCAGGCGCGAGTACGTCAGAGACACCACTGTCGTGACGATGAGGGTGCCGATGATGACGCCCAGTGAGACGCCTTCCGACACCTCTGCGGAGAACCCCAACCACTTCTCATCGAGCCCGTAATGGTTCATGGCATGCCCAACAAGTTTGAGAGAAATGAACCCCAGGATGACTGCCAGACCCAACTGCAGGAAAACCAGTCTGTTGAGCAGATTCCCCAACAGGAAATACAGCTGACGAAGCCCCATGAGAGCAAAGACGTTTGCTGTGAAAATGAGGTAGGGCTCATTCGTCAATCCATAGCTTGCCGGGATGGAGTCCAGGGCGAAGAGTAGGTCTGTGCTGCCCAAGGCAACGGCGACGGTGAGCATTGAGGTCGCAAGCCGCTTTCCTCCCTCCCGGACGAAAAATGCCGTGCCTCGATAATCGCCAGTTGTCGGGACGCGTCGTTTCACCCATCTCATGAGGGCGTTGTCGGGAGCGTCCTCCTCATTGCCTTCCTTGGAGAAGTACTCCCTGACCAGGCTGATCGCCGAGTACAGCAGGAACAGTCCGAAGACGAAGAACACCCAGGCCCAAGCGTCGAGTACGGCCTTGCCAAGGGCAATGAACACGCCGCGGAAAACCAAGGCAAGAATGATCCCACACAACAATGCGAATTGCTGCAACTTCTCCGGGACCTTCAACTTATTCATGAGAATGATGAAGATGAACAAATTGTCCAGAGACAGACTGTATTCAGTTATCCACACCGCATAGAACTGACGTCCCCACGATCTACCGGCGAGCATCCAGACGCCCATCCCGAAGAGCAACGCAAGTCCGATGTAAACGCTGACCCAAGTGCTGCATTCCTTGACGGATGGTTTGTGTGGGTGCCGTTTCATGAGGAGCACATCAAAGATGAGCAGACCGAGCATGACGGCGATGGTGATGATCCAGGTGTACGAGTGGACAGGCATCGGCCCTCCTGACGTGCGTGGGAAGGTCCGAAGGTCTCGTCCACTCCAAGTCACACTCGGAGTCGGGTGGCCGGATCGCGATGGCGCGACCGTGGTGACGACCACAGCGTTCGCAGACTACTCCCCCTCAGGAGCTACCAGTGTGGCATCCCGTGGCCCGCTCTGTCACCTTTTTCTGTTGCAGAGAAGCTCTGCGCGACATGTACGGCCGATTCCCCCACCCCGACGATCCCTGAGGTCGCCGGATCTTTTCGCCCTGGATCCCGTGAGGCATCTCCTGCGTAGCACAAGCCACTCCTCCTGCGTAGCGCAAGCCATCCCCAGCAACTGGTGCGTGGCCGCTGGACGGAGCGTGGAAAATCCGTTCCCACATCACGTTCATGCCACGAGGCGTGGCAGCACACGCCATCCGTAACAGAAATACCACGCGCCGAGTCCGAGCCATGGCATCACATAGGTTCAGAACCGAGGCTTCAACGCCTCATGCAGCGGTCGGTAGAAAATATTGGGCCACCCAAGGGTCTCACACCGACCGGCACTCTCAACTCAGCGGTTGGCCTCCACCATCTGGCGCAAATCCTTCTTGAGGTCAGCGATCTCGTCACGCAGACGTGCCGCCACCTCGAACTTGAGCTCGCCAGCAGCGTCACGCATCTGCGCGGTGAGCTCCACAATGAGGTCGCCAAGCTCCTGCTCGCTCATCTTCCCGCTGTCCAGCTGCCGATGTGCCCGTTGCTCATCGGTGATCATCGAGTCGTAGCCACGGTGTCCCTTGCCGTAGTCGAACCGGGCCACGAGTTCGTCGGTGTCGGCCTCCTCACGTGCCAACATCTCGGTGATGTCACCGATCTTCTTGCGCAGCGGCGTCGGATCGATGCCGTGTTCCTTGTTGTAGGCCAGCTGGATTTCGCGACGACGATTCGTCTCGTCAATGGCAAACCCCATTGACTCAGTTATCGTGTCAGCGTACATGACGACCTGGCCATTGACGTTTCGGGCTGCGCGACCGATGGTCTGGATGAGCGACCGATCCGAACGCAGAAATCCCTCCTTGTCGGCGTCCAGAATGGCAACGAGTGACACCTCGGGAAGGTCGAGTCCCTCACGCAACAGGTTGATACCCACCAGCACGTCGTACTCACCCATACGCAGTTGTTTGAGCAACTCGATGCGTTTCAGGGTCTCGATCTCGGAATGAAGGTATCTAGTACGTACCCCATGCTCCATGAGATAGTCGGTGAGATCCTCCGCCATCTTCTTCGTCAATGTCGTCACGAGGACTCGTTCGTCACGCTCGGCACGTTCCTTGACCAGGCCCATGAGGTCGTCGATCTGACCATTGGTCGGCTTGACGATGATCTCCGGATCCACCAAGCCAGTGGGGCGAATGATCTGTTCCACCTGGCCGTTGGCACGCTCCGTCTCGTAGCTACCCGGAGTTGCCGAAAGATACACCGTCTGACCAATACGTTGGACGAACTCGTCAAATTTGAGCGGCCGATTGTCCATGGCGCTGGGCAGTCGAAAACCGTGTTCGACAAGGGTGCGTTTGCGGCTCATGTCACCCTCGTACATACCGCCGATCTGAGGAATCGTCACATGCGATTCATCAACGACAAGGAGAAAGTCCTCGGGGAAATAGTCGAGCAGACAGTTCGGGGCGGTACCGGGACCGCGCCCGTCAATGTGCCGCGAATAGTTCTCGATCCCGGAGCACGAACCAATCTGGTGCATCATCTCAAGGTCATAGGTGGTACGCATCTTGAGGCGTTGCGCCTCCAAGAGCTTGCCATCACGCTCCAGGATCCTCAGACGCTCAGACAACTCGGCCTCGATCGATTTCATCGCTCGCTCCATGCGTTCCGGACCAGCAGCATAGTGGCTCGCGGGGAAGACGTAGACGATGTCGTCCTCGTGCAGCACCTCGCCGGTGATGGGATGCATCGTGGTGAGCGCTTCGATCTCATCGCCAAAGAATTCGATACGTACTGCGTTCTCCTCATACACCGGGAAGATCTCGATGGTGTCACCTTGGACTCGGAACGTGCCGCGTTCGGAAGAGATGTCGTTGCGAACGTACTGGTTGGTGATGAGCTCGGACAACAACTCACGTCGGTCCCACTCCTGACCAACCTCCAAGGTGATCATCCGCTCCACGTACTCCGACGGGGTGCCCAAACCATAGATGGCCGACACCGTGGAGACGACGATGACGTCGCGACGGGTGAGCAGCGACGTGGTCGCAGAGTGTCGCAGTCGCTCCACCTCATCGTTGATGTTGGAGTCCTTCTCGATGTAGGTGTCGGTCTGCGGTACATACGCCTCTGGTTGGTAGTAGTCGTAGTACGACACGAAGTACTCGACGGCGTTGTCCGGGAAGAATCCGCGCAGCTCCTGGGCGAACTGCGCTGCCAAGGTCTTGTTGGGCTGCATGACGAGCATCGGGCGCTGCACCCGCTCCGCGAGCCATGCGACGGTGGCCGTCTTGCCAGTACCGGTGGCACCCAGCAGCACGACGTCCTGTTCCCCCTCCTTGAGACGCCGCTCCAGCTCGTTGATGGCCTTGGGCTGGTCACCGGAAGGCTGGAATTCGCTCACGACGTGCATTGGGGCGATTCGGCGGGTGATCTCGTTGACAGGACGCATGATCCAAGGCTATGCCGCGGCCAAGCCATTTCCCATGCCAGCCGACGTCACTTCACCAACTCAGCCCACAGCCGATCAACCTTGGCGTCCAATTCCTCCAGCGCCCCCGAGGTGTCGATGACATGGTCAGCCACCGCGAGACGCTCAGCCCGGCTCGCCTGGGCAGCCATTCGCCTGGACACCTGCTGTGCGGATGAGCCGTCCCGGAGCTGGGCACGTTTCACCTGCTCATGAGGGTCAAGGTCAGTGACGATGATGACGTCAAACCTGTCGGCAAGCCCTGCTTCGACCAGCAGCGGAACGTCGTGGATGACGAGTTGGTCTGCTGGGGCCTGTGCCTCAAGTTCATCTGCCCAGGCTGTGACGAGTGGATGCAGAATGGCTTCCAGCCGTTGCCGTCCTTGTGCATCGGAAAAGACCACCTCAGCCAGGACCGCTCGATTCAAGCTACCGTCCTCGTTGAGGACCTCAGGGCCGAACTCGGCAGCCACCCGGGACAGTCCTGTGCCACCGGGCGCGACAACGTCGCGGGAGAACTGGTCGTAGTCGAGGACAAGAGCCCCACGCTTGGCGAGGAGCTGGGCCACCGTGGTTTTGCCAGACGCAATGCCCCCGGTGAGCGCGATACGACGGCGACGTGGTGCAGAGGCTGGTGCGAAGCTCACCAATCCATTGTGTCATGAACGTGGTCGACCATGGGCGCGTCATCGTGGGCATCTGCATCGGGCAGGCCGTTGACTCTCTCCCTCTGCTGACGCGGCACGGAAAGCTGAGATCTCAGGTACCCAGAATTCCACAGGTCATGATCCTGGCGAGGGCCACTGAAATATCTCGCTGCATTCGTCAGGCGTGTGCACATCCGGTTCGCATCTCCATGTTCTGCCACGCGCAGTGGCATCTTCATCGTTCTCGACCACGATTACCACACAGAGATTCGCCCCCACGGCAGGGGAAGCCCTGTGAGAGGAGGAAGCTCGCAGAGCCAGCTCAGCTGCCGCCGACCGAAACCAGACTCAGCGCCAGCTCAGCACAGAGCGGACTCAGCACCAACTTGACTGTCAGACGCGGAACGAACTCAACGTCAACTCGGCTGCCGCCAGAGCGAAGCGAACTCAGTGCCAACTCGGCAGTCAGACGCGGAACGGAAGCTCTACGAACAGCACGGGAAATCCGCAGAGCAGTTTTCCCGGGGATCCCGTCACCCATCCGCCACAGCTGGTCTTTTTGGCTCGTCGTTGGTCAAGGCGCTCGGTACGCCAACACTCCGTGAAGGGGCAACCCCCTCATACCGAGCCTTGTGAGTTTTCCGAACGATTCGTGCTAACAGCGATTCGCATCAACACCCCGCGAATGAGTCAACCTTTCATGGTGGCCAGATCATGCACCACGTCGAGACACGTGTCCTCTGCGTGGGGAACGCATTTGCGGTCTCGGCTTCATGCTGCCCGTACTGTCCACGTGCCTTCTGCGCAAGGAGTGCACTGTGAAAACTGCGCGACAAACAACGCGTCCCCTTCACCACGGCGGGTGAGGGGGACGCGTCAGCAGTAGTGCTCAGGAAAAACTCAGCCGTTGGTGAGCTTGTCACGCAGGGCCTGCAGGGCCTCGTCAGAGGCAAGCGAACCCTCGGTCGGAGCCTGCGAAGTGTAGGACGTGGCGGAGGCAGGCTGCTCCACGGCAGCCTCACGCTCAGCCTCCTCGGCAGCGATGACCTGCTTCTTGTGGGCCTCCCAGCGAGCCTGGGCCTCGGCGTACTGCTGCTCCCAGGCGATGCGCTGCTCGTCGTAACCGGGCTTCCACTCGTTGGTCTCTGGATCGAAGCCCTCGGGGTAGATGTAGTTGCCGTTCTCGTCGTAGGAGGCAGTCATGCCGTACAGCGAGGGGTCGAACTCGTCGGAGGTGGTGTCCATACCCTCGTTGGCCTGCTTGAGCGACAGCGAGATGCGGCGGCGGTCCAGATCGATGTCGATGATCTTGACCATGACGTCGTCGTTGACCGAGACAACCTGCTCGGGGATCTCCACGTGACGCTCGGCGAGCTCGGAGACGTGGACCAAGCCCTCGATGCCGTCCTCGACACGGACGAAGGCACCGAACGGAACGAGCTTGGTGACCTTGCCGGGAACGATCTGGCCGATCTGGTGCAGCCGGGCGAAGGCCTGCCACGGATCTTCCTGGGTGGCCTTGAGCGACAGGGAGACGCGCTCGCGATCCATGTCGACGTCCAGCACCTCAACGGTGACCGGCTGACCGACCTCGACGACCTCACCCGGGTGGTCGATGTGCTTCCAGGACAGCTCGGAGACGTGGACCAAGCCGTCAACCCCACCGAGGTCGACGAAGGCACCGAAGTTGACGATGGAGGAGACGACGCCCTTGCGGATCTGCCCCTTCTGCAGCTGCTGCAGGAAGTTGTGGCGAACCTCGGACTGGGTCTGCTCGAGCCAAGCGCGACGCGACAGAACCACGTTGTTGCGGTTCTTGTCGAGCTCGATGATCTTGGCCTCGATCTCCTCGCCGACGTAGGGCTGGAGGTCACGAACACGACGCATCTCGACCAAGGAGGCCGGCAGGAAGCCACGCAGACCGATGTCGACGATCAGGCCGCCCTTGACGACCTCGATGACGGTACCGGAGACGACACCCTCCTCGTCCTTGATCTTCTCAATGCTGCCCCAGGCACGCTCGTACTGAGCACGCTTCTTGGAGAGGATGAGGCGGCCTTCCTTGTCCTCTTTCTGCTGGACCAAGGCCTCGATCTCGTCACCGACCTTGACGACGTCGAATGGATCGACGTCATGCTTGATCGACAGCTCCTTGGAGGGGATGACGCCCTCGGTCTTGTAACCGATGTCGAGGAGGACCTCGTCACGGTCGACCTTGACGACGGTTCCGGTGACGATGTCACCGTCGTTGAAGTACTTGATGGTGGCGTCGACCGCAGCCATGAAGGCTTCGGTGCTGCCCAGGTCGTCAACGGTGACCGAGTTGTTCTCGGTGGCGGTGGCGGCAGTCTGCTGGTCGTTGTCGACCGAATTCGAGGTGGAGGCCTCAGTGGAGGAGGTCATGTAGTAGGACTCCGGTTGGTTGCGTGGATGTGTGGTGCCACCTCTTGGGCCATGCTCGAAAACATGAAGCCCTCGGCGCTCCCCTCTGTCCGAGAGCGCACAGCGATGACATTTGGGCATTTTACAGCCCTCCGCGGGAGAGGGTCAACCTGGTCCGTAACGGCTCCACCTCAGCGCGCGCCCCGCTCGTACCGGCGATTTTCACCCCTGTCCAAGGACTCTCTCATCCGGAGCATCCGGCCAGGAACCGCAACCCATTCCACGCCATGAGTGGGTCCCCATCCGGCGGATGCAGATGCTCGTTGAAACAGCAGTTGAGATCGAGCGGCACCAAAGGTGGACCCGCAACCCACTCATGACAAGACCGACGACACGGTGATCGGGTCACCCCACGGTGACCCCACGACGAATGTGATGTGGCCGGCAGGACCGTAAGTCCTCAACCCGGGCGGGCCCAGCACAACTCACGCCACACGAGGATGCATCGTGGCGTCCTCGCACGCAACGAATCCAGTCACGTTCTCACCCCGCTCATGTCTCTTCATGGACTCGGGACCCATGGATCGCCGGTGCTCCAGATCGCGTCCATGTCCTGTCTGCAACCAGCCACCGGGACAAGCCTCCCCTACTAAGGTGCTGGTATGAAACGTACTCAGCAGTCCGTTCTTCCCGATGGGCTCATCCGCCAGCTACAGAACTCGATCGGATCCAAGCAAGTCAGTGCAGACCTGCTCGACCTCTCCGCCGTCGCGGCTGACGCCTCCCACTACCTGCTCACGCCCGGGGCGCTGGTGCGCGCCACCACCGCCGACGACGTTGCCTGCGCCATGACTGCCGCACGCCGTCACAAGGTCGGCCTCACGTTCCGCTCCGGTGGGACGAGCCTGTCTGGCCAAGGGCTCACCGACGGAATCATGGTCGACACCCGTCGCGCCTTCCGCGGGATCGAGGTCCTTGACGAGGGGCGACGGGTGAGGGTTCAACCCGGAGCAACGATACGTGCCGTCAACACCGTTCTGGCACGGTATCAACGCAAGCTTGGCCCCGACCCGGCCTCGTCCGTGGCCTGCACCGTGGGCGGAGTCCTCGCCGACAATTCCTCGGGCATGAGCTGCGGCACGATCGCCAACTCGTACCAGACGTTGGAATCCATGGTGATCGTCCTGGCCAGTGGCACGGTCCTCGACACCGCCGATCCCGACGCCGACGACAAACTCTGCAGTACCGAACCCGAGCTCGTCGAAACCCTGCTACGACTGCGCGAGACGTGTCGCCGTCCGGAACATGCAGAACGGATCCGCCACCTGTTCTCGATGAAGAACACCATGGGCTACGGTCTCAACTCCTTCCTCGACCATGACTCGCCGTCCCAGATCCTCTCCCACCTCATGATCGGATCGGAGGGCACCCTGGGATTCATCGCATCGGCAGTCATGCGGACGCTGCCGGTCATGCCTCAGATCTCCACCGCCCTGTTGCACTTCCCCACTCTGGAAAGCGCCACCACGGCCCTACCCGCTCTGCTGGAGTCCGGGGTCACCGTCACCGAACTGATGGACTCCGCCTCCCTCGAACTGTGCAGGTGTGATCCACGTGACGGCCACATCGTGCCACCGTCACCGGGTGGTGACGACGCGGCTCTGCTCGTCGAGTACCACTGCGCCGACGACCAGTCGCGTCGTGAGGCGGAGGAGCGTGGCAACGCCGTCATCGACACCCTCGATCTAGTCAACGAGCCGGAATTCACCGGCGACCCTGCCACCCGCGGACCGATCTGGAACCTGCGCAACGGGCTCTACACCAAGATCGCGGGCACCCGAAAATCCGGTCAGACGCCGCTCCTGGAGGACATCGCCGTTCCGGTGGAAAGCCTCGCCGGGGTGTGTGGAGACCTCCAGCACCTGTTCGGCAAGCACGGCTACCCCGGCTCAATCATCTTCGGCCACGCCAAGGACGGCAACATCCACTTCCTCGTCGTCGAGGACTTCCGCGACAGGAAGGGCCTGGATCGTTACGAACGATTCACCGAGGACATGGTCGATCTGGTCCTGGCCGCCGACGGGACGCTCAAGGCCGAGCATGGTACCGGACGCATCATGGCGCCCTTCGTCGAGCGGCAGTACGGACCCGAGCTCTACAACGTCATGGTCAAACTCAAGAACGCCGCCGACCCAGATCGGATGCTCAACCCGGGAACGATCATCACCGATGATCCGCAGCTGCACCTCAAGGACATCAAGCTCAGCTCAACCGTCCAGGAAGAGGTGGACCGGTGCGTCGAGTGCGGGTACTGCGAACCCGTCTGCCCGTCACGTGACCTCACCCTCACACCTCGTCAACGCATCGTCGTGCAGCGGGCGATCGCCCAGGCACACGCCGATGGTGACGAGGAACTCGCCGCGCAGCTGAGCGCCGACGAACAATACCCGGTGATCCAGACGTGCGCCGTGGACGGGATGTGCCAGACAAACTGTCCGTTGCACATCAACACCGGCGACCTGGTACGCCGACTGCGCGCTGAAGGCAATTCGCCGGCCTGGCAGGGCGTCTGGGACATCGCAGCCAAGGGATGGGGGCCATTCGTCAGTGCTGCCAGCCTGGGAATGGATGCAGTACACCCCATTCCGACCCGAGCAACCAACACCGTACTCGGTGCGGCGCGATCGATCGTGGGGGCCGACCGGGTACCGCTCCTGTCGAAGGAGTTGCCCGCGGGCGGTCGGCGGCGATCGTCAGGCCACCGTCGCGGGCCTGTGGGACGCCCCGAGGTCGTCTACCTACCTGCATGCGTCAACACGATGTTCGGATCCGCCGTGCCCCAGGAGGAGACCCTCGAGTTCTCCGTGTTGTCGTTGCTCGCTGCAGCAGGGGTCGGCGTCACCGTGCCCCAGGGCATCGAAGCGGTCTGTTGTGGCACACCGTGGAAGTCAAAGGGCATGACAACCGGCTACGCGACCATGCGTCGCAGGGTCGTCGACATCATGCAGGAGGCCACCCATGGCGGCGAACTCACCGTCATCTCGGATGCGGTGAGTTGCTCCGAGGGATTCGTCCACGAGCTCGAGTACGAGGGAGTCACCGGAATCCGGATCGTCGACGCCGTGCAGTACATCGCCGACGAGCTGCTTCCCGTGCTTCCCGACCTGCCGAAACTACGCTCGGCAGCGCTGCACCCCACCTGCTCGTCCACACGCATGTCCTGGAATGACGCGCTGTACCGCTGCGCACAGGCCATCGTCGATGACGTGGTCGTCGCCGATGACTGGGGATGCTGCGGATTCGCAGGTGATCGTGGAATGCTGCACCCCGAACTCACCGAGTCGGCCACCGCCCGAGAAACAGCGCAGCTGCGCGCCCGCGAGTTCGACGTGTATCTCTCGGCCAACCGCACCTGCGAGATCGGTATGCAGCGGGCAACCGGTAAATCGTGGCGTCACGTGCTCTCGGTGCTGGCGGAGCGGATGGTGGAATTCGCCCCAGCCTGACCGGCGTCCATGCGGTGGCTCCCGACCGGGTGGGTCGGGAGCCACCTTCTGGGTTCTCATTTCCTGCTCTGTTTTTCCTTGTCACTTCCTCGCATCCACCTCTTCTCATCCTTCGTGGCATGACCGATATCTGCACGAGCACACCTGCACCATTTCCTTGGTCTACCCGCGCGACTGATCGACTCCACTCGCCGCTGCATCTCTGTCTCTGGCCCCATCACTCTCCACGGCTCCGCTCCCCTCCAGGACCATCACGCCATCCCAGAGTCCCGCTCAGTACCCCGAGGACTACTCCAGATTCATCCTCATCGTCCTGCATTGACTACAAGAGTCCCGGTACTGCCCAAACCATTCCGGTCAGCATCCCCTCCCCAAATCTTTCCGGTCAGTGCCCCTTGTCCAAGCGGCTTCAGAGCCATCAATTCCGGCTCACACCTGTCACGGTCAGCTCCGACTCCACGGGCCTCCTCACCACCCATCACCGGCCCATCGCCGGTTCCCACGCTCTTGTGTCTCGCACTTCTCCGCCAGCTGCTGTGGTGATCGTGGTGGCAACCGCAGGACCTACCACTGCGAACGGCATCCCCGGTCGTGCCGAACAAAATATCCACAGCAACTCAGTCTTCTTGCCCGATCACTGTCCACAAGGAATGGCAAACACGCCGGAAATCAGCCCCGGCCACAACAACCACAGACGTGACAACCTTGTACGACCACCTCAATCACACCGGCGTGGCCCGTGTCCGCCGCAATTCACCATACCGAGGCCAAGCCGACCGAACCGTCGCTCGCGGAGACGCAGTACGTGTGCTACCAGGTGTGATAGCCGCCGCAGCACTGGCCCACGACCCCACCACCCTCATCCGAGCTCTCTGGCTCTGGGACCCCAACACCATCCTCACCGGGAAAGCTGCCCTCATCATGCACGGCATGACAGCGCCCAACACCCACCACGTGCTCGACTTCACCGGCATCACCAGCATCGAGGCATGTTCACTCACCCGGCATCTGAGCCGACCAGGAATCACCGTGCACCGCTGGCACATCCCCGATCGATTCATCACCTATCGCGAACACATCCGCCTCACCACACCAGAAGTCTGCGTCCTCATCCTCGCCATCCATGGGAACTGGGACTGGGTCTGTGAAGCGCTCCGGCAGCGCCTCGTCTCACCTGGTTCCTGCCGTGCAGCCCGAAAAAGCCTCACCGGCCGATACCCCAAAACCCAGATCGACCAGGCCTTGGCCGATATCGCCCTCAACGCCTGGTCCATCCCCGAACTTCACATGGCACGACTGCTCAGAGTCACCGGCATCACCGGCCACAAATCCAACCACGAAATCCACGCCGGAAACCACGCCTATTACCTTGACCAAGCCTTCAACGCTGAGAAACTCGCCATAGAGATTGATGGCCGCACCATCCACGGCACCATTGATGGCTACGAACACACCATGATGCGCACCGCTCATCTCGAGCGACACGGCTGGAGAGTCCTCCACGTCACACCCACCATGCTGCGTCACCACCCGCACTTCGTCCTCGAGTGGATCACCACCCACCTCCACACTCGTCACAAGCCCACGCGTCACTACACCGAACCGCAGCTGCGCCACATCATGGATGGTCTCGACTCAATCTAAGATCACTTGTCAAAGAGCGATCTGCGAAATGATTCGGGATGGTCGCCCCGAATCGAGAAACTGACCGAGACACACCGCGCCCCTGTTCCCACGACCACCCGTGGTAATCCTGTTGCCAACCGCCTCATCTGACACTCCACATGGCAACCACCCCATTGACGCACAGGAACACCGCAGCAGCGGCAAAAGATGCACCGTGCAGGAGCGCACACCCCCACGGTGGTATCTGCTCATCGACGCGAAGGCCCTGTGTGACGACACGGAAAGAGCATGTGCGCCAGACCGCCAGGAGTCCCAGCCCCGGACACCACGTCCAGCACTCACATGCCCATGCAAAGCACCACGGGAGCCGAGTATCGAAAAAGATGCCATGGGCACCCACGCGGAACTTCCCCGGACAACTCAGAGGATCATCTGGATCAGGGGATCATCTGGAATGTCCGTGGCACGCGCAACGATGTCATCTCATTCAGTGCGCCGCGTCGAACCAGGACCGCCCAACACCAATCGCGACAGTCAATGGCACCGCCAGATCCATGGCGCCACCCATCGCGTCGGTGACGACCTCACGCACCCGTTGTTCCTCCCTCGGGGCGACCTCGAGGACGAGCTCGTCGTGGATCTGCAGCAGCACACGGGAACGAAGCCCGTGCTCAGCAAGTCCTTGATCGGTGGCGAGCATGGCCAACTTCATGAGGTCGGCAGCTGTGCCCTGGATCGGCGCGTTGAGGGCAGCACGTTCCGCCATCTCGCGACGCTGTCGATTCGACGAGTTGAGATCGGGCAGATAGCGCCGGCGGCCCAACAGAGTCGAGGTCCACCCGTCTCTACGAGCCTGGTCGACGACCTGGTTGAGATACTGCTGCACCTTGCCGAACCGACTGAAGTAGTCGTCCATGAGTTCACGAGCCTCTGTCACCGGAACGTCGAGTCGCTGCGAGAGCCCATAGTCGCTCAGCCCATACGCCAAGCCGTAGTTCATGGCCTTGACCTTGGAACGTTGGGCCGCGGTGACGTTCTCGATCGGCACCCGAAAGACGTGCGAAGCCGTCACCGTGTGAAAGTCCAAGCCAGAGGCGAATGCCTCGATGAGCGACTCGTCCCCGCAGGCATGGGCCATGATGCGCATCTCGATCTGGGAGTAGTCGGCACTCATGAGCGATGCGTATCCCTCACCCACGACGAATCCCTCCCGGATACGTCGACCTTCCTCGGTGCGCATGGGAATGTTCTGAAGGTTGGGATCGGTACTCGACAGTCGACCGGTGGCAGCAACCGTCTGCTGATAGGTGGTGTGGATTCGTCCGTCGTCGGCAATGGACTTGAGCAGCCCGTCAATGGTCTGCCGCATGCGGATCGCCTCACGGTGGGCCAACAGATGTGCAAGGAAGGGGTGTTGGGTCTTCTTGAACAACCCCTCCAAGGCAGCGGCGTCAGTGGTGTAACCGGACTTGGTCCTGCGCGTCTTGGGCATGTCGAGACGGTCGAAGAGGACGGCCTGCAGCTGCTTCGGCGAGCCGAGATTCACCTGCTCCCCCGCTGCCTGCCAGGCCAGCTCCTCGGCCTTGCGAACCCGGGAATCGAAGTCAGCACGCAACCCGTCCAGCACGTCGGTGTCGACGGCAACACCAGCTTGTTCCATGGCGACCAAACTGCGCTGAACAAGCAACTCAAGATCGTGGAGCAGGCCGAGCTCGCTACGATTGTCGAGTTCCCGCTCGAGGACGTCGGCCAACCGAGCGATGAGTACCGCTCGACGCGCAGACAGTTCAACCGTGGCATCGTCGTCACCGAAGTCGAGTGTGCCCTGACTGGGCTGATCGTGGGTCGGGACAAGTTCAAGATCGAGATACTCAAAAACCAGATCGTCAAGTTGATACTTGCGCCGATCCGGGTGCAGCAGGTAGGCAGCCAACTCGGTGTCACAGCTGAGACCGTCAACAGCCATCCCACGTGCTGCGAAGGCTTCGATCTGGCTCTTGGCGGCATGCATGACCTTGGGGCAGTGGGGGTCAGCGAGCCAATCGGCGAAGGCCTTCTCATCTGCCGGGCAGAGATCAGTGAGGTCCAGTCTGACGGCTTCCTGTTGCGGTGACCCTATGACGACACCAGTGACGTCGCCGGCTCCACAGACCCACGTCCCTGTGGCGTCCACGCCGAGTCGAACATCTCGATGGGCCTGCAACCACGAGTCGAGCTCGCCTTCTCCTGGCACCTGGACGGTGACCTCCACAGTTCGCGCACTGTTCTGCGCCTCGTCGGTATCTTCCATGGCTTTGACGCGATCCCACAGTGAGCGGAACTCCAAGGAGTCGAAGAGCTGGCGTGTGGCCTGCTGATCCCAACTACGTCGGGCCAGATCGTCAAGGCCAACCTCCAGCTCCAGATCCCGCACCAGAGCATTGAGACGACGGTTGCGCCTGACGTCGTCGAGATGGTCACGGAACGAGGCACCAGCCTTGCCCTTGACCGAATCTGCGTCCGCCAGGAGGTTGTCGAGACCGTCGTACGCCGCGAGCCACTTCGCAGCAGTTTTGGGACCGACCCCGGGGACGCCGGGCAGATTGTCGGCATGTTCACCCACCAGAGCAGCCAGTTCCGGATACCGTTCCGGGGAGACGAGGTACTTCTCCTCGACAGCCTGCGGGGTCATACGCTCCAACTTGGAGACGCCCTGCTTGGGGTAGAGAACCGTGACCTGGTCGGTGACAAGCTGCATGGCGTCCCGGTCTCCAGAGACGACGAGGGCGTCCATGTCTGCCGCGCTGGCCGAGGTGGCCAGAGTCGCAAGAATATCGTCGGCCTCATAACCGGGCACCGAGAGATGGGTGATGTTGAGCGCGTCGAGAACCTCCTTGATGAGCTCGACCTGCCCGGGAAATTCCGGCGGAGTGGCTGCCCGACCGCCCTTGTAGTCCTGGTACTGCTCGGTGCGGAAGGTACCGCCGGGGAGGTCGAAGGCCACCGCTATGTGGCTCGGATCCTCATCCTTGATGAGCCGAGTGAGCATGGAGACGAAGCCGTGCACCGCGTTGGTGTGCTGGCCGGTGCGCGTGGTGAAGTTCTCCACCGGCAGGGCGAAGAACGCGCGAAATGCCATCGAGTGGCCGTCGACAATCAACAGGGTGGGGCGTTGGCTCATGTGTACGACTCTAGGCGATGAAAGACGCGGTTTTCTCCCAGCACTGATGTGTGCGCCCGTCGTCATCGCTGCTGGCGCTGGAGAACGGGCTGGTTTGTCCTGAGGAGCCGCGTCCTCCATTGGCCAACCCCGACCGAAAATCACCGGTAACACGAACCCGCGTGGCAAATTGGTTGTGAAAACCTTGAGCTGCCACGACTGGTGGCAAGCCTCGGCTGCAGCAACCAATTTGCCACGCGGGTCGGGAACGACGGGCAGCAATGGTGTCACAGCAGGGCAGGTTCACTCCGCCACACAACCTGACTGAGAGGGCCTACTCTGATCGCGAGGCCTCGATCAGGGCTCTGCTGCACACCCACGCATGGGAGCGTGACGAGCCAGGTTGCTGACCGGTTGCACACTGTGAACCGCTCCGGGCGGGGAGGCAGGGTGCTCGTTGAATGGACTGGCCCCGCAGATGCGGAAGCCCGGTATGCCTCATCACGCCGGGCAGACGTGCCCGAGCTGGCTCGACAGGCAGCTCTGGCCCACGGGCATGGGGCGTGGCCGCTCGGAGAAGATCTGCTGGTGCACCTCGTTGGAGTGCACGGGCATGGAGCGTGACCAACTGCTGGAGAGCGGACCTACGTCCCACTTCTTTTCACGCGTGTAGATGGTCCTGACCTCACACGAATTCGTAGACCCGTGACCGGGGATGCCCACGGCCCCTCACGGCTCCCACGACACTGGCGAACCACACGATCTCCCGGCAACGACGGCCCACGCAGTCCCACGGCGCCCTGGTGGAGCCTTCACAGACACGTAGGTCCTTTAAACACCAGGCATGAAACATGCATCTGTGAGCTGGATCGGCGACGCCGGCGTGGTATTTCTGTTCATGAGTCGCCCCACTGCAAAGCAGGGTGACATCCACGGCCTTTCGCAACCATTTCTCCACAGATCGCCCAGAGGATGTCACTCACTCGATGCTGGCAACGACTACCGCTCCCCCGACCACGGAAAAAAGAGATGACCGTGTGCCCAGCAGGAAATGAGCTCGCGACCACAAGGAAATATGGTGAGGGGTGACTATCAAGGGGGAGCACACGCGTGTCACCAGAAAAAAGACAGAGCGGCTGCCGGAGAGGACTACCTGACACTGACAAAGGACAAGGGGTACCTGCCAAGGAGAGCAAACGCGTGTCATCAGAAAAGGTGGGGCAACCGAGCCAAACCCTGACCGCCGCGTCGAGTCGAGAGCGAATGACACAGCGGGGCAGGAGGGGGTGCTACTTCGCTCGCCAACGTGGCAAGCTACGTCACATGAGTTACGCATCCAAGGAATCCGGACTCCCCACATGGCTCACCGACCTGGTGAGCCCGCTCGACGACAAGCTCGGCGTCGAGGTGATTGAGCTCTCACCGGAGCGTTGCGTCATCAAGGCGCCCTTGGCCGGCAACACCCAGCCACTCGGACTGTGGCACGGCGGTGGGTCAGGAGTGCTGGTGGAAACGGCCGGCTCCTTGGCCGCCATGTTCTTTGCACATCAAAGCGGCAAAGGTGCAGTGGGAACCGAGCTCAATGTCTCCCACATGCGCGCCCCCAAGGGAGAGCACATGACAGCGACCGCCACGGCCATGCACCTGGGACGGCGTACCACGACTCACGCGGTGGAGATTGTCGATGATCTGGGACGGATCTGCGCGGTGGGACGGGTGAGCTGCCAAATCATCGACCTCGACTGAACACGAACACCGCCGTCACTTGCGCCCGTGGTCGATGACCCCTTGGGCAACCTCACGCATGGACTTACGCAGGTCCATGGCAGTCTTCTGGATCCAACGGAAGGCTTCCGGCTCAGTGAGGCCCAAGCTGGACTGGAGCATCCCCTTGGCCTGGTCGACGAGCTTGCGGGACTCAAGACGCTCCTCAAGGTCGGCGATCTCGTCTTCAACAGCACGGATCTCCTGGAATCGAGCAAGAGCTATCTCGATCGCGGGCACGACGTCTGACACGTCGAAGGGCTTGACGACGTAGGCCATTGCCCCGGCTTCCTTGGCGCGTTCGATGAGATCGCGCTGGGAGAAGGCGGTGAGCATGACGACGGCGCAGATACGTTCCTCGGCAATCTTGTCTGCTGCGGTGATTCCGTCCATCTTGGGCATTTTGACGTCCATGACGACGAGATCGGGCTCCAGCTCACGCGCCAGTGAGACGGCCTCCTCACCATCACTGGCCTGGGCCACCACCTCGTAACCCTGATCCTCGAGCAGCTCCACCAGATCCAGGCGAATGAGGGCCTCATCCTCCGCCACGATGACCCGGGGACGAGCACTCTCCGCATTGATGTCAGATACCCGCTTGTCGGAGCTTGTTGAGTTACCCACGTTGATTTCCTTGCATGTCTGACGTTGACAACGCCTGCTATCCTAGCGCGACGCCATGGCCAGGATGCCGGCCAGACCCACCAGGCCGAGCAGGTATCCTGCCACTGACATGATGGCACAGATGGTCGTGGCATTGCCCTGACTTCGTCACACAATGCCCCCTCAACCGACGTTTTCCCGCCGCCGAGGCCCACATCTGAGTCCGGAGTGGCCCACAAGGAGCCAACCACCCTCTCATGTGAGACCGCGTGGGAGCACTACATGAGCATGATGTGCTCCGAGGCGAGTTTTGTGCCACAATGAGCGAGCTGGCCCGGGTGGCGGAATGGTAGACGCGGCGCACTCAAAATGCGCTGTCCGTGAGGGCGTAGGGGTTCGACTCCCCTCCCGGGCACCAGATGACGAAGCTTGTCGGGGCCGCTCGATCCCTCAGGATGCACCACCTTTCTCAGGCTGTATTGACCACCGGTGTACCCACCGAGCTCAGTGCCACCAGTACTTCTGGCTGCGCTCCAATGACGCCCACGAAAACCCTGACTCACCCCAGCGACAGCCACCACTACGAAACGGTGAATTCTCCTCTCCGACAACGGCCACGCGGGACAGTACGCCAGTCAAGATGGGCAGGAGCACAGAACGTTGACCTGCGTTGCTGAAGGATGGCGGCAGCAAACGCGGGAACGACAGCAGGGCGGGATGAGCAGGAACACAGGACGCTGGTCCCGTCGCTGAACGAGGAAACGGGCGGCAGGGAGAAATGAGCCGGAGCGCAGGTAGGGCTCCCATCCACCGAGTACCTGAGCTGCAAATCCTGATCCCACACACGGCCGATACCCTGGGGGCATGGGACGCCCCCGATACAACCACGCGGGGCGGTGGGCCAAGGCGAGATAGGCAGAAGAGCAGGGCATTGACCCGCGTTACTAAACGAAGGGACGACCGCAGGGCGAGATGAGCAGGAGCCCCGCCATGGCTTCCCTCCACCGGTGCAGGGTCTGTGATCAGGAAACCCTGATCCCACACACGATCAGAGTGCCACGGTGACTAGGCACACTCCCCCGACAACGACCACACGGGACAGTACACCACCCCAAGATGAGCAAGAGAACAGGATGCTGACCTGCGTTGCTGTGCGAGAGGGACGGCAGCAAACGACGGAACGGCGGTAGAGCAAAATGAGCAGAAGCGCAGCCAAAGCTCCACTCCACCGGTGCAGAACCAGTGACCTACAAACCCTGATCCCACACGGCCGGGCCCTCGGTGGCCATGGGACACTCCTCACCGCGAGCGCCTCACCACGAAACACCTGAAACATATGAGGCCCCGGACCCCCAAAACATGCGGGGTGAATCCAGAATCAGATGAGTCCCGAATCAAAAAATGTCCCGAATCAAAAATCAGGTGGACCCCGAATCCAGAAACATGTGGGGTCCCGAATCATATGATTCGGGACCCCACAGTCGTTAACGCTCATGCCCTTTCGGACGACGGGCTATGCGAACCCACCGTCACGCAGAACTCAATGGTTCAAGACAGCGAAAACGTCGTCGAGGACCGGTCATCACGCATCAAGGACGCGCCCCGATGCCTGATGACCAGAGCAAAGGGCTCAGGCGTCCTCGCGGATACGCAGCACGCGGATGGTGTTGGTCTTGCCGGGAACGCGCATCGGCGAACCGGCGACGACGACCACACGCTCGCCCACCGGGACGAGACCGTGCTCGCGCAGGTAGGTGTTGACCCAGCCGAACAGCTCCTCGGGGTTGTCGAAACTCGGAGCCATGATCGCGTTGGAGCCCCAGCTCCAAGCCAGGTGCTTGGGGGTCTTCTCGTCGTTGGTGAAGACGATCATCGGAGTGCGCGAACGCAGCCGCGAAATACGACGAGCGGTGTCACCGGACTTGGTGAAGGCCACGATGTAGCGAGCCTGCATACGCTCGGCGATCTCCACGGCAGCCTTGGAGATGATGCCACCAGTGGTGTGCGGGTCCCAGTCGATGTCGGCGATCTTCTCGATGCCGTTGGACTCGGTGGACTCCACGATCTTGGCCATGGTCCGCACGGTCTCGCCGGGGAAGTCACCAACAGAGGTCTCAGCAGAGGTCATGACTCCGTCGGCACCGTCCAGGATGGCGTTGGCGACGTCGGCAGCCTCGGCGCGGGTCGGGCGCGGGGCGTGGATCATCGACTCGAGCATCTGGGTGGCAACGATGACCGGCTTGGCCTGCAGACGGGCCTTCTCGATGATGCGCTTCTGAACCAGCGGCACCTCCTCGAGCGGGCACTCGACGGCGAGGTCGCCACGGGCAACCATGACGGCGTCGAAGGCGTCGATGATCGCGTCGAGGTTCTCGATGGCCTGCGGCTTCTCGAGCTTGGCGACGACCGGGGTGTGACGTCCCTCTTCGTCCATGATCTCGTGGACACGGTCGATGTCGGAGCCGTGACGCACGAAGGACAGGGCAACCAGGTCGATGCCGGCCTTGAGGGCCCAACGCAGATCGGCCTCGTCCTTCTCGGTGAGGGCGGGAATGGAGACGGCAACGCCAGGCAGGTTGATGCCCTTGTGGTCGCCGACCGGGCCGGCGACGGTGCAGTGGCAGTTGACGTCGTTGCCCTCGACGGAGTCGACCTGCAGGACGGTCTTGCCGTCGTCGATGAGGATGACATCGCCGGGGTGGCAGTCACCGGGCAGTCCCTTGAAGGTGGTGGAGACGCGCTCCTGGTTGCCCACGATGTCATCGGTGGTGATGGTGAACTTGTCACCAACCTCCAGGTCGATCTTTCCGTTCGAGGCGCCTTCAGCCTTCTCGAAAACACCGGTACGAATCTTGGGGCCCTGGAGGTCGGCAAGGGCAGCAACGTTGAGATCCAGCTCGTCGGCGACGGAGCGGACGAGATCCAGGCGATCCTGGTGCTCCTCGTGGGTGCCATGGCTCATGTTGAGACGGGCGACGTTCATGCCCGCTTCCATGAGCTCCTTCATGCCGTCGTGAGAGTGAACAGCTGGTCCGAGGGTATTTACAATCTTGGCTCTACGCACGCCTCAACTTTATAGGTCCTGTCCAACAGGTCACATCTCGGGGCACTGCGGGCATCAACCGTGCATCCAATCATCAATTTCGTTGAACGGATGGGCAGCTCCTCTGGGCACCAGAAGCCCACTCAAGGAGCACCGGCGCGCGGATCAAAGGACTCGACAAGCCCAATGAGCACCAGACATCCACATGACCTGACGTACGGCACCGCGGGGATCACGGACGCCAGGGTTCAGGATTCCGCACGAACGACGTCCAGGGCGTGCTGTAGGTCATCGGGAAGCTCGGAGCGGAACGTCACCCAGTCCCCCGTGCCCGGATGGGTGAACGACAGTTGCGCGGCATGCAGCCACTGACGATCCAACCCGAGTCGGCGTGCGAGCACCGGATCGGCACCGTAGAGCGGATCACCGCAGCACGGATGGTGCACCGCTGCCATGTGCACCCGGATCTGATGGGTGCGTCCCGTCTCGAGGTGGATTCGTTGCAGGCTGACGTGTCGGAAAGCCTCAACGGTCTCGTAATGGGTGACGCTGTGCCGACCACCCTCGACGACGGCCATCTTCCAGTCGTGGCCGCGATGTCGTCCAATGGGAGCGTCGATGGTGCCGACAACAGGGTCGGGCAGCCCCTGGACGAGAGCGAGGTAGATCTTTTCCGGGGTACGGTCCCGGAAGGCCTGTTTGAGCGCGGTGTAGGCGTGCTCACTCTTGGCCACCACCATGAGACCGGAGGTTCCCACGTCGAGACGCTGCACGATCCCCTGACGTTCCGGGGCGCCGCTGGTGGATATCCCGAATCCGGCGGCGGCAAGGTGCTCGACGACGCTCGGCCCGTCCCATCCCAACGAGGGGTGCGCCGCCACGCCAGCAGGTTTGTCCACCACGACGACGTCGGCATCGTCGTGAACGATCCTCATGTCCGCGACGAACGCTGGGACGACGGTGGCTCTCGGAGCTGGATCGGAGAGATCGATGTCGAGCATCTGACCGGATCGAACTCGGGTTGACGCCTTGGTGACGGCGACCCCGTCGAGCAGCACCTTGGACTCGGCAATGAGATCGACCACCCGACTGCGCGAGGCTCCGGTCATCCGGGCAGCAGCGGCGTCGATTCGATCCCCGTCAACGCCTTCGGGAACGAGCAGGATGCTCATGACGTTGCCTCCTCACCGGCTCGATCGGAGGTTCTGGTGCCAGCAACCCCAGAACCAGAAGTGTCATCGTGACCAAAGATGCTCATGACGACGGCGAGCACCGCGGTCACGGTGATGAAGACGTCCGCCACATTGAAGATTGCGAAGTGCGGCAGCGAGATGAAATCGACGACATGACCACGCAGCGGCCCGGGGGGCCGCCAGATCCGATCGACGAGGTTGCCGCTGATACCGGCCAGCACCATTCCGCATGAGATGAGTGACCACCGGTGCCGTGCCCGTGGCATCACCCACACCAGGACGGCTGTCAGGGCGATGACCGCGAAGATCGAGATGGCCGTCGTCGCCCCAGACCCCATGGAGAACGCAGCACCGGAGTTGTGGATGAGCTGCAGCTTGAGGAAACCGCCGAGACAGCTCGGCGGGTTGAGAGGATCCAGGTGGCGCTCCGCAAGTGCCTTGGTGATCTGGTCAAGGGCCAGGCCACCCATAGCGATTGCGGCCGCCGTGACCCGCCACACCGACAGGCAATGACCACTGAGCTCGTGACTCAATGTCGCTCTTCGCGTTGCTTGCACCGCACACACATCGTGGCGCGTGGGAAGGCGGACAACCTGGCCTTTCCTATCGGGTTGCCGCAGCTCTCGCAGGTGCCGTAGGTGCCCTCCTCCAGAGCATTGATGGCCGTTCGGGACTGCTCGAAGACGGTACGTGCATTCTGGTTCAGCGACATTTCCTGGTCCCGCTCGAACTGCGAGGAGCCAACATCGATGGTGTCCTTGCCAGCCCCATCACTACCTTCCTGCATGAGACTGGCCAGGTCCTCATCGGACTTGGCCAGCGAACGAGCCATTCTCTCAACATCGTGTTCGAGAGTGTCGATGATCTCGCTGACCTCTCCCACGGTCCACGGCTCATCCCCGTCTCGCACGGGCAAGGACTTGGCAATTGCCGCCACATCATGCTCAGACATGGTGACCTCCATTGATCGACATCAGGGGTCCTGGGGAACCCAGGACTTCGCGAAGCGGTCAACACTGCTCCACGACTGATGGCAAATAGTACTCGGCCATGATGGCAATCCCGAACATGGACCCTCATGTCACAGGATGTTCTGTGGGCTTCGCCCACACGGCACCAAGGGGTTCCCCAACCAGTTGGGGAACCCCGAAGCGGATCAGTGCATCGCCACTTATCGACAGTTATGCATTGTCTCAGCTGTTGGAATCATCACGCTGGCCGCGCCCGATGAGCGCATCCAGACGCGGGGTCGCCGAGGCGCCGCGCTCGACACGGTGGTCGGGCTCGAGCAGGTGTGGGGTCTCGGACGGCTCGAAAGCGGCCTGATCCATGCGATCAGCCTGGGTGCGCAGCTGGGAGACGAAAGCCTGACGGTAGTTGGACTCGAACTCACGCAGCCGGTCGACCCGGGCCAGCAGGACGTCACGCTCGGACTCTAGCTGACGGAACAGGTCGTCGCGACGGTTCGCGGCATCGATGTTCACCTGATCGGCATTGGCCTTGGCATCGGACTCAAGCTTCTCGGAGTTGACACGAGCAGCCGATTCGATGCGCTCGGCGCGAGTCTGGGCATCGACGGTGAGCTCGTGAACCTTGCGCTCGGCGACGGCAATCTTGCGATTCGCCTCGTCCTGGGCCTCGGAAACCACTCGCTCGGCGGAAGCAGTGGACAGCTCGATCATTCGCGCAACGGCAGGTGAGGCCTGGGCAGAGGTGGTGACCTCGATCCGCTCAACCTTGCCATCACCCATGAGCTGCGACGTAGCAGGAGCCTCGGTGGCCGAACGTGCCGTGGCAAGCTCACGGCGAGCATCGGACAGCTGCGAGTTCAGGCGTGCATTCTCGTTGCGCAGCTGGGTGAGCTCGGACTCGTACCGCTTGACGGTGCGAGCCTCGTCCCCCTGGCTTCGTTGCGCGGCACGAGCCTCCTCGAGCTGAGCCTTGAGACGCTCATTCTCCTCAGCAAGCTCGGAATCGGCCTCGTCGTATTGGCTGCGGTCATCACTGGACTTGAGGGCCTCGAGCTGAGCCTTGAGACGCTCGCTCTCGTCCGTCATCGCAGCGAAGGTTGCGTCAACGCGATCGACAAAGTCATCAACTTCGGCGGCTCGGTAGCCATCGCCTGGACGACGGGCCATCGGGAATCGGATCCTGCGCACCTCGTCGAGGGTCAGCGTCATTGTGCACTCCAAGAACTCGGGAACGGACGTGGCCGTGACGGATTTGCTCCACCACGAAGCTGTGTCAAGGCTACCCCCCTGAAGTTCACAGCGTCACATGAACCTGATGACGAGAGACTGCGCAATCGACACCAGAATGAAGACGATGATGAAACCCAGACTGATACCAACTGCACCAATACGCAGTACTGGGATTCGTTTGTCAAAGAATCTGATGGGTGGATCGGTGACGGTGTAGACCGCTTCGAAGAGCACTGCGATCCAGCCACGGGGCTGAAAATCCCGGGAGGCCAGAGGTACCCACGACATGATCATTCGTGCGATGAGAAGTACCAGGTAGATCTGGAGAATGATGTAGAGAATTTTTCCAACGACCGTCATCGACGTCTCACAAAACTGCTCAATGCCTCGACTCAAACCCTGAACGTCGAGTTCAGCCTTCAGGACTGGTTGAAGAACCCTTCGCCCGCAATCCGAGCCTTGTCCTCCGGTGCGACATTGACATTGTGCGGGCACAGCAGGAAGACCTTGCTGGTGACTCGCTCGATCGTTCCACGCAGACCGAAGATGAGACCAGCCGCGAAGTCGACCAACCGTTTGGCGTCGGAATCATCCATCTCGGTGAGGTTCATGATGACCGGAACACCGTCCCGGTACTGCTCACCGATGAGGCGGGCCTCGTTGTAGTTTCGCGGATGAACCGTGAGGATCCGATTGATGTCTGCGATGGAAGGTTCATCGACGACCATGGGACGCTCCTGTTCACGATGCGGAGAGGCAGACATGGGTTCTTGAGGATCACCGGACGGCATCGAGGTCAGCTGGGAAGGCTCGTACCCATCATCGGAGTAGACCTCTTCGGTCAACTCCTCGTCACGAAGATCATCATCGTATCGCGCGTCGTCCACCAGACCGACGTATGAGGCAAGCTTCCTGCCGAACCCAGCCATGAGCTCTCCTTCACAACACCACGAATCGAGAATACGTCACTCATCAGGGTGCCACGGTCGAGACGAACCCGATGACAGTGACACGCAAACACTATCCCACGGGAAACAGCGGGGGCAGTTTTCACCATCATAGTGCCGTCCTTGACACACCGATCGCCCCACCGGGTCACATCACTCCACGGAGCCGCCCCCACAGACCGCTCCATCTGCCCATTCCCAGCAGTTGTCCCACGACACCGGCAGGACGGAACGCCAGGTATGCGGATCACGTCCACGATGCCTGACGTTCTGAGATGACCACATGGGGCTGGTGCGCAACCGACGGTCACGGCACGAATAACCCTCCGAGGATATGCAACCCTCAGAGGATCCGAGTCACTTCATGAAGTCTGGAATGTCCAGATCGTCCTCGGCGACGGGAGGAGTGGACCGCTGTGTGTTCGAACCCTCATGGGCACTGTGGGAATCCTGCTCCTCGGCGTGCTGCGGTACCGGACGGGCGATTGCCGTGGTGCCGGATCCAGTCGATGGCCGCGACTGCTGACCGGTGGACTTGTTCTTGAGCCCCGGACGAGCACTGATACCGGGTTGCTTGCGCGGCGGCTGACCGGAATCAAAACCAGCCGCAATGACGGTGATGCGAATCTCGTCACCCAAGGTGTCGTCGATGATGGTGCCGAAGATGATGTTGGCCTCGTCGTCAACAGCCTCCTCGATGAGACTGGCTGCCGAAGCCACCTCGAACAGCCCCAGATCGGAGCCACCGGCGATCGACATGAGCACCCCATGTGCTCCATCGACGGAGACCTCGAGCAGCGGGGAGGAGATGGCCATCTCGGCTGCCATCCGGGCACGATCCTCGCCCGAGGCGTGCCCAATACCCATGAGGGCCGAACCGGCATTCGACATGACGGCCTTGACGTCGGCGAAGTCGAGGTTGATCTGACCCGGCGTCGTGATGAGGTCGGTGATGCCCGAGACGCCCTGCATGAGCACCTGGTCGGCGACCCGGAAGGCGTCGGTGATGGTGACCTTCTGATCGGCCATCGACAGCAGACGGTCATTGGGGATGACGATGAGGGTGTCGACCTCCTCCGACAGACGGTTGACGCCCTCGTCGGCCTGGGTCGAACGTCGGTGACCCTCGAAGCTGAACGGGCGGGTGACCACACCGATGGTGAGAGCTCCCAGCGAACGGGCGATCTTGGCGACGACCGGGGCAGCTCCAGTACCCGTGCCACCGCCTTCACCTGCCGTCACGAAGACCATGTCGGCGCCCTTGAGACACTCCTCGATCTCCTCGGAGTGGTCCTCGGCTGCCTGTCGGCCCTTGTCAGGATCGGCTCCGGCACCCAGACCCCGAGTGAGTTCTCGCCCGATGTCAAGTTTGACGTCAGCATCGCTGCTGTTGAGAAGAGCCTGTGCATCCGTGTTGACGGCGATGAACTCGACGCCCTTGAGACCAGCTTCAATCATGCGATTGACGGCATTGCAGCCGCCGCCGCCCACGCCAACGACTCTGATGACCGCGGTGGTTTGACTTGCCACTGGAACCTCAATTCGTAGAGAGCCGATCTTCTTGAAAGGTTATTGACCACCACCGGCTGGTGTCCAACAAAAATGGGGAGTCTCAACCACGGGTTGAGACCTGGCCGGGAGCGCCCATACCCTCCTGCCGCACCCATTGAACCATCGGGGCAATCACTGAGATCCGATGTCACGGACGCATGACGTGCCCGCCGCGAGAGGAGCTTGAGCGCCAATGACGCCGAGCAATCCTTCTCCGGAGAGCAGAACACGTGCACACCCGAGCCACCCGCCACTGGGGCGGTCTGGAAGGCAGGATCTACCTCGACGTGGGCCGTTGCGGGCTCGAGACGTCGTACTCCTTGGCCTTGACGTTGAGCATTGCCGTCGCCACCTTGGACTTCAGCGCAGACTCATCCGCCGATCCCCAGACGATGGTACCTCCCTTGGCAAGGTGAATCTGGATGGAATCGGTACCTCGGACCTCGATGTGATCGGTCTGGGCACGAATCTCCTTGCTCAATGACAAGGCAACGGTGGCGGCATCGGTACGCATTCGCGGCTTGGACGCATCCAACCTCACGACGAGCAGCTGGGAACTCCTGGTGGCGGACTGATGAAACATCTGCCCATGCTCGTCCACCCAGGTGAAACCGCCATGATCGCTCACCTGGTACACGGGACGTCGCTCGGTGACGGCGATCTGCACCGTGCGCGGCCAGTGCCTGCTCACCGTCACGTCGGCAACGTCTGGCATCGCCGCCACGGACGAAGCCGCGTGATCCACGTCAACCCTGGCCAGCGGAGTTCCGGGGGAAATCCTGGCAGCGTCGCGTACTTGATCGGCCTTGAGCATCCTGACGCCGGTGACGTCGACGTGCTCGACCGCGAACACCGTGCTGTGACGCACCACTACCACTGCCACGGCCACGAGAACGACAATCGCCACGGCAGTCACAACGACAATCCTCCGACGCCGCTGTCGGCGGTGTCGTTTGACGTCGATCGCCCCGGTGATGTCGGTGATCGAGCGGCTCATGCGTCAGCGTCCTGCAGCAACGGGAGCAGCAGCGACCCGATGAGACTGATGTCACCAGCTCCCAGCGTGATGACGAGGTCGCCGGGGCGCACCTGGCCGGCCAACACCTCGGGCAGCATTGCCTTGTCCGCGACATAGCAGCTCGAACCGCCATGGGAGAGCACGGCATCGTGGACGAGTCGGCCGCTCACCCCGGCAAGGGGTTCCTCCCTGGCCGGGTAGACGTCGGTGACGAAGACCTCGTCGGCCAAGGTGAGGGCGGCACCGAACTCATCGGCGAAATCCCTGGTCCGGGTGAACAGGTGTGGCTGAAAACACGCGACGACCCGGCCCTGCTCGGCGACCCGGCGAGCAGCCCCCAGAGTGGCACGGATCTCGGTGGGATGGTGGGCGTAGTCGTCGAAGACCGACACCCCGCCCCTGCGTCCCAGCAGCTGGAACCGACGCAACGTCCCGGTGAAATTCCTGGTTCCGGCCATGACATCTGCCTCTGGAACACCCAACAGGCTGACCGCGCAGTACGCTGCAGCAGCATTGGACAGGTTGTACTGGCCGGGAACGTTGAGTTCCAGACGACTCGTGGTGCGGCCGTGTGAGATCGTCGCACAACTCGTCGTGCCGTCCAGTACGACGTCGGTGAGACGTACTTCGGCGTCCTCGGACTCACCGTAGGTGACGACCTGCACCGTCCCGGTCTCCTCCAGCCGACGAGCCAGCTCGGCGGATCCCGGATCGTCGACACAGACGATGACGTACCTCACCTGCGGGCGGGTGGCCATCGTGACGAATCCGTCGAAGTAACGCTGTGGGGTGCCCCAGTTGTCGAGGTGGTCGGCCTCCACATTGGTGACGATGACGATCTGGCTGGGGTACTGCAGGAAGGACCCGTCGGACTCATCGGCCTCGACGACGAAGGCATCCCCTCGTCCCAGATGTGCCGAGCGTCCACTGGTGGCCAGCGGGGAGCCGATGACGTAGGACGGATCCATGCCGGCATCGGTGAGAATGCTGGCGATGATGGCGCTGGTCGTCGTCTTGCCGTGGGTACCGGCCACCGACACCCCCTGGCGTCCGAGCATGAGTGCTGCCAGGGCGGCACTGCGATGCCAGATCCGCAGACCGAGTCGGCGAGCCTCGACCAGTTCCGGATTGTCGTCGTGAATGGCCGAGGACACCACAACCGTGCGTGCCCCGTGGACGTGGGAGGGATCGTGCCCCACCCAGGTGCGCACACCCATGGCAGAGAGCGACTCAAGACGGGTCGAGTTCACCTGGTCGGACCCCGACACCTCCGCCCCCAGCTCAGCGTAGGCTCGCGCCACACCACTCATGCCGGCCCCACCAATGGCGATGAAGTGCACCGGGCCGATGGTGCGCGGATCCTCCAGGTGGACGGGCTCGCGAAGGGTCACTTCTTCTTCCTCCTCGTCGCTGCCGAGACAACCGCCTGGGCAAGGTTCTGTGCTGCCTGGGTGGACATGAGGTCGCGTCCGGCCATGGACATCCGGGCCAGTTCGTCAGGGTGGTGGATCCGTGCCACCTCCCGCATGAGACGAGTGGCATTCAGCTCATCGTCCCTGATGAGCACTCCCCCACCGGCGGCCACGACCGAGGAGGCATTGCGAGCCTGCTCACCATTGCCGTGTGGCAGGGGGACGTAGATCGTGGGAAGGCCACACACCGCCGTCTCGACGACCGTGCCAGCACCCGAGCGAGCAACCATGAGATCGGCTGCTGCGTAGGCTCGGGCCATGTCGTCGACGTAGGCCACCGGCACCCATCGGGCACCGGTACTGTCATCGGTGTGGGTGAGGGCGCC
>OJTY01000026.1_pt1 | contig 78715 bp, 64 predicted proteins | sample 1599811 | NCBI WGS metagenome assembly OJTY01 (sample SAMN04436924, study PRJEB24849) | human gut metagenome | biome: human gut; feature: NICU; material: stool | host: Homo sapiens | place: USA: Saint Louis, MO | collected 2012-05-21
AGGCCACCGGCACCCATCGGGCACCGGTACTGTCATCGGTGTGGGTGAGGGCGCCCGCCATGTTCCTGGGCCCCAGCACGTGCAGCACCTGTACGCCGTCGGCGAGCAGCTGGCCGCGCGCATGGATGACCGCGGTGTTCACCGAGACCGCACCCTGGGAGCCTCCGGAGACCAGCAGGGTCGGGCGGTCCTCGTCCAGCCCGAACTCCTTGCGGGTGCGGCGTCGACGTTCGGCTCGATCCTGTTCATCCAGATTCGCAAGCTCAGCGACATTGGCCCGCAACGGCATACCGATGAACTCAGCACCCGGCAGTGGGGTGTCGGGGAACGCCGTGTACACCCCGGCTGCGAAGCGAGCGGCGACCTTGTTGGCAAGCCCCGGTACCGCATTCTGCTCATGGACGACGACCGGGATGTGTCGCGACCGGGCAGCCAGGTAGGCGGGCATGGAGACGTACCCCCCGAAACCGACGACGACGTCGGCCCCGCGTGCCTCCAGCACCTCACCAGCACGCCGCACGGCCCCAACCAGGCGCGCGGGCACCTTGACCAGATCGACGGAAAACTTGCGCGGCAGCGGCACGGGGGGAATCATGTCGATCTGCAACCCGGCATCGGGAATGACTCGCCCCTCCAAGCCCTTGGGGGTCCCGATGCACGACACCTGTTCGACCTGGGCCATCCCCACCAGTTGCTGTGCGGTCGCGATGAGCGGCGAGGTGTGTCCAGCAGTGCCACCACCTGCCAGTACCACGTTGACCATGTGTCAGTCCTTCCCCTTCCTGCCCATCGCAGGTTCAGTTGCTGCCGGAATCGTCGACCACCGATGTCACCCTCGGTGGTTTTCTGCGGCGGGTGGCATCCAGGTACCGCTGAGCCGCTGGTTCCCGGCGTGCGCACGAGAGCAGAACGCCCATTGCCGCCAGGTTCGACACCAATGCTGACCCTCCGACCGAGATGAATGGTAGGGGCACGCCGATGACCGGTGCCAATGTCAGGGAAACAGCCATGTTGATGAGCGCCTGGACGCCGATCCACGCCGTGATCGTCGCGGCGGCAATGCGCAGGAACTGCGACTGGGAACGCACCGCAACCCGAATCCCCGCCCAGCAGAGCAGGGCGAAGAGGACGATGACCGTCACGGTGCCCACCAGTCCGAGCTCCTCACCGAGCACGGCGAAGACGAAGTCGTTCTGGGCACCGTCGTAGAGCCCGCCCCACTTCTGTTTGGACGCCCCGATGCCAACCCCGCCCAGACCACCGGTGGCCAGGGCATAGGTTGCCGCCAACGGCTGGTCCGAGGTGGTGCTGTCGCTGGAGGGGTCCAGGAAGGTCATGATGCGCTGCATCCGGTACGGGGCCTGAACGATCATCGCCACGACCCCCACGGCGCCTACGGCCAGCAGGGTGAGGATGTGACGCACCGGCATCCCGCAGACCCACATCTGCACGAGGACGATCGCCGCGAGGATGAGCGCCGTACCAAGGTCCCCCTGGACGAGCACCATGAGGATGACACTTCCCTGGATGGCGAGGAACCAGAAGAAATCCTTGACCTCGCCAATCGTCTCCCGGTGCCGGGCAAGATAGGCCGCGCCGATGAGCACCAGGGAGAACTTGGCGAACTCCGAGGGCTGCACCCCCACCGGCCCCACCGACAACCAGGAGCGGTTTCCCTTCCCGGCATCGTCGCCCACGAACAGGGTCGCGACCAGCATGAGACCGACCACCACCCAGACGATCCCGGCCGTCCTGCGCAGGAACTCCTCGCTGAACCTGCCAAAGACCAACCCGGCAATGATGCCGATGGCCAGGAAACCGAGTTGTCGTTTGGCGAAGTAGTAGGGACTGTTGCCAAGCATCTGTGCGTACACCGATGACGAGGACAGACTCATGAGGGTGCCAATGCCCAACAGCAGCAGGGTGACGACGAGCAGCACGAGATAGTCGAGCATGGGCTGGGCGAGCAAGGGTTTCCGGCCGTCCGAGCGCGCAGATCCGTTGTCCAGCCTCATCCATCGGTACCATCGCGCGATGGCATTGGAATGGCGCCGGTTGCCAGCCATGTCCGCCATCACCGCACCGTCCGTCGTGTGACTCATCGTCACCGACTCTCCGGCTCGTCGTCCGCACGCGCCGGGCCGAGGGCACGGGCAGCACGGGCGAAGTCGTCCCCACGTACGTCGTAGCCGGTCCAGATGTCCCGACTGGCGCACCCGGGAGCCAGCAGCACGGTGTCGCCGGGGCGGGCCATGCGCGCCGCCTGGGTGACGGCCTCGTCCATGACGGTGCGATCCATGGTGTCCAGGACGACGACCGGCACATCGGGAGCGTGTTCGGCGAGACTCTCGGCAATACGCTGCCGGTCCACACCCAGCACGACGACTCCACGCAGTCGGTTGGCGTGGGTCTGGACGAGGGTGTCGAAGGAGGTGTCCTTGGCCTGGCCGCCAGCGATCCACACGATCGACTCGAATGCTCGCATGGAGGAGTTCGCGGCGTGCGGATTGGTGGCCTTGGAGTCGTCGACCCAGGTGATGTCACCGCCCTGGTGGACGGTCTCGATGCGGTGCCCGCCCAGATGCAGGTTCTGCAATCCCTGGGCCACTGCCTGCGGGCTCACCCCGAAGGACCGGGTGAGCGCAGCAGCGGCCAGGGCATTCTCCACATTGTGCGGGGCAGCCGGCTGGACGTCGGCCACCTTGGCCAGTGGCAGGGCCGAGCTGTGCCGTTCGGCGATGAAGGCTCGGTCGACGATCATGTCGTCCACCACGCCGATCATCGAGAGGCCGGGGATCCCGTTGCGAAAGCCGATGGCTCGGGCACCCTCGACGACGTCGGCCTCCTCCACCATCTTCTCGGTGGCCGGGTCGTCATAGTTGTAGACGCAGGAGTGCGTCACCTGGTGGAAGATGCGCGCCTTGTCGGCACCGTAGGCTGCGTAGGGGTCGTCGGCATGGGCGTACCACTCCAGATGGTCCTCGTGCAGGTTGAGCACGGCTGCCGAGTGCAGCGCCAGCGACGGCGACCAGTGCAGCTGGAAGCTCGAGAGCTCCACGGCGAAGACGTCGTAGTCCACCTCGTCGGCCATGGCCTCGAGGATCGGCCGTCCGATGTTGCCCACCGCAGCAGCCTTGAACCCACCAGCAATGAGCATCGACTCGGTCATCTGGGTGGTCGTCGTCTTGCCATTGGTACCGGTGATACCCAGCCAGGGCACGACGCGGTCGGGATGCATGAGACGCCAGGCGAGCTCCGGTTCACCCCACACCGACACATCGGCGGCCAGGGCCTGGGCGATGAGCGGTTGGGTCGGACGCCATCCCGGCGAGACGATGACGAGATCGGTTCCGGGCGGCAGCTGCGCCGTCGATCCGGCCCCCAGCCGCACCGAGGCGCCCAGGACCTCCAGCAGATTGGCCTTGTCCCGGTGGTCGTCGTCATCGCGATCGTCCAGGACGAGCACCGAGGCGCCCAGGTCGAGCAGCGCATCGGCAGCTGCGAAACCAGACATTCCCAGACCAGCAATGACCACCTGCACACTCGACCAGTCGAAGAGCCGGTCGGCTCGGTCAAGATTCACTCCACTCACTGTCCTGCCACCCATTCGCCGTAGAAGATTCCCATGCCTGCTGCCACGAAGAGACCACAGATGATCCAGAACCGGATCACGACGGTGACCTCCTCCCATCCCTTCATCTCGAAGTGGTGGTGCAGTGGCGCCATCTTGAAGATTCGTCTGCCCTGTCCGGTACGTTTCGCGGTGATCTTGAAGACCCCCACCTGCAGCATCACCGAGAGGGTCTCCACGACGAACAGCCCCCCGATGATGACGAGCAACAACTCAGTGCGCGACACGACGGCGAGTCCAGCCACCGCACCGCCCAGGGCCAACGATCCGGTGTCGCCGAGGAAGATCTTCGCCGGTTTGGCGTTCCACCACAGAAACCCAAAACACGCCCCTGCCAGGGCCAGGGCCACCACCGCAATGTCATAGGGATCGCGCACCTCGTAGCACCGCGACAGACCTGCGGGGGAATGCGAGCACCACTGGTTGAACTGCCAGACACTCAACAAGGTGTAGGCACCGAAGACCATGGTTGCCGATCCGGTCGCCAATCCGTCCAGGCCGTCGGTGAGGTTGACGCCGTTGGACGTACCCGCGATGAGGATGATGATCCAGATGACGGCGAGCCAGACCGGCAGCTGGGCCCACGGCAGGTCACGCAGGAACGAGATCGCCGGTGACCCCGGGGTGACACCGTTCTTGTCGGGGAAAAACAGCACACCGACGCCGAAGACGATCGCCACGATCGCCTGCCCGATGAGTTTTCCACGAGGTTTGAGACCCAGGGATCTCTGCTTGGAGATCTTGGTCCAGTCGTCAAGGAAACCGATGAACCCCATCCCGGCGAACAGCCACAGCACCAGCAGGGCCGAGATGCTCGGGGCGGTCATCGTCACCAGATGCGCAATGGTGTACGACAGCAGCACCGAGACGATGATGACGGCACCGCCCATGGTGGGGGTGCCCTTCTTGGTGCGGTGAGTGGTGGGGCCATCGTCACGGATGTACTGCCCGTAGCCGTGGGCGGCCAAGAACTTCACGAACCACCGGGTGCCAACCAGGGGGCCGAGCATGGCCACGGCACCGGCCAGGAGGATCGTCTTCACTGCTGGGCCCCCTGCTCGTGCACGTCGTCGGCAAGAATTCTCTCAGACACCCGCTCCAGCTCCAAGCCGCGTGACGCCTTGACCAGGACGACGTCATGCCCGCTCCACCCCACGGCGTCGGCAGCCTCGTCGGCGGTGACGACGCGGGCCCGACCGCCAGCAGAGGTGGCTCCGGCGGCAAGGTCCTCGGCGTACTGTCCGATGCACAGGATCTCGTCGAATCCTCGACCCACCGCGAGTTCACCGACGTCGCGGTGGCGCTGTGCCGACTGCTCGCCAAGTTCGAGCATGTCGCCCAGCACCGCCACTCCACGGGTGTGCGGATCACTGTCGGCACGTCTGGTGAGGATGTCACCGACGGTACGCAGTGCGGCTGCCATCGAGTCGGGATTGGCGTTGTAGCAGTCGTTGACGAGCACCAGCCCGTCGGAGCGCTCCTCGATCTGCATGCGCAGCGGCGAGCGAGTCGTCGCCTGGCTCAGCGAGCGCGCAATACGCTCTGGATCGGCCTTGCGGTTGGAGGCCCGGGTGAGCGCGCAGGAGGCTGCCGCGGCTGCCGCCACGGCATTGGACACCTGATGCTCCCCCATGGTGCGCAGACTCACTCGATGAGCGCTGTGCCGTCCCTCGATGCGCAGGTGGATCTTGAAGGTGTACCGGTCGAGGTCATCGGCAGCCAGGTCGGTGGCCCACACCTCGATCTCGGCCTCGGTGTGACGATGCTCCTCGCCCACACCGAACCAGGCCACGTTGGCTCCGGTGCGCTCGGTCATCGCCGCCACCCGGGGATCGGCTGCGTTGAGCACGGCCCAACAGTCCGGCCGCAGTGCCTCGAGGATCTCGCCCTTGGCCCGGGCGATGGCGTCCCGACTGCCGAACTCACCCAGATGGGCGGTGCCCACGTTGAGCACCATGGCGACGTCCGGGGGAACGATGTTGGTGAGCCGGCTGATGTGGCCACTACCACGTGCCCCCATCTCGGAGACGAGGAATGCGGTGTCCTTCTCCACGGCACAGGCCGTGAGGGGCACCCCGATCTCGTTGTTGAACGAGCCGATCGGTGACACCGTGGGGCCCTCGTCCTCCAGCACCTGGGCCAGGAGGTCCTTGGTGCTCGTCTTGCCCGAGGATCCGGTGAGGTCGATGGCTATCATGCCTCGGGAACGCTCCTGGGAGACGACGGAGGCTGCGAGTCTGGCCAACCCCTGCTGGGGATCGGGGACGATGATGTGCGGCAGGTCGGCATCCGTGACATGTTCGGCGAGGACGGCCGCTGCACCTGAGCGCGCAGCGGCATCGGCGAAATCGTGCCCGTCGACCCGCTGGCCCCGAAAGGCGACGAAGAGGCTTCCCGGGCATGCCTTCCGGCTGTCGATGACGACGTCGGGACCCACCTCCCGCCTGGGATCGCCCACCAGCTGCCCGCCGATGTCCCGTGCGACCTGTTCGACTGTGGTTGTCCTCATGCGACATCTCCAGAATGTTCGTCGGAGCTCAGGTGGGCCCACTGTTCTGCGGCAACGGTTCGATCGTCGAAGGGTAGGATTTCCTCACCGACCTGCTGACCCGTCTCATGGCCCTTGCCGAGCAGGCAGACGAGATCACGCGGGGTGGCGAGCTCCAGGGCACGCCGGATGGCCTCACGACGCGATCCACCGTTGATGACCTCGGCGGAACCCACCTGCTGGGCACCGGCCACCACCGCCGCACGAATGCTGGCTGGGTCCTCGGTGCGTGGATTGTCGTCGGTGACGACGACGACGTCGGCCTCCTCGGCGGCTGCCTGCCCCATCGGGGCTCGTTTGGCTGCGTCTCGGTCGCCACCGGCACCCACGACACAGATGACGCGTCCCGCACTGCCGTTGTGCTGGATCCCCTCGCGCGCACCGGCCAGGGCCGAGGAGATCGCCTGGGGGGTGTGGGCGAAGTCGACGAGCACCCCCGGGGCACCCTCGCCCAGGGGGACTCGTTCCATCCGTCCGGGAACCTGGGCATCCTGCAGACCATCGACGACCTCGTCGAAACTCAGTCCGCTGGCCTCAAGCATGGCCAGGGCCATGACGGCGTTGCGTACGTTGTACTCACCCGGGATGCCAAGCCGCATGGTCCGCATTCCCGAGGGGGTGCGGACCTCCACCCGGGAGCCGAGCTGCGCGTCCGGGGTCCACGAGACCACCTGGTAGTCGGATTCCACCGTCACCGATGTGCTGACGACCTGCACCCCGTCCTCCGCGCACCGACGAGCCAGCTCCTGGCCACGGGGGTCGTCGACGTTGATGACGGCGGTACGGGTCAGCTGCGGGGTGAAGAGTCGGGCCTTGGCCTCGAAGTAGTTGTCGAGGGTCTTGTGGAAGTCGAGGTGGTCGCGCCCCAGATTCGTGAAGGCGGCGACGTCGAAGACCGTCGCGTCCACCCGGTGCAGGGCCAGGGCGTGCGAGGAGACCTCCATGACGACGTCGGTGGCACCCCGGTCGGCCATGACACGCAGCAGGGCCTGCAGATCGGGCGATTCGGGTGTGGTGACGGTGGTGCGACCGCTGGGCAGCTCGGCCCCGTCGATCCGGTACCCGATGGTGCCGATCGTGCCGGGATGACGCCGTGCCGCTCGCAACCCGGCCTCCACGAGGAAGGCCGTCGTCGTCTTGCCATTGGTGCCGGTGATTCCGAACATCGTCATGGATCGGGAGGGATCACCGAAGACACGAGCGGCTGCTGCTGCCATCGCCGAGCGAGGATCGTCGACGACGATCACGGCGAGATCACCACCGCTGGCACCGGGAGTGCCTGCACGGTTGGTGCCCTGGTCATCGCTGTCTGCCCCCTGACCCGCCATGAGGCTGACTCCCTGGGCATCGGTGAGGATGGCAACCGCCCCGGCCCGTCGTGCCTGGTCGGCGAATCGAGCTCCGTGTGACCTGGTTCCGGGCAGTGCGACGTAGAGGTCACCGGGATGCACCTGGCGAGAATCCAAGGTGATCCCGCAGACCTCATCGGGGTGTGGTCCCATGACGCGGTGCGGGCCCACTGCCGCCAGCAGGTCTGACCATGCCAGCTGGATGGGCTCCTCGGGACGCAGAAGGACTGAATCGTTCACGGCGTGTACTCCAAAGGTTTCTTGGGTGCCTTGGTCCTGGACGGAGGCACCCCGAACTGAGGCAGGGCCACCGACATGATCTGACGGCCCACGGGCAGGGCGATGCCGGATCCCTGGTGGCTCCCCTTGCTGGGATTGTTGATGACGACGTAGGTGAGAATACGGGGGTCCTCGACCGGCCCCACGGTGACGTAGGAGGCAGTGTATCCCCGGTAGCAGTGACACGACGGGTCGATGCGTTCGGCGGTACCCGTCTTGCCTGCCGTCCGGTAGCCGGGCACCTGTCGGTCCGGTGCCAGGGTGACAACCGACTCCATCATGTCCATGACGGTGGAGGAGGCTCGCCGGGAGATCACTCGATGAGCCTTCCCGGTGGGAATCTCGACGGTCTCGCCGTTGCCGTCCACCCCAGACTTGAGGATTCGCGGCTGATGGTAGACCCCGCCATTGACGACGGCGGCCACGGCGGCAGCCTCCTGTATCGAGGTGACCGACATGCCCTGACCGAAGGACACCTGGTCACGGGTGTAATCGGCCATCGAGGCGGGAGGAATCGAGCCGGTGGCCTCCCCCGGCAACTCGATTCCGGTGGGCTTGCCCAGGTTGAAGGCCTGGAGGTACTTCGTGAGGGTGGACTTGTCGGTCTGCCGGGTGAGCAGGGTGGTGCCGATGTTGGACGACTTCGCGATGACCCCGCGGGCAGTGAGGTGCAGCGTGTCGTGGTCGAAGGCGTCCTTGATGTGCGAACCACCTGAGGGGAGCGTCCTGGGCACGACGACATGGGTGTCGGCATTGACGATTCCCTGGTCGGCCAGGGCTGCCATGGTGATGACCTTCTGCACCGATCCGGGCTCGTAGTTGTCGGCAATGGCATGGTTGCGCAACTGGTTGGCCTTGGCCCTGCCGTAATCCTTGGGGTCGAATCCGGGGGCCGATGCCATGGCCAGCACCTCACCGGTCTTGACGTCCATGACGATGGCCTGCCCCGATTCTGCCTTGCTGGCATGCATCTGCGCCTCCAGGGCGTTCTGCACCGACAGCTGCAGCTGGGCGTCGAGGGTGAGGGTGTAGGAATTGCCATTTGTGGCCGGGATGAGCGTCTCGTGGCCCAGCGGGATGCGTCCGTAGGTGGAGGCCTCGTAGGACTCCTTGCCCTTGGTTCCGGTGAGCTTCTTGTCGAGGGAGTACTCCAGGCCTGCAGACCCACGCCCTTCCGTGTTGACGAATCCGATGAGGCTGGCGGCCAAGGTTCCCGAGGGGTAGCTGCGTACCGGGTCGTTGGAGGAGAAGACGCCGTACCAGCCGCCGTCCTTCATCTCGGCCTTGATCTGGTCGAAGGTGTAGCTGGGCACCTGGTGCTTGACGATGGAGTATCGGCTGAGTCTGCCTGACTTGTCTTTCTTGGTGAGTGCCTCCCGATAGTCCTCCGGGTACCCACCCAGGTGCTTGGCGAGGATCTTGGCGACGGCCTTGGGGGCGGCAGCTGCCTTGGCCTGTTGGGAGCGACTCATCTCGGCCCGCTCGTCCACACCGTTCCTGCTGATCATCTGCGGATCGACGAAGACGAGCACGGCCGACTCCGACCTGGCCAGGGCAGAACCATTGCGGTCGGTGATGGCACCCCGGTCGGGCAGCAGGTCGTGGGTGTAGCGCATGCGGTCGGCAGCACGCTGAGCCATCTTGGGCGCCTGGATCGCCTGCAGGTACACCGCACGTCCGATGAAGATCGCAAAGCTCAGCAGGAGGATGGCCAGGGTGATGACCAGACGACCTCGTTGGCCGCCTGGTCTGCCCTCGTGGAAGAACCGATGGATGACTCCCGGCTCAGAGGTGGAGTCACGAGACGTGGAACGCGGATTCCCTCGACGTGACGTGGGTCTCGCCGGTTCGCGACGAGGGCCACGCCCGTGGTGTCCGGCAGTGCCTGGTCGCTGGTTCACCGCTGAGCAGCTCCCGAACCCGACTTGGCATCGGGGACGACGAGTTTGGCCTGCCTGGACGAACCAGTGACGCCTGGCACCTCGTCACCCACGACTGGGGTGGCCTTCCCCACGATCTTCCCGCTACGCAGATCCACGAAGACAGGATACGGGTTCGGGACCATGCCCAGCTCTTGTGCTGCAACCTGCAAGTGGGCCGGGGAGCGCAGTCGATCCACCTGTGCCGACAGTGCCGACTCCTGGTGGGACAGTTCGGCGATCCGGGTGTTCTGCTGGCTGATACGCACCGACTGGTCCTGGATCTGGGTGTTGAGCACCAGGGCGGCAACGATTCCCACGGCCAGGATGACGGCCATGGCGACGATGAACGGCAGGGTGGAGGTGCGAGCAGCTGTCTGCGGCAGTCCACGCAGGATTCGAACCGGCCTGGAGTGCTGCCGGGACGGCGTGGGGGCGTACTCGGCGCTCATGCTGGCTTGATCCTTTCGATGACGCGCAGGCGTGCGGAGGCAGATCGGGGGTTGCAGGCAAGCTCGTCCTCGTCGGGGCGTTCGGCGCCGCGGGTGACGAGGGTGAATCTGGGTTGCATGGATTCCGGGACGATGGGCAGACCTGGCGGGGCGGAGTCGCTGGCCGCCGAGCGGAAGGCGTCCTTGACCGGGCGATCCTCCAGGGAGTGGTAGGCGAGCACGGCGAAGCGTCCCCCCACCGCAAGTCGCTCCAGGGCCTCGGGAATGACTCGCTGCAGGGTGGCCATCTCGTGATTGACGGCGATGCGCAGGGCTTGGAAGGTCCGTTTGGCTGGGTGACCACCCTGATGACGAGCAGCCACGGGAATGGCCTCGGTGATGATCCCCACGAGCTGACCGGATGTGGTGATGGGCTCTGCGGCACGGGCAGTGACGATGGCCCGGACGATCCGATCGGTGAACTTCTCCTGACCCCAACCACGCAGGATCCGGGTGAGCTCGTCCGCATCCGCGGTGTTGAGGAGCTCGGCTGCAGTCGGCCTGTCGCTCTGGTCCATGCGCATGTCGAGTGGCGCGTCGACCGAGTAGGCGAATCCGCGCTCGGCCCGGTCGATCTGCAGGCTGGACAGCCCGAGATCGAGCAGGATCGAGTCGGCGTTGGGGTGGCCGAGGTCGTCGAGCACCTCGGCAAGCTCGTCGTGGACGGCATGGACGAGTGTGACACGCTCACCGAAGCGTTCCAGTCGGCGTCGTGCCAGGTTCAGGGCCTGGGTGTCGCGGTCGATGCCGACCAGGACGGTGTGCGGACAGCTGGCCAGGATGGCCTCGGCATGACCGCCCATACCCAAGGTCCCGTCGACATGCACCGGGCGGCTCCGGTCCCCGGCCAGATAGCCCTGCTCAGCACGGTGGAGGGAGGTGGAGAGCAGTTCGACGATGCGATCCCTCATGACGGGGACGTGCAGTTGCGCTGGATCGATGTCGTTGCCGACGCTCCCGGTGACTGCGTGGTCCACGCCGGTACTTGGATCTGGGCTGGAGGGCGTGGCGCATGCCTCGGGGGCTTCCGAACATACAGCAGCGCGTGTGTCGGAGCCGGTGATGACGTCGGGGCTGGTACTGCTGTCGAGACTGGGGTCTGCCTGACCACTCATCGTCGTCCTCCCTGTCACTCTCTCCGGCCCGTCAACACGATCCTTCAGCCCGTCACACTCGATCCACCCCTGTCGCCGAGCCCCCACCCCGGTCGTCGAGCCACGGTGGACGATGCCATCACGGCCATGTGAGTCGTGAGCGGAGGTTCCGGCCTGCAGTGACTCTGACGCAGGGGAAGATGCGTCAGAACCAGTCCGTCAGCCCGGAGCCACTGCCCGCGACTCGAACACCACACCGTCGGTTCGACCCCACCGCGATGGTGAGGGCTCACTCGTCGGCAAAGACCTCCTCGTTCATCTGAGCGAAATCAGCCTCCTGAGCAGTGGAGTACTCCTCCCACCTGGCGGCGTCCCAGATCTCGATTCGGGTGATCGCACCGACGATGACGATCTCCTTTCCCAGCCCGGCGTAGCGCCGAAGCATGGGTGGAACCATCACTCGTCCCTGCTTGTCGGCAGCAGTGTCGCTGGCCCCGGCCGCCAGCATGCGCTGGTAGTCACGAACCTTCTTCACGCTGACCGACCCCTTGGCGATCTCTCGGGTCATCTCCATGAAGGTGGACATGGGGTACACCGCGAGGCAGTGCTCCTGGCCACGGGTGATGACCAGGCCCTCATCCAGCTCTTCCCGGAACTTCGCCGGCAGGAAGAACCGACCCTTCTCGTCGAGCTTGGGAGTGTACGTACCCAGGAACACCGGGCACCTCCTTGCTCACGATCGCGCCAGTTCGCTCCACTTGCCTCCACCATACTCCACTACGCACCACTTTCACCTATCCCCCGTCCAGATGGGAGAAGAAATCAGACACAGGTGGACGCATCCCGGAGCGCGGGTAGGATCTGGTGGTCGGACGTGCCGGAAGAGGAGAAGGACAGTGACCGAGTCGGTGCAGGACCTCGTGACCGTGATGGATGACGTCACGGCCGCAATTTCCAGCGTCATTGATGGAAAGACCGAACAGATCGAGACCGCTCTGGTGACCCTGCTGGCCGGCGGCCACCTGCTGCTGGAGGATGTCCCCGGAGTGGGCAAGACGATGCTGGCTCGCGCCCTGGGACGCTCGATCGACTGCACCGTGCACCGGATGCAGTTCACTCCCGACCTGCTGCCCGCCGACATCACCGGCGTGTCCGTGTTCAACCAGCAGACCCGCGAGTTCGAGTTCAAGCCCGGGGGGATCTTCGCCAACGTCGTCGTGGCCGACGAGATCAACCGCGCCTCACCCAAGACCCAGTCCGCCCTGCTGGAGGCCATGGCCGAGCGCCAGGTGTCCGCCGATGGCGTCACCCACGAGCTGAGGCGCCCCTTCATGGTTGTCGCCACCCAGAACCCCATCGAGATGGAGGGCACCTATCCGCTCCCCGAGGCGCAGCGCGACCGCTTCATGACGCGCATCACCATGGGTTACCCGTCGCGTGACTCCGAGTTGGAGATGTTGGAGCGCCACGGTGCACACAATCCGCTGGACGAGCTGTACCCGGTGACCCACGGTGAGAGGATCACCGAGCTCATCGATGTCGTGGGCTCCGTCTACGTGGCCGATGTCGTCAAGGACTACCTCGTCAACATTGTGGCGGCGACCCGCTCCCACGATGCCGTACGACTGGGGGCCTCCCCTCGTGCCAGCCTGCACCTCATCCGCACGGCGCGGGCCAAGGCAGCCCTGGCCGGGCGTGACTACGTCATCCCCGACGACGTGCAGGCCATGGCCATCCCGGTGCTGGCACACCGTCTGCTGCCGTCCACCCGAGCCCAGCTGGACGGGATCAGTCCGGTGGACATCGTCTCGCAGATCCTCACCTCCACCCCCGTCCCAGAACAGGCCTGACGTCGTGGGACGGATCCCATCACGCACACCCTCCGACCCATCGGGCGTCCCCTTCAGCGTCACGACGCGAGGCTGGGTCTTCCTCGTCAGCGGTGTCGTCATCACCATCGCATCGTTGGGGATGGGGCAGCCGGACCTGGCATGGGTCGGGATGTTGTTGGTGCTCCTTCCCGTGCTTGGAATGGTGCTGGTCGCCGCCACCCAGCTGCACATGAGCTGTCAGCGTCGTATCGAACCGGCAACGATCGCCATCGACGAACGTGCCGAGGTGACGACGACCCTGGTGCGCAGGGCTGGGCTGCCAGTGGGGATCCTGCGATTCGAGGAAACCACTCCGCGCGCCCTGGGTGACGCACCCCGATTCGCCATCCACACCCTGTCGGCAAGCTGGCGGCGTACCGTCCAGTACTGGTTGGAGGGGCAGGCTCGCGGCTACTACGGCGTGGGGCCTCTGCTGGTGCGCACCTGCGACCCGTTCCGGACGGCCTACGCCGACCATTCCTTCCGCACCGTCAACCACCTCATGGTCACCCCCAAGGTGCATCCCCTCGCCCCGCTCAACTCACTGGCCGGAGCCGGCAGGTCGGGTTCCTCCACCCCCCGCAAGGTCGGTGCCCAGGGCCAGGATGACATCCTGGTGCGTGAGTACCGCCAGGGGGACGACCTGCGTCGAGTGCACTGGCGCTCCAGTGCCCGCCATGACAATCTCATGGTGCGTCGCGAGGAACAGGCCTGGGACCCCTCCATCGCTCTGCTGCTGGACTCACGTGCCGCACGCCATACCGGCAGCGGTCCGAAGTCCTCCTTCGAGTGGATGGTGTCGGCCGGGGCCTCCATCGCCGATCACATGATCTCTGCGGGGTATCGAGTACGGCTGTGTGATGCCGACCAGCCACTGCTGACCACCACGGGAGGATCGGTCGTCACGGCACGCCAGAACTCACTGACTGCCCTCACCATGGTGCAGGTCTCGGGCTCGAGCACCCTGGACGGTGGCATCACCAGCATCAGTGGCGGAGACTCCAGCGAGACGATCATCGTGATCCTGGCGCGCCTCACCTTGGACGACGTGGAGCGGCTCACCCGGGTGCGGGTGGGCCGTCCGCTGGCCCTGGCCATCGTCATGGACACCGATTCCTTCACCGCCCGCCGATTCCGGTGCACCCCCGAGGAAGCCGATGAGCACGAGAAGGCCGTGACCCAGTTGGAGGCTCACGGGTGGCGAGTGGTTCGTGCCACCAAGCACAGCAGCATTCCCCAGACCTGGTCGACCTTCGATCCCCAGGAGGACGCCCGATGACGGATCGCTCCACCACTTCCGATTCCGCGACGCGGGCACGCGTCGTCGTCATGCCCATCGTCATCTGTGTGGCGATCTTGCTCGGCTCCCTGTGCTTCCTCCCCATCATCGACGACGCACTCCTGTGGGTCGTCATGGCAGCAGTCACGATCATCGTGGAAGCCATCTCCGCCGTGTCCCGCCGATTCAACATCCCTGCCGGTGTCATCCACCTGTGGCAACTGCTGGGTGTGCTGGCGATGAGCTACGGGGCCGGGTTGTCGGCAACACGATCCCTGGGCATCACAGGAGCCTGGCTGCCAGCGCTCAAGGAACTGTTCATCCACACCAGCACGGTGCTGCGCGTCTCGCCTACTCCCCTGCCTCCCGATCCAGGAGTGCGCTGGATCCTCACCGTCGTCATCGGGTTGGTGAGCGTGCTGGCCGATCTGCTCGTCATCAGCCTCGCGAACGCCGCGTGGTCGCTCGCCGCCCTGCTGTCGATGTACCTCATTCCGGCGATCACGGACACCCGGGACGCGCCGTGGTGGGCCTTCGTGGCCATGGCCAGCGCCTACCTGCTCATCCTTCTTGCCGATCAACTGATCGACAGCAGGCAGTGGACCCGCAATGTCATCCACGACTCCGCTCCCACGACTCGACTGCACGGGGCCTCGGGAGCACTTGCCGGCATGGGAACGGTCTTTGCCATTCCGGCACTGGCCCTGTCCCTGGTCATCGGTTCAGCGTTACCCACCTTCGGTCATGTCGAGATCGTCACACCCCGCCCGCACGGCGAGGGGCCGATCCAGTTGACGGACCCCACCTTGGACCTGCAGAAGAACCTCAACGATCCCTCGTCCGCACCGGTGCTGAGCTACACCTCCCAGGCCAAGGACGGGGAATACCTGCGCATCGCCTCGCTGACGAAGCTTGATGCCAGCGGATGGCATCTCAACCCCACCGACCTCACCAAGGAACAGCCCCAGTCGGTTCCGGGACTCACTGGCCCGAGCAGCACCCACAAGATCGACGTCACCATCCGTCACCTCGACTCGGAGTACCTCCCAGCGCCATATGCCCCCCTGTCCAGCAGCGTCGGCACGGGCACGTGGTCGTGGGATCCACAGACCTTGGCGATCGTCTCCACGGCAACCAACCGGGCAGAGGCCACCCGAGGACTCAACTATTCGGTGCAGGCCACCGAACCCGAGCCGGACGTGTTCACCTTCGAGAAGACGGCAGCCGGCACACCCGATGATCCCGATCTGTACGCACTGCCCGACGACGTGCCCGAACAGATCATCTCACTCACCCACTCGATCACTGGGTCCAGGAAGAACGCGGTTACCCAGGCCACGGCGATCCAGGCCTGGCTGCGGGACACCCGGCGATTCCACTACTCCACGACGGCACCACCGGGCACCGGCTACAACGTGCTCACGAATTTCCTCACCGACACCCACTCGGGATACTGCATCCACTTCGCCTCCGCCATGGCCCTCATGGCACGCATCGAGGGGATTCCCTCTCGAGTGTCGGTGGGGTTCCTACCCGGCTCACAGAACGGGGCACAGCGGCTGGTCAAGGCATCACAGATGCACGCCTGGCCAGAGCTGTACTTCCAGAACTATGGGTGGGTGCGCTTCGAACCCACTGCTGCAGTGGCCCAACCTCCCGCCTGGACGGTGGAGAATCCCAAACGTGCCGCCCCCTCGACCGCTCCACAGAGCCCCGAGGCGAACAGGTCACCCTCGACCTCGACCTCGGCCTCGTCCCAGGCCTCCCCTGCTCCCTCCCCGGACGCCACGAGCCACGACAGCGATCACGGCAGTGGCGTGCCATGGACCGTGATCGTCTGGATCCTGGTCGTCATGGTGCTGCTGTGCGTGCCGATGCTCACGCGCATGGTGGTGCGTCGATGGCGTCTGCATCGCGACGACCCCGACGCGTTCGCCCGCGGCGCCTGGCAGGAGGTGCAGGCATGCTGGATCGACCACGGCCTGCCGTTGGCCCACGCCACGAGTCGTCAGCAGTGCCTAGAGATGACCGGTGAACTGCCCGAGCAGGCTCGTGGCGCACTGGAACGGCTGTGTCTGCTGGACGAGCGGGCCCGGTACGCCCCGTCGATCGACCTCGATGAACGGGACCGGGACAAGGTCGTCGACGACGTCGAGACCGTACGCGACGCTCTGGCCCAGCAGCCGAGTCGCCGGCCACACTGGCTGGCGGTGTGGATGCCAGCCTCCCTCATCCGAGGTAGTCGCAGGTAGGTTCCGGAACTCAAGCCATTGCTCACGGCTCACCGCGGGAACGGCGTTGCCAGCGATCCTCCATTCGCCGTGTGAAGGATCCCTTGACCGGCTTGCCAGGTTTTCCCTGCCCACTTCGGCCGTCCGAGCCATTCCCTCTGCGAGATCGGGAGGTCGTGACACCGGCATGTCCAGAGTCTCTGTCCACGTCCAGACCAGAGCCCCACAGGACGCACACGAACATGACGACGAACCCGGCAACACTCACCACGGGGCCAATGACCTTCGAGGCGAACGGCACGGCGACCCCGATGACGAGCAGGGTCAGACCGACGAGCACACCGCCCACACGAACTGCCGGGTGTGCGCCGCAGCGTCGCGACCTGCTGCGCGATGACCTGCGCTGGGTGCGAGATTCACTCTGAAAGTGCTGCGTGAACGTCGGATCGTCCTGGGCCAGTGACTTCTCGAGCTCGGCGAGACGCCTGCGTTCCTCTGCTGACAGTGCCACGTCGAACCTCCTGGGGGACGGCCTTGACCCATTGATGCCAATTCCTGCGCTCATCCGGTGAGGGGCGAGCCCTGGCTCAGTACTCCAAGTGTAGTTCCGTCTTTCACGTGATGGAACCACCGGTGCCTCGCCGGGACTCTCTCGCCACATGTGCCCATGTACAAGGACTGTCATGGCATACTCATGCCCGGACGAACTCCATGGCGGAGAGACCCGACACAGCATCCCATCGTCCCTTGCCAAGGACGAGCGACACCATGAGGAGGATCCATGACTGCAGAACAGTTGCTGTGCACCCCGTTGGAGGGGCTGCACGAGAAACTCGGTGCCAGCTTCACCAATTTCGCTGGCTGGCGAATGCCAGTGCGCTACACATCAGACCTCGCCGAGCACCGAGCAGTACGCACCAGCGCGGGACTCTTCGACCTGTCGCACATGGGAGAGGTTCGGGTTGCCGGTCCGCAGGCTGGTGAGGCCCTGGACCACGCCTTGGCCGGCAAGCTCTCCAGCGTGAGCGTGGGGCGCGCCAAGTACTCCCTGCTCCTCACCGAACGGGGCACCGTCGCAGACGACCTCGTCACCTATCACGTTGCCGACGACGAGTACGTCGTCATCCCCAATGCCGCCAATGTCACCACCGACCTGACTGCCATCACCGAACGCTGCAGCGGATTCGACGTCACCGTCACCGACGAGTCGACCAGCACCGCCCTCATCGCCCTGCAGGGGCCGGCATCGGCCGAGATCCTGCTCCGGACGCTGGGCCGGGCAGACACCAGCCTCGCCCCGGACGAGGTCCGTGACCTCAGGTACTACCGGGTGCTCACCGGCACGTGGCAGGGTGCCGCGATCATGGTGGCCCGCACCGGCTACACCGGGGAGGACGGATTCGAGCTCTACGTGCCAAATGCACAGGCCGAAGCCCTGTGGACCAGCCTGCAGAACGCTGGCGGCGAGGGTGTCGTGCCGTGTGGTCTGGCCTGCCGCGACACCCTGCGCCTAGAGGCCGGGATGCCACTGTACGGCCATGAGCTCACCACGCAGACCTTCCCCTCCCAGGCAGGGCTCGGCAGGGTCGTGAGCTTCAAGAAGGAGAGCGACTTCGTCGGACGTTCCGCCCTGGAGAACCGAGACGAGTCCGGTGACCGCGTGCTTGTCGGTCTGGCAGGTGAGGGGCGCCGTGCTGCTCGTGCGGGATACGCCGTCAAGGACGCCGCAGGCACCGAGGTGGGCATCGTCACCTCCGGGATCCTCTCCCCCACTCTTGGCCACCCCATCGCCCTGGCCTACGTCGAGGCGAGTCAGGCAGAGGTCGGCACCGAGCTCAATGCAGACGTGCGGGGCAAGCTGCTGCCCATGACGGTCGTCGATCTTCCGTTCTACACACGATCCCGATGAGGTCCCAGCCCCGATGGGGGCTCACACCTGACAGGATCTCAGGAGCTGATGAGACGTCAACCTGATCGAGTACCGGGGATTGACCCAGCAGTCTCAGATCTGGTCCGGTACCTTCAGGGTGGTGGGCATCCCACCGGACCACACCTTTCTCGAACCACACCTTTCCCAACCAGAGGAGAACATCATGGAACTGACCGATCTTCGCTACTCCAAGGACCACGAGTGGGTCGCCGTGGACGGTGACATCGCCACCGTCGGCATCACCACCTATGCCGCACAAGCCCTGGGCGACGTCGTCTACGTCGACCTGCCCGAGGTGGGCACCGAGGTCGAGGCGAACGGCGTCGTCGGCGAGGTGGAGTCCACCAAGTCGGTCTCCGACCTGTTCTGCCCGGTCCCCGGTTCGGTCACCGAGACCAACGAGGAGATCGTCGACTCCCCCGAACTCGTCAACTCCGATCCGTTCGGCGCAGCCTGGCTGTTCAAGGTCAAGGTCCCCGAGATTCCGGACGACCTGCTCGACAAGGCCGCCTACGACGAGCTCACCAAGGAAGCCTGAGTTCACGCACATCCTTGGGGCTGCACGCTGAAGTGAGGAAAAACATGTCTGACTCCGAATCGTCCCGCCCGACACACGACTTCGTCTCACGACACCTCGGTGTCGTCGGCCGGGACCAGACGGCCATGCTCGAGGCCGTCGGTGCCGACAACCTTGACGACCTGATCGCCCGGGCGGCACCGAGCACCATCCTGGTACCGGTGGAGACCCCGTCAATCCCGCCAGCTGCCGACGAGCAGTCCGTGACTGCCGAACTACGTCGGATGGCCTCGCGCAACCACCTCACCAAGGCTCTCATCGGGCGCGGCTATCACGGCACGATCACCCCTGCGGTGATCCGTCGCAACATCTTGGAGAACCCAACTTGGTACACCTCGTACACCCCCTACCAGGCCGAGATCTCCCAGGGACGCCTGGAGGCGCTCATCGTCTTCCAGCAGATGATCGCGGACCTCACCGCCCTTCCGGTGGCGAACTCCTCCCTGCTCGACGAGGCCACTGCCGCCGCCGAGGCAATGCTGTTGGCCCGTCGAGCCAGCCGGAACAAGACGAATCGTTTCCTGGTCCACAGCGAGATCTTCGATCAGGTGCGTGAGGTCATGGCTGGCCACGCCGCCAGCCTGGGCATCGACATCGTCGCCGTCGACCTGCGTGACCGTTCCCAGTGGCAGCCAGCCGTCGAGGCCGGCTGCTTCGGGGTGCTCGCTGCCTACCCCGATGCCGCCGGCGAGTTGTGGGATCCCTCGGAGGTCTTCGCCGCCGTCAAGCAGGCCAAGGGCATTGCCGTGGCCGAGTGTGACCTGCTGAGCCTGGCCGTGGTGAGTGCTCCGGGTGATCTGGGAGCCGATGTCGCCATCGGTTCCTCGCAACGGTTCGGGGTACCGATGGGGTTCGGTGGTCCGAGCGCCGGTTTCATGGCCGTGCGCAAGGGCCTGGAACGTCAGATTCCCGGTCGTCTGGTGGGCACCTCGGTCGATGCGGACGGCAACCCGGCCTATCGGCTGGCGCTGCAGACCCGCGAGCAGCACATCCGACGCGACCGTGCCACCTCCAACATCTGCACCGCCCAGGTGCTGCTTGCCGTCATGGCCGGCATGTACGCCGTCTGGCATGGCCCAGCCGGGCTGCGTCGGATCGCCACCGAGGTGCACGGGCGCACGGTCCGACTGGCCGACGCCCTGCGAGCAGGCGGCCTCACCGTCACCACGGCAGCCTTTTTCGACACCATCCGGGTCAATGTGCCGACACGAGCCGGTGAGCTGTGGAGCCGTTGTCGCGAAGCGGGGTTCACCCTGGGCCTCGTTGACGACGACACATTGGGCATCTCGCTGGACGAGACCGTGACCGACGACGACATCGCCGCCCTGGCCAGTCTGCTGAGTGGTACTGGCCTGCCCAGTGGATCTGACTGCGCTCCAGCCACCGGCAACGACTCCACCACCTCCTCTGGTGACAGCGCCAGCTCGGGGTGGCCGCGGTCCTTGGTGCGCACCACCGAGTACCTCACCCACCCGGTGTTCACGAGCTTCGGCTCCGAGACGGCCATGATGCGTTACCTCAAGCGGCTCGCCGACCGCGACTTCGCCCTGGACCGTGGCATGATCCCGCTGGGTTCGTGCACCCTCAAGCTCAACGCCGCCATAGAGATGGAAGCCATCTCCTGGCCACAGTTCGCCGGTCTGCACCCGCTCGTGCCTGCCGAGGACGCCGAGGGGACGCTGCAGATGATCGACCAGTTGGAGACCTGGCTGGCCCAGCTCACCGGGTACGACACGGTGAGTCTGCAGCCCAATGCCGGTTCCCAGGGAGAGTACGCCGGCCTGCAGGCCATTCGTGGCTACCACCGTTCCCGCGGCGACGGCCAGCGCAACGTCTGCCTGGTGCCCTCCTCGGCACACGGCACCAATGCCGCCTCGGCAGCGCTGGCCGGGATGAAGGTCGTCGTCGTGGCCTCCGACGACGGCGGGAACGTCGATCTGGACGACCTTGCCGCCAAGATCGACGAGCACCGTGACCAGCTCGCCGCGATCATGATCACCTATCCCTCCACGCACGGCGTCTACGAGCCGGGTGTGCGCCAGATCTGCGAGATGGTGCATGAGGCCGGCGGCCAGGTCTACATCGACGGGGCCAACCTCAACGCCCTGCTCGGGGTGGCACGCCCCGGCGAGATCGGCGGTGACGTGTCACACCTCAACCTGCACAAGACCTTTGCCATTCCACACGGTGGCGGCGGGCCGGGCGTCGGCCCGGTCGCTGCCAAGGCCCACCTGGCAGCCTTCCTGCCCGGCCACCGGCAGATGACCCGCACCCAGCACCCCACTGCCGACGGTGGGACGATCACCCACGACGGGCTGGCCGTCTCGGCATCCCCCTACGGTTCGGCATCGGTACTGCCCATCTCATGGGCCTACATCCGCCTCATGGGACTGGAGGGACTGCGCGAGGCCACCGGACAGGCCGTGCTCAACGCCAACTACATCGCCCATCGGCTGCGCGACGCGGTGCCGATCCTCTACACCGGCAGCAACGACCTCGTCGCCCACGAGTGCATCCTGGACCTGCGCCCACTCACCCACGAGACGGGAATCACGGTGGACGACGTCGCCAAACGTCTCATCGACTACGGCTTCCACGCCCCGACCATGAGCTTCCCGGTGGCAGGCACCCTCATGGTCGAGCCGACCGAATCGGAGGACCTGGCCGAGGTGGATCGCTTCTGTGACGCCATGCTCGCCATCGTCGCCGAGGCCCGCAAGGTGCAGGCCGGGGTGTGGCCCGCCGACGACAACCCGCTGGTCAACGCACCGCACCCGGCATGTCGACTGGTCGATGCATGGGACCACCCGTACTCGCGTCGACTCGCGGTGTACCCCGGGGTGATCGCCACCCGGGAACGTGGCACGACGACCGGGATGCACATGGGCCAGATCACCCGTATCCAGGCCAAGTACTGGCCGCCAGTGGGGCGGGTCGACAATGCCTACGGAGACCGCCACCTGGTGTGCACCTGTCCACCACCGGAGGCCTTCGAGTCGGCTGCCGCCGAGTACCGATGAGGGTTGCCGCTCAGGTCGGGTTGTCACTGAGCCGGTCGGAATCGGCTGACGAATCGACGACGAACAGGTGAGCTGGACCGGACACGGCTGGCCGAGTCCCGACTGGACCGAACCGCTCGAGCCGAGAGGACATGACACCGGGCAGGACATGATTCGGGGCAGGACATGATTCGGGGCAGGACATGATTCGGGGCCCCCGACCCAACAGGTTGGGGGCCCCGAATCTCTCTGGGACAGAACTCTCCTGCCCTCGGACGATCTGTGCCCTCGATGGCTCAGTCACCACGAGGGCAGGATCGTCCTCCTACTTCATCATGCGATCTCGTTGGTACCACTGGTGCCGTGCTGCACCTGGATCTTGCGTGGCTTGGCAGCCTCGGCGACCGGGATCGTCAGGCTGAGGACGCCGTCGGAGTAGTCGGCGCTGATGCGGTCGGTGGCCAGTCCACTGCCCAGGTTGAGACGACGGGCAAAGGTGCCGACGGCGCGCTCACGGGACAGCCACTGGGCATCCTCGCCGGCATGGGAGCGACGCTCGGCACGAATGGTGAGGGTGCCCTCCTCAACGTCGATGTCGATGCTTGCCGGATCGACACCGGGCAGGTCGATGGCGGCAACGTACTTGTCCCCGTCCCGGTAGAGATCCATCGGCATGGCCACCGAAGCCGGCGTCCGAGCAGCCTCGGCGAAGAGACGGTCGATGTCGTGGAACGGGGCAAAGGTGCGGTTCATGATGTTTCCTCCATGTGGAACTGCTGATTCGCGGCCCTCTTGAGCCTTACAAACTCAACTTTAGACACCGTTCCAGAAAACACAAGTGAAAGTTGAGTCAGATCGACTCAATCTCTTGGCGCTGGTGTGTCATCGGTCGGGATCTTCACAGACATGCCCCCTGAGAAGGACTCCCAGGCCCTTCCCGGCACGGAGCTGCGGCTCCGGCTGGCAGAGCATCTGACGGCGACATAAAATGTGTCCTCACCCAGAAAGACTCTCGAGCCCGCGTACTCGAGAGACCCGCTGCTCGAGGATCGATCTTGCACGCTGACCCATCCCAGAAGATGTCGAACGCCCCTGCCGGACACCCCCCCACTCCCCCCGACCTCCCCACCGAGGACGTCGTGAAGCGGGAGATGGCGATCGAGCAGGAGCACGTCGATCGCGTCCACGCCCAACTCGAGGTGGACGAGGCCAAGGCCCACAGGATGGCCCGGGCCAGCAACGAGATCTACCACTCCGACCGCACCACCTGGGTGCGCGAGGAGGACGGTACGGCGATGTTCGAGCGCGACGCCTTCGCCTTCAACGCCGCACGTCGACTGTCCATCCTCAACTCCGAGCACGAAGGACTGGTCTTCGGTCGTCTTGACCTTGCCGACGACGCCGAGGTACGCCACATCGGTCGCATCGGGGTACGCGACGCCGACTACGAACCCCTGGTCATCGACTGGCGGGCTCGCGCCGCCGAGCCGTTCTACCGCGCCACCTCGTCGGATCCCATGGGGGTCGTTCGACGCCGAGTGCTGCGATGTCGTGACGAGAAGGTGCTCGGCATCGAGGACGACCTCATCGACACCGAGAACCCGTCCCACCTGCCGATCATTGGTGAGGGCGCCCTCATGGCGGCGCTCAGTCGGGCTCGTGACACGAAGATGCACTCCATCGTCGCCACGATCCAGGCCGAACAGGACGAGGCCATTCGAGCCCCCTACCAGGGGGTGACGATGATCACCGGCGGTCCCGGCACCGGGAAAACCGTCGTCGCCCTGCACCGCGCCGCCTATCTGCTGTACTCCCACCGCACCCGACTGGAGAACGGCGGCGTGCTCGTCGTCGGCCCCAGCTCGGTGTTCATGAACTACATCGAGCGGGTGCTGCCCAGCCTGGGGGAGGACTCGGTGACCCTGCACTCCATGGGGCAGGTGGCCTCCGACGTGCTGGGGTTCAGCTCCGATCGTCTCGACGAGTCCCGGGCAGCCACGATCAAGGGCAGTCTGCGCATGGTCGACGTCCTCGAACGACTGGTGAGTCTGCCGATGATCGCCGATGCACAGGAGCAGCGGCTACGCGTCACCGTCAAGGCCGAGGTACTGACGATTCCAGCGCAACGGTTGCGCACCACTCGCTCACGCATCCTGGGACGTCAGCCCTACAACCTGGCCCGTCACTCGGTCGAGCAGTCCCTGCTCGACCAGCTGTGGAACCTCATGCCCACCGACACGATCGCCAGGTACGACCTGTCGCGGGAGGATTTCGACGAACTCGTCACCTCACAAGCCTCCTACCGCATGTTCCTCAATGCGTGGTGGCCACCACTGTCCGCCCCCCAGGTACTGGCCCGGTTGGAGCACGACGAGGTCACTACCGAGGTGACCCCGGACTGGTCACCGGAGGATCGGAGGGTTCTCACCGCATCCATCCCACCTGCCGATGACGAGGGGCGACGCACGTGGAGCATTGCCGACATCGCCCTGCTGGATCATCTCGCAGCGATCATGGGCCCGGCCCCGGTCGACCCGGACATCTCCGAACCGATCTTCCTCAGTGGTGCGCAGTCGGTCGACGAACTGGTGACGATCTCCGACGTCCTCACCGACCGTCGTGAGACCGACGAGACCGAACTTCATGACACCTTTGCCCACGTCCTCGTCGACGAGGCCCAGGACATCACACCGATGCAGTGGCTCATGCTGCGCAGGCGCGGTCCGCAGTCCTCGTGGACGATCGTCGGCGACCCAGCCCAATCGGCCTACCCGCTCCCCGAGGAGACCCAGGCCGCCATCGACGCCTTGGTGGGCAGCGCCCCGTTGCGCACCTTCCGACTGTCGAAGAACTACCGGTCCCCCGCCGAGGTCTTCGACCTCGCTGCCCGAGTGATCGTCACCGCCCAGCCGGATGCCGATCTGCCCGAGGCGGTGCGCTCCACCGGCGTCGACCCGGTGCGCACCACCACGTCCCGGGCCCAGCTGCACGAGGAGCTGCTGGAGCAGACGAGGATCCTGCTGAGCCAGGTGGACGGCACGGTGGGCATCGTCGTGCCGCCAGCGCTGGCCGACCATGTCGAGGAGACACTGCATCGGTTGCCCGAGACGGACGCCGTGCGCACTGCCCGGCAGGATGATCGGTTGCTCGTCGTGACGACCATGCAGGCCAAGGGGCTGGAGTACGACGCGGCTCTCGTCGTCGATCCCGAGCAGATCGTCGCCCAGTCTCCCGGAGGGGTGCGCGTGCTCTACGTGGCCCTCACCAGAGCGACCCAACGACTCGTCGTCCTGGGGGTGGCGGACTCGAACCGCCAGTCGGTGGACACCGAACCCTGGCAGCAGGCCCTGTGGCAGGGATGAGCAGGCACAGAGACCCCATGCACGTGCCCCCACGCATCGGAGCCTCGTGCCACATCGGTCGATGACGTACTGGTGATGGGTGGCACCACACGCCCACCCCAACCGTCCGAATCCCGTGGCCGCACGACCTGTTGTGGAACCCGAGCCCGGCCGTCACCGCTCACACCAACCGTGGTCCAAGCCCCCGTGGCCGCCGCCTCGGGGGCAACCACGGTCTTCCGGAACCGACCGACGGGAGCCGATGCCGTACTGGACCAACGAGTGCGCTGGGGCCGATAGGGTGAAGTCATGACTTTCGACCCGTCCGACCCGGCCGGAGCCGACCTGCGTCACGCCGTCTCCTGCGCACTCACGTCCTTTCTCGACGGCCAGGAATCCGTCCTGGCGTCGATCGGCACCGAACTGACCCCGGTGCTGCAGGCGGCCCGCGACTACACGGCTGGCGGAAAACGTCTGCGCCCGGCCTTCTGCTACTGGGGGTACGTGGCTGCCGCAGGTCAACCACGCGATCCACAGGCCCTCATGCAGGCTGCGGCCAGTTTGGAGTTGTTGCACGGCTCGGCCTTGGTGCACGACGACATCATGGACCACTCGGACACCCGACGGGGCCTGCCCTCGGCCCATCGCCGATTCGAGGCTGCGCACCGCCAGAACCACGGAATGGGGGCGCCGAAGGAGTACGGACGAGACGTCGCCCTGCTGCTGGGCGATCTGCTCACGGTGTGGAGTGCCGAGATGTTCACCACCGCTGCGCTTCCCACCAGTGCGATGACCGCAGCCGCACCGATCCTGGCCGCGGTGCGTACCGAGGTGAACTGTGGGCAGGTGCTCGACGTCACCGCCCAGGCCGGTATGGCCGGCACCACCAGTGAATCCATGCTCGATCTCGTCGGCCGGGTGGTCGAGTACAAGTCGGCCTCCTACACCGTCGTGCGACCGGCGCAGCTCGGCGTCGCCCTGAGCACCACGAAGGAATCCCCCACTGTGTTGCTGACGGCGTTGCAGCAGTTCGGCTCGCCTCTGGGACGAGCATTTCAGTACCGCGACGACCTGCTCGGGGTCTTCGGTGACGAGCAGGTCACCGGCAAGCCCGCAGGAGATGATCTTCGCGAGGGCAAGCGCACGGTCCTGGTGGCCCATGCCCTGTCCCAGGCCACTCCGGACGATGCCGCCACCCTGACGGCCATGCTGGGCCGTGCCGATCTGGAGGACGACGACGTGCACACCGCGCGAAGGATCATTGAGCAGTGCGGGGCCCGAGCTGCCGTGGAGGAGACGATCCACACCGGCCTGACGCGAGCCCTGGCCGTTCTGGATGCCACCGACATGACGGACGAGGGCAGGGCTGGCCTGCGCGCCCTGGCCAGGGCGGCCGTTGACCGGGCAGCCTGAGATTGCTTCAGCGCAGGCATTCACCGGCTGCCCGTGACTGAAATACTCCTCACACCCCGAGGGACCACCCCGGCGCTGGGCCCCGGACAACCGGGCCCCAACCAGAATGGCTGGTCGGGGAGACCACCCCGGCACGGATCCCGGGATTGAGGAATTCGCCCCTGATGGCGCCCAGCCCCCGGGCCTCGGGCCCGGAAGACCGACCAATCCTGATCCCCGGATCCGGGAGGATGACCGACCCCGGAGGGTGCTGGCCATCCCGACCCCCATCATCGACCTGCCGTGCCCCCACGGGGGACGAGGCGGAGTACAGTGGTTGCCCTTGTGTGCTGGCTGACTGACCCGTACCGACGGACCGTCCGGGGAGTCGGTTTTCCGGGCGAGTTCGACGGATCTCCGCGTCGCCCCGATTGCCCGTCACCCAACCGACGTACACTCGACCACAGGCTGGCACGGCCTTCTTCCCCGACCGTGTGTGAGGCGCATCGTGAGCATGACCATGAGTACCGACCCCTACGTGGGTCGTGTTCTTGAGGGCCGCTACGAGATCATGTCCAAAATCGCACGAGGCGGCATGGCCACCGTCTACCGTGCCCAGGACCGTCGGCTACGTCGCGTGGTCGCCATCAAGCTCATGCACGAGAACCATGACGAGGAGCTGATCCGACGCTTCGACACCGAGGCGCAGTCCGCCGCCCGACTGGTGAGCCCCCACATCGTCAGTGTGTTCGACCAGGGCGTCGAGGACGACCGCCCCTTCATCGTCATGGAGTACGTGCCGGGCTGCACCCTGCGCCATGTCATCACCAGACAGGCCCCGCTGCCTGCTCACCTCGCCCTGGAATACCTCGAGTCGATCTCGTGCGCCCTGGCCAGCGCACACAACGACGGGCTGTTGCATCGCGACGTCAAGCCCGAGAACGTACTCATCTCGGACCGCGGGCGGATCAAGGTGGCCGATTTCGGGTTGTCTCGTGCCATCGGCGCCCAGACGATGTCCATCGACAATGGTCAGCTCATGGGCACCCCCAGCTACATCCCGCCCGAGCTCGTGGAGGGGATTCCCGCCGATGAGCGTTCCGACGTCTACTCCACCGGCATCGTGTTGTTCGAGATGCTCACCGGCGACAAGCCCCTGGTGGGTGACTCCCCGTTCAGCACTGCCCTGGCGCATGTGAGACAGGACGTCCCAACCCCCTCGTCCTACCTGTCGGAGCACTCGAGGAACGAGAATCGTCAGCCCGTCCCGGAGCTCGTCGATGCCCTCGTACTGGCCTGCACCTGCAGGGACCCACGGGGCCGGCCGGAGAACGGCCGCCATCTGCTGGATCTGGTACGCCGCGCCCGACACAGCATCCGTACCGGCACCACGGATCCCAGTCTGCAGGCCTTGATGACACACACCTCACATGCCCGACGTACCCCAGGTGCCACACCGCGTTCCTCCCGAACGACGACCGGACCGGGCAGGGATCCATCGGCCGTGGCATCCGGCCGGAGCATCTCCCCGGCATCGATAGGGCAGCCTCGACGACCCAACAGCTCCGTCCAGACGCCGCACGCCGAGTATCGGACGAGTCACGGAACCCACGAGGGCAGTCATGGCGATGTCGATCTGCGCAGTGGCACCAGGTCACCAGGCGAGCAGACGGCGGCAACTCGGCGTGGCAGTGATCGCAGACGCCCCCGCAGCACCGCGCGTGGCGCCAGGGACGCATCGGCACGTGGCCCACATCCGGGTACAGCGCCGCACCACGATTACGCTCCGTCGACGGACCCCACCCGGGTGCACCGCCACGGCCACCCGGCCCGACCTTCCGGTCAGAGGATGGGGTCGAACCAGAACCATGGGCGTCCCACCGCTGGTGCCACCACCGCCAAGGCCCCCTGGTACCAGGGTGCGCAGCCGGGGACGAGGACAAGCTGGCAGCAGACGCGCCATGGCGCCCGTACCGCGACCATGACGGGTGGCACACCTACCGTCTCGAGCAACGTCACGGGACGCCCCCTGAGCCGGGCTTCCTCATCCTCCGTCATGCCGGTGGATCAGCGCTCCGGCTCGCGGACGGTGTCAGCCTCCTCGGCATCGGGCAGAAACATCAAGCAGACGAGCACCGCTGGTCAGCCATCGCGGCACCATCATCCCGTGACCACGGTGACCATCGTGGTGCTCGTCCTGTTCGCACTCCTGATGTTGCACTGACCGCACACCCACCCCACGGGTCCACACGTCATCTCCAGGGTCACACGGCGAGTCTGCCACGTACACACGTCGAGGGTCCCCCGACAAGGCAACTCACGCATGTTTCCCGCAGCGCAATGGGTGAGACCCATCGGAAAACGTTCCCAGCAGACTGCTGAGGAACCACACCAGAAACCGCGTGACGTCCAAAGGATTTTCGGTTTTATCGAATCTTCAGTGTCATTTGTTCGATTGAATCGCTTCATGACGCAATAAACCAAGGAACATCGGTTTGTTCTCTAAAGATCCTTTTGTTACCATGTGGACATGGTCGGATTCCGTTCATCGCGTCTGGCATACGCGGCTCTCCTGCTCATGGCGATGCTGTGGGGTTCCACCCTCATCGTCATGAAGAACGCCTATGCCCACATGGACCCGGCTTCGTTGCTGTCGAGCCGTTTCATCATGGCCGCGCTGGCCTTCGGCATCGTCTTTCCCAAGGCGTGGAAGGCCTCATGGAAGACGATTCGCAGCGGAGTCGTCCTCGGCTTCCTCTTCGGCGCTGGCCAGATTCTGCAGGCTCTCGGACTGACGGGTACGACGGCATCGGTCAATGGGTTCATCACGGGCCTGTACGTCGTCATCACTCCGCTGCTGGCTGCCCTGTTCCTGGGCAGGAAGGTCACCAAACCGGTCTGGGTGGCAGTGGGGTTCGCCACCGTGGGACTTGGCTCGCTGGCGATCGATCCTTCTGCCCTGAGTACCGGTCTGGGTACCGGTGAACTGCTCACCTTCCTCGGGGCCGTCGCCTACGCCAGCCACATCGTGGCCACTGGCAAGTTCGCAACACCCAACAACGTCGCGTCGCTGGGGCTGTACCAGACCCTCACCATTGCTGTCATGACAACGCTGTTCGCGGCCCCGGGCGGAATCATCCTGCCCTCGGGGATCAGCGACTGGACCGCCATCGCCTACCTCGGCATCATCTGCGGCACGGTGACGGTTTTCCTGCAAAGCTGGGCCCAGACCCGCGTCGACGCCACCCGGTCAGCAGTCATCATGTGCACCGAGCCCATGTGGAGTGCCGTCTTCGCGGTGGGGATCGCCGGAGAGGTCTTCACCGGTCAGATGATTCTCGGTGCGATCGCCATCATGGCTGCCATGTTCCTGGTCGTGCGGCCTGCCGGGCGTCGACGTGGCACCTTTGCCCCGACCACATCCACCATCCCGTCCCCGGCCCAGCCCGACATCAGGGCACCACGTCCATCCTTGGACCGCCTGATCTGACACGACTTGGGCTCTGGCCCACGCTGGCGCGCACACTGACAAGGGTTCCCGGACATGGATGAGGCCCGAGAACGCATCCTCGGGCCTCCCGACATCCCAGACGACGGCAACCACGTCTCGCCCACGGGGTCGTGACGTCCACGCTCAGTCCTGGGGCACCTCCCACGGCTGTCCACCACGCAGGTCGTGGAACTGCGTGTCGGTGAGTTGGGAATGCATACCATACATGAGATTCCAGCCACGCTCGCTGAGCAGGGCGTCGTGGATCATGAAGGCATGCCGGGCACCGACACCTCGGGTGAAGTCGATCGTCTCCTTCATGGCTGCCCACGGTGCCTGGATCGGCACGGCCACCACATCCACTCCACGTGGCATCTCGTCGAGCTCGTCACCGGGGTGGTAGAGGATCGTCCCCAACCCTTCGCCGATGAGGTAGCCGACATTGCCGATCGGCTCCAGGTCACGGTGGATCGTGGCGTGCCGCCCACCAACCGCCTCGATGCGCACGTCACCGAGTTCGAGCACGTCACCGGGCGCGATCGGGTCGGCATCCAGCTCTGGCACGGTGGTGCACGCCCCGGCCTCGGCACGGCAGATCGCCGAGGAGTTGGCATTGACCAGGTCTTTGATGTGAGCCGGGTCCACATGGTCGGGGTGACGGTGGGTCACCAGGATGACGTCCAGATCGGTCAGGTCGTGCCATGCCTGCGACCCGTCACCGGGATCGATGAGGATCCGAGCTCCAGCGGCTTCGACGAGAACACATGAGTGACCGAGGTGGGAAATCTTCATGCCTCCCAGTGTGTCATCGTCGGCCTGACCACACCCCGGGTTTCGGTCAAGATCCGCCGAATCCGCCGTCGGGCGACGAGACCTCCCACCAGAGACGTCCAGGCGACCCACCCCGCAGATGGGCTGAGGCATTGGTCATCCTTGGGCGTGCGAACCGTGACTGCGCGTCAATCGGTCGGCGACCAGCTGGGCAAGCTCCATCGACTGGTTGCGGTTGAGGCGCGGGTCACAGACCGTCTCATACCGATTCCCCAGATCCGACTCGGCCAAGGCGTCGGTACCGCCCAGACATTCCGTGACATCGTCGCCGGTGAGCTCGACGTGCACCCCACCAGGTCTGGTGCCCAGTTCCTCGTGGACGTCGAAGAAACCGTTGACCTCGGCACAGATGTCGTGGAACGACCTCGTCTTGTAGCCATTGGCGGTCTCGAAGGTGTTGCCGTGCATGGGATCACAGCACCACACCACCGACCGACCGGTGGCCTCGACAGCCTTGATGATCGGGGGAAGCAGCCGACGTACCCGCCCGGCCCCCATCCGGGTGATGACGGTGAGCCGACCGGGTGTGCGCCGCGGGTCGAGTGCCTCGGCCAGGGCGACGGCCTGCTGAGCAGTGGCGGAGGGTCCCAGCTTCACCCCCAGCGGATTGTGCACCGAACGGAGGAAGGCGACGTGGGCCCCGTCCAGTCGACGGGTTCGCTCCCCCAGCCACACCAGGTGACCAGACAGGTCGTAGGGCAGCTGGGAGCGCTCGTCGACACGCGTCAGGGAATGTTCGTAGTCCAGCAGGAGGGCCTCATGACTCGCCCAGACACGCAGGTGACGCCCAGTGCCCGCCACGAGTTCGAGGGTCTCAGCGGCGGCACGATACATCCGCTCCAGACGCTCGGGGTCATGCTGGCGAGCCCGAGCCGTGAACTCGAATCCGTTGACGGCGTCTCCCCGGTAGCTCGGCAGCTCGACGCCGTCCCGAGTCTCGGTGCGTCGCGAGCGCGGTTTGGCGTACTGGCCTGCGATCCGTCCCACGGCAACCACGGGAACGCCGGCAGCATCGGCCATCACCGAGGCCATCGACGACAGCACCCGCACCTTGTTGCCGATGTTGTCGGCACGCACCCCTGCGAAGGTCTCCGCGCAGTCACCTCCCTGCAGCAGGAAGGCACGTCCTCCGGCGACGTCGGCCAGACGGGAACGCAGCTCGTCACACTGCCGGGCACGAACCAGTGGCGCAAGGACACGCAGGCGCTGCACGACCCGACGGCGTTGCTGGGGGTCCGAGTACCTGGGTTGCTGCTCCACCGGCATGGCGCGCAGACTCTCAAGGGGCGGAACAGGTGTGGGCACGACGGGAGTGTAGTCACTTGACGGGTCGCACGACGAGTCCACGAGCAGCGGTTCAGCTGGCAGCGCGGTCGTTTCGGCTGACGGGCTCATCGGCCAGACCAGCGAGAGGGCAGACGGTGGCACCGGGGTGCCGAGGTCCGTTGCGGTGAGTCAAACACGATCGGTGTCTCGGGCGCAATCACCGACACGTCTGCGGGGTACGGCGCGCAGGTCTTCGGAACGAACGGGTCACTCGTCCTCACCACGAATCTCTCGGCCCGCCTCCTGAGCCGCGCGGTCGGCCATCGCCGCCTCCAACGCATGCAGACGGGCGGCTCGCCTGGCATCCATGGTCGCTGCCGCCAGTTCGCGTTCCTCCGCCAGGGCCTCCTCCCGTTCCCGCTCGGCGCGCAGTCGACGTTCCCGCTCACGTGCCGCAGCTCGATCGGCACGATCCGCTGCTCGTTGGGCTCGTACCGACGAAGCTGGTAGGTCGCGGTAGGGAAGGCCGCTCAGCTCGGCGATGGCGATCATGATCTCGTCGGCCATGGCCCGCACGATGGGCCTGCTCCCCCGAGTGTCCCAGTGCCGACGAAAGTCCAGGGCCTCGCCCACCACCAGACATGATCCCTCGTGGTCGAGGTATCCGGGGACCACCGGGACCTTGGCGTGCAGGGCCAGATCGGCGACCCCGATGTCGGCCTTGTACACCGCCTTGCCAGGGGCCGTCGCCACCTCGGGGAAGGCGACGACTGCTCGCTCGGCCTGCAACATGGAGAATGCCTTTGCCCGCACCCGGGTGCTCCACGGGTACGGATGCGCACGAGTCACCAAGCCCAACCAGGACCGGGTGCTGGTGTGGGCGCGCAGTGCAGAGGAAACCGCGACGACGTCCATCCTGCGTGAATGGTGGACGGCCAGGATGAAGGGGCCGTCTGGCAGGTCCGCGCCCTGGAGCCTGACGGATGTTCCACCACTGAGCCAGCGTCGAAGGGGATTCATCGGCGGTCTCTTCAGTGCAGATCCGTCAGGACGGATGGCGGCTGGGATGCCGTGGAAGAGGTGCCGTCGGTGCCGGGCTGGGCCTTGGCTCCAGCCGCGCTGGTGGCGCGCTGTCGATCCTTCCTGGGGGCGGGTGGTGCCACATGGCCCGGACGATCACGTACCCACGGCGTGAGGTCCTTGCCCCGGAGGTTTCCGTATTTGACGCGCGTCGCGAAGACGTCGACATATTCCTGACCGGTGAGCTCGGCCACGGCGTCCATGATCTCGTTGGTCACCCAGCGCAGCACCGCCGTCTCACCAACCCGGTCGGAGTAGTCGGAGAAGTCCAGCGGCTTGCCGAAGATGAGCCCCGGGCGCGAGCACAGGGGAATGCCGCACACCGTTCTGCTCGTCTGTGACCCGGCGACCCCCACTGGTATCACCGGGACCTTGGCGGTCAGGGCGAGGCGGGCGACACCCGTCTTCGCCTTGAACATACGGTCATCTGCTGAGCGGGTACCTTCCGGGAAGATGCCCACCAGGCCACCTTCCTGCAGCCTCTCCAGCACCGGATCCATGGCGGTGAGGGAGCCACGGCCCCCGGAACGGTCCAGTGGCACCTGATCGACGGCATGCATGAACCATGCGACGATCCGCTTGCCCGGGCCACCAGAGGGATCGAAGAGTTCCTTCTTGGCCGGATAGGTGATCGGGCGGTCAATCATCGAGGCCACGATCAACGGATCGAGCACCCCCAGGTGGTTGCTCGCCAGGATGGCACCGCCATCAGTCGGTATGTTCTCCTCACCGACGACCCACGGACGACAGACCAGCCGCGTGCCCGGAGCGAACAGTGTGTACTTGAAGAACTGATACCACATGTGGCCTCCTCTCACCGCTTCATCACACACGATAGCGACTTCGCCCCACGGGCATGGTCGCAACAGGCCCCCGATCATCCGATCGGACGAGCGTCTCGATGTCCTCGCTGCCGGTTGTCCCGCACCTCAGCGACGTGCGGAGAACATACGGCGACGGTGACGGGAACGCCGCTGTGGCCAGAACCCTCGCGCTGCGCCGGGCGGATCGGTGATGGAGTGTCGGGCCAGGTCGGCGGCACCGATGAGACCGGCGTCGTTGCCGAACCGAGCCCGCTCCACCCCGGCGACCGGGCGATACCCACGGCCGGTGAGGGCACGTCCGAAGGCAGCCCGTGCTGGGTCGAGGAGCAGATCCCCGGCAGCGCTGACTCCCCCACCGATGACGAAAAGGTCTGGGTCCAGCGCAGCTGCCAGACTCGCCATGCCGCGTCCGAGCCAGGTTCCCACGTCGGCGATGAGCTCGATGGCCACCTGGTTGCCGTCCACCGCCGCGCGACTCACATCCGGTCCGACGAGATGTGCCGGATCCTTGTCGGGCACGTAGTGCAGCAGGCTCAATGCCTCTGGGGAGCCCTCGGCCAGCAGGGCCTTGGCATCACGCACCAGGGAGTTTCCCGAGGCGTACTGCTCCCAGCACCCGCGGTTCCCGCACGGGCACCAGTGTCCATCGGGTACCACCGTCATGTGGCCGAACTCACCGGCCATGCCGTAGCGGCCTCGAAACACCCGACCATTGATGACCAGCGCCCCGCCGATACCGGTTCCCAGGGTGATGCACGTCATGACCCGGGAGTCCCGCCCCGCCCCGAACTCGTACTCCGCCCAAGCGGCCGCATTGGCGTCGTTGTCGACGATGACCGGTAGGTCGATCCGCTCGGAGAGGCGATCTCGCAACGGTTCGTTGCGCCATGCCAGATGTGGGGAGAACCGCACCAGGGCCTGCTCGGTGTCCACCCAGCCAGCAGCACCGATGCCCGCCGATTTCACGGGCAGCCCGTCAGACAGGGAGTCCACGACCTCGACGATGGCGTTCTCGACGGCTTCCGGACTGCGCGACGGCGTCGGGCGCACCAGATGGCGCAGGATCTCACCGTCCTCGTCCACGACGCCGGCGGCAACCTTCGTTCCCCCGATGTCGACTCCGATACTGAGCACTGCTTCCCCACTTTCCTGTGTGTGGTGCACAGCTTAATCGCTCGTTCCGAACTGCCTGGACGTCGATTCCGATCGACTTGTACCATTCACCCGAAAACTCGTGCGACTCGCACACCAGTCCTCGAAATGATCGAACGTGTATTCTACACTTGATCTGAGGTCGTACCCCGTACGTCGCCGCATCGAATCCATGACCCCGACACACCGCCCTCGTCACCATGCCAGATTCCTCATCAGCACACCTGCAACCCTCGTTCGACGACCTCGGCACGCCGCTGTCCGAGGTGACGTTCTGCGTCGTCGACCTGGAGACGACGGGACTGTCCACCGACGACGCGATCACGGAGATCGGCGCTGTGAAGGTGCGTGGTGGTGTGGTGCAGGGCGAGTTCCAGACCTTCGTCAACCCGGGTGAGCACATTCCAGCCTCGGTGCAGGTGCTCACCGGTATCACCGACGCCATGGTGAGCACCGCCCCACGAATCGGCGCAGTGCTGCCCAGCTGGATCGAGTTCAGCCGCTCAACGGTGCTCGTCGCGCACAACGCCCGTTTCGACGTCGGTTTCCTCCGACGCGCCTACCAGGCCCATGATCATCCCTGGCCGGGTCACCAGGTGGTGGACACCCTCACCTTGGCGCGTATGACACTGCACCGCGATGAAGTACGCAGCTACAAGTTGGGCTCACTGGCCACCCTCTTCCATGCCCAGACCTCACCGGACCACCGTGCCCTGGACGATGCCCGTGCCACCGTCGACGTGCTGCACGGGCTGCTGGAGCGGATCGGGAACCTTGGGGTGACGACCCTGGAGGACGTCCTCGAGTTCACCCATCATGTGAGCAGGCAGCGTCGGGCCAAGCGGGTGTGGGCAAAGAACCTGCCCGAGGAGCCCGGGGTGTATTGGTTCCACCGTGAGGAGCCCGGGCACCCCGACGAAGTGCTCTACGTGGGAAAATCGGTGAATCTGCGCCGCAGGGTGTCAACCTATTTCACGGCCTCGGAGCATCGTTCCCGCATGGACGAGATGGTCCGGCTGTCCACCGCGGTGGGTCACCAGACCTGTACCACGCCACTGGAGGCTGGGGTGGTGGAACTGCGCCTCATCGATGCCCACAGCCCTCGGTACAACCGTCGTTCCCGACGCCAGAACAAGGTGTCCTGGGTGACGCTCACCGACGAGGCCTTCCCGAGACTGTCGATCGTGCGATCCACCACCCAGCGCGGCCGGGTGTACTGGGGACCGTTCACCCGGCGTGACGACGCCGTCGACGCCTGTCGAGCGTTGCGAGAGATCGCCCCGCTGCGCGAGTGCGCCGGGGCGTTGAGTTCGCATCCGCACGGCTGTCCCCTGGCCGAGATGGGCAGGTGCCCGGCTCCGTGTCTGCACCCGGATCGTGTCGGCTACCAGGAGATCGTCGAGCTCGCCACCCGGATCATGACCCGCGACGTCACGGCAGCTGCCACTGGACACGCAGCGCGCATAGCCGAACTCGCCGATGCCGATCGTTTCGAGGAGGCCGGAGCGCGCACCGATCGTGCACTGACCCTGTTGCGGGTGGGACGACGCGGGGCGCGACTGGCATCGCTGGCACGGTGCCCCCAGATCGTCGCTGCCCAGCGGGTCGACGACTCCTGGCACGTCCATGTCGTGCGATACGGCCGACTGGCCGGTGCCGGACGGGTCCGGGTGGGCGGCAACCCCATGCCCGCCATCGATGCGATCGTCACCGCTGCCCAGACCGTCCTGCCGCCACCGGTGAGCGGTCTGCCAGCCTGCACTGTCGAGGAGGCCGAGCTCATCGCCTCGTGGTTCGAGGAGGAGGGAGTGCGTCTGGTCGACATCGACGGTGACTGGTCCTGGCCGGCGCACATCTACGTCGACGCCCAGGCGCTGGCCGCCCAGGTGCGCAGCCTTCGTACCGAGACGCACGGCGTCCCAGCCGCCAGCCGACAGATCGTGGCGTGACGCCAACCGACAAGATCATGACGTGTGCCAACTGACGGATCGTGGCACGCGCCACAGAGCTGGCAGGGGCTGGGACGTGTGAGGCAGGAGTCAGGCGATCTCGACGGACTCGATGACGACCGGGTCGACCGGGCGATCCATCCGACCGGTGCGCACGGCGGCGATCTCGTCGACGACCTTGCGGGACTCCTCGTCGGCAACCTCACCGAAGATGGTGTGCCGACGGTTGAGGTGTGGGGTCGGGGCGACGGTGATGAAGAACTGTGAACCATTGGTGCCCGGGCCGGCGTTGGCCATCGCCAGCAGGTAGGGCTTGCCGAAGTTGAGATCGGGATGGAACTCGTCGGCGAACTGGTAACCGGGGCCACCAGTTCCGGTACCCAGCGGGCAGCCGCCCTGGATCATGAATCCATCGATGACGCGGTGGAAGACCAGCCCGTCATAGAACTTTCCGGTGGTGGGTTGGCCGGTGCGTGGGTCAAGGTACTCCTTGGTGCCATTGGCGAGCCCGACGAAATTGGCCACCGTCTTGGGGGCCTGGTCTTCGAAGAGATTGAGGGTGATGTCACCGTGATTGGTGTGCAGAGTCGCAGTGGAAGCCACCGTGCTGCCTTTCGTGGAAGATGAATCTTTCCTCTTCACCCTACCCATCGACGTGGGCAGTCGGGAATTTTCGGCCAAACGCTACAGATGCCTGGAACGCGGGATACCGTGGATTGTGCTCGATCACGAGCTTGACCCCTATTGATGGAGGAAACGTGTCCCGCAACAAGAAGGCGAAGGCCGCCGCCGACAAGGCCGCCGCCAGCAACCTCTCCTCGTCGTTCAAGGAGCAGAGGGCTCAGGCGTTGGAGGCAGCTGCCGCATATCTGACCGCCGCCCAGGAGAAAGCCGGCCCACTGGCATCTCAGGCTTCGGAGAAGATCGCACCATGGGCGAAGGCTGCTGGTGAGAAACTCGCGCCGCTGACCGAACAGGCCAAGGAGCTGGGTGGCAAGGCTCTCTCCGAGGCCCAGAAGAACATGGGTCCCACCTTGGAGAATGCCAAGGAGGTGGCGTCCGAGAAATTTCACCAAGCCTACGATTCCTTTCAGGAGGACATCCTCCCCGGACTCGAGGAAAAAGCCTCCCAGGTCTCCGAACACCCCATGACCCAGGAGGCCAGGCAGCGCCGAAAGGCAGCCGTGGCAGCCATTCGTGGCGAGTCCCCCGAGCCTGAGAAGAGCGAGAAGAAGCATGGCGGGTTCAAGAAGTTCCTGTGCTGGGGCTCCGTCGTGTCCGCGGTGGGGGTCGGAATCTATGCCGCCCGCAAGTTCCTCACCAGTTCCGACGACGGCTGGACTGCCCATGAACCCACTGAGACCTACTCGTGGACCCCGAAGGCACCGACGGCATTCTCCAAGGATGACGCCGCCTCGTGCTGCTCCGACGCCAAGGGATCCTCCTGCGACTGCAAGGATGATGCCTCGACGTCGCGGAAGGATGACGCTCCGGCCACTGCCCCAGACACCGTCACCGAGGGCAACTCCGCCACCGAGATGACGGCTGAGGGTGCACCGGCCCAGGGTCACAAGTCGAGCCACGGCACCAGCAAGCCAGTGACCAAGCCCGAGAAGCCGGCAGCTGGTTCCAAGCCCGCGGCGAAGTCCGTTGCCGACACCTCGCCAGAGCCCGTGGCCACACCGGTTGCCGAGGATCCCAAGGCCGAGTCCACGCAGGACACGTCCGTTGACTCCTATGTGGGCGACAACCCGCCGGAAGACTTCATCATCAAGGGCAACGAGCGCTCCAAGAAGTACCACGTGCCCGGCTCCGGTGGTTACGACCGCACCATTGCCGACGTCTGGTTCACCACCGAGGAGGCCGCCAGGAAGGCCGGATTCACTCGGGCCCAGCGGTGAGTCGACCGATCCGACCAGCACGTCGTGACTGATCGAGTCGAGTCACCGACCTGACGTCTGCCGGGCAATCGCATCCCGTGGGCCGTGTCTGCTGACACGGCCCACGGGATTTTTGCGCTCACAGCTGACTAGGGATGTTTCCTCAGCGGTGCAGAACCGTCATCCAAGCTTCATCGAGAGATCACCGATACGTCTGTGCTCCACCTGTCCAGACGCACAGGATGAAGGCATTCATCCCTGCCAAGCGTGTCGATCGGAGACTGCTGTGCCACCATCATCCATCACTCCCCAACCATGTCGACCCACCACTGCCGCCACCATCCGTCTGACATCGGACATGAACTCCTGGGTGCCGGCACAAGTCTTCGCTGCCCACGTCCGATGGCTCGTGGCGCAGACTGCCGTCCCCTGGCGAGTGATCGCCGTGCTCTCCGGCGTCTCGAGCCGCACCATCGCCCGCCTCGTGGGAGTGGGTGCCCCGATCAGACGAATTCGTTCGATCGATGCCACTCGACTCATCGGCATCCGCCCCGAACACATCTTTGCGACCACCACCACGCTCGTCGATGCGACGAGCACCCGTCGCCGAATACACATGCTGTGCACCAGCGGCTGGTCGATGGATCACATCGCCGGCTTCCTGGGAGCGCATCATCGCACCGTCCAGGGACTTGCCAATGGCGACTCCACCACCTGCACGCTCATGGTGAGGTTGCGTGCCATGGCGGCATGCGAGCGTCTCCAGATCCCCGCCAGGATCAATGCCCCGGCGACGGGTTCACCTCGCGTCGTCGTACTCCCCGACGCAGCCTGACGCATGGCCAGCCTCATCAGTTCAGTCATCTGCACACTCCTGGCGCTGGTGCACGCCGTCCTCGTCGTCCCGCGTCTGCCCGAGCCCAGCGAGACTGAGGTCGGAGCCGAGGTCCTCGCCGTCAAACCGAGGTACTGCGATCTGCGGACCCCCGGATTCGTCGGAACGACGTGCCTGGTGGCCGGGGTGGCAGGTGTCGCCTGCACAGCAGCCCCACGGTGGTGTCTTCCGCTGTGGTGGGTGTGGGGCGGGTCCGTCACGACCCTGGTCGGCGTCGACGTTCGCACCACTTTTCTGCCCAGACGGCTCTGGTTCGGTTGTGTAGGGCAGGCAGTGCTCGGCACCCTGGTGGTGGCTGGGATCGTTGCCCCAGGGGTGCACGACCTTCTCCTCATGCTTCTCTTCATGGCTCTGGGAGCCGTCGGAGCAGCTCTGCCCTTTTGGTTGCTGTGGCGTTTCGGCGGCTCACTGGGGTACGGGGACGTACGTCTTGCCGCCGGGATGGGCGCCGCGGCGGCAAGTCTGGGGGTAGATGCAGTCATGACGAGTCTGCTGGGTGCCACCCTGGTCGGCGCGGTGATGTCCGTGGGCGTCACATGGTGGCGGCGCCGTCACCCCTCGGTGTGGGGAGCCGCCATCGCCTACGGGCCAGCGCTGTGGATCGGTCCATGGATCGGGTTGCTCACCACTCGGGTCTGACTCGGAACCGCTCAGGCCCACCACTGTCCCACACTGGCATGCCCTCACACTGTCATGCTCCTGCCACCAGCCTCTGATCCATCTGGTCATCGCGCGTGTCGCCGCACCTCGATGGTGCGCGACGAACCAGATTGGCACGAAAATCAGCCCGGAACCCACTCGGCAGCACGAACACGTGACTCGGTGGCCGGCACTGCCAACCGGGCCGGTACTGCACATGGCAACAAGGTACGTGGCAGCGAGGGATCAAACCGTGATGGCGATCAACCAGCCACGAGACGGTCAGCCCCGCTGTCTCTCCGGTCAGGCTGCCCGCACCACGGTGGCGACGGTCTGTGGCAGGCCGATGGGGTCGACGGGGTGGGTGGAGATCGCATCGGCGCGTGACCAACTCGCGAGCCAGGCATCGGCCTCCCGAGCCACGAGCAGCACGACGGGCGGGCAGTCGTCCACCTCGTCCTTCATCTGATGGGTCACTCCCATGCCACCGGAGGGAACTGCCTCCCCATCGGCAATGACGACGTCGTACTGCCCGGTGTCGACAGCGGCCATGGCAGCCTTCTGGGTGGCGGTCTCCGTCATCTCGACCGGGGGCAGATCAGCGGCGATGGACGTGCCCAACGCGAGCCGAATCTCCTGGCGCACGTTGCGGTCGTCGGAGTACACGAGTACCCGGAGAGTGTCTGCTGCGGTCTTCTTTTCGCTCATCCCTCGTCCTCGTCGGGTTGCGGCCAACATGGTGCTGTGCCCATCTGCTCAGCACGTATCAGACTCATGATATCGCTTCACTCGGCAGAAACACGGCAATCAGCCACGGTTGCAGCTGCGCACATGCCGTGCCACCACCTCGATCTGGGCATCGGTCATGGCGGCTGGCAGGCAGAGCAGGTCGGTGGGCCATCGCGTGTCTGCGGGCAGGTGCTCTGGACGGTCCCAGTGCAACGGTCCGACGATGCCATGATCGTGCAGGTCATCGGCAAGGGCATCGGCCCGCCGAGTTCGCACGATGAGCGGGCAGGTGGCGGCAGGGTTGACGACCTCCACTGCCGGCAGGGCGTCCAGAACGCGTTGCCGGGTTCGACGAATCCGACGTGCACACCCTGCCAGGTCGAAGGTGGCGAATGCCCTCGATGCACGTCGAGCTGGACGAACGGGCTGCCAGGCCTCGTCGGCAAGGTCCTCGGCGCACTCGAAGGTGTCCACGCCGGGGTCGGTGAGGAAACGCTGCCGAGCGGCTGTGAGGTCCTCATCCAGCTGGGTCCGTGGTCCGATGCCGTCGAGATGTGTTCCGGTGTGATCCGGGCCCAGGCCCACACCCGCCACCCAGGCGAACTCGGTCACCGGCAGCAGCTTGCGGGTGCTCGCCACCTCAAGACACCCCACTGGGCAAACAGACGCCTCCGGCTGCGGGCCACCAGACCCCTCCAGTCGCAGGCCGTCATGGCCCCGGGACGCCGGATTCCGATCGGGCGTGACGCCGCCATGCTCTCCTGCCCGACCCGCACGGTTCTCATCACACGGACCCGTCACCCCAGACTCCCCCAGCCCGCCGAGGTGGCACGCAGCACGCTGCACAGCACGCAGCCGATCGGGAGGGTCGTCCAGAAAACTGTGCGTGGTGTCGATGACGAGACCTGCGCCGTTCCGGCCGGCCTCGGTCAGCACCTTGTGCAGCTGTGGGGACTCGACGTTTCCGTAGGTGCGGCAGTGCACGATGACCGGACGGCGGGCATCGGAATGCAGCCGCTCCACCGTCTCGGCAAGATGTTGGGCGTCCATGAGCAGGTCGGCACCACAGCGCACCCGACTCACCGCCATGCCCTCCAGCTGCCACGGGGTGACCATCGTCTGGCAGCAGTACTCGGGCAGGATGACATGGCTGGCTCCGGCGTCACGACAGTGCCGGGCGACGAGGGAGAATGCCTGCCGACCCAGGGCGACCGGTTGCACTGATCCAGCTCGCATTCGGTCAGGATATCCGGAAAACCAAATCTTCAGACTTTCTTCACCTCTCGTTCACTTTCGCGAAACTGGCATTGCCATCGGTGCCGATAGAACAAAGTCATGCGCACGACACATCACCGCATCACCGCTGCCGGAGCGGCCGTGACTGCGGGCCTCATGGCCTTCAGTCTCGTCACCCCTGCCAGCGCGGCCCAGACACCATCACCCACCAAGCCTGCTCCCGCAGCGACCCCTGCTGCGGCCTCCACCACCGGCCACAAGCGCATCACGACGACCGGGCTCAAGCCCGGTGACGTCAAGCACGTGTGGTTGATCATCCTGGAGAACAAGTCCTACGACGCCACCTTCACCGGACTCAACCAGAACTCCTACCTGTGGAAGACGCTGCCCTCCCAGGGTGCCCTGCTCACCCACTACTACGGCACCGGCCACTACTCCCAGGACAACTACACCTCCCTGGTCTCCGGCCAGGCCACGTCCTTCGACCTGCAGGCCGACTGCGACATCTCCAACACCGATCTGGGCTCCAACGAGTCGATCATCACCAAGCACAAGGGCAAGCCCTTCGGCCCCGACGACAACTACGGTCAGGTCATGTCGCTGGCCGGCCCCAACGCCCCGGACGGCGAGAACGGCTGCACCTACCCCCGAAAGACTCCCACCCTCTTCAACCAGTTCGACGCCGCCGGCGTGACCTGGAAGGGATACGCCCAGGACCTGCATGCCCAGGCTGGTCGAGAGGACGCCTTGGGTGGCGCTCCCGGCTCCCGCGAGAACGACCCCTCGCACAACCCGAAGTCGATGAAGCCTTCCGACGACGACAAGGCCAAGGGCATCTCCTCGTTCACCGGTGCCCAGGAGAACGACCAGTACGTCGCCAAGCACTTCCCCTTCCCGTGGTTCCACTCGATCGTCGGCAACGACAACAGCGGCAAGGACGCTCTCACCAGTCCGGTGGACGGCGGAACCATGACCGACGAGAACCACATCCAGTCCGTCGAGGACCCGAACAAGGGGCTGCTGGCCGATCTGGCCAAGCCGGCCGATCAGGTTCCAGCGTTCAACTGGATCACCCCGAACAACTGCTCCGACGCCCACGACGCCACCTGTAAGGGCAACAACCTCTCCGGTCTGTTCGACGAGAACGGCGAGCCGGACTACTCCAAGCCGCTGAGCACCCCGCCGAAGAACCACATCGGTGGCCTCTACGCCGCCGATCTGTGGCTGAAGTACTACATCCCGCTCATCGAGAAGTCCGAGGCCTTCAAGGATGGCGGCCTCATCGACGTCACCTTCGACGAGGCGAACCCACCGTTCACGAACATGAGCTTCAACAACGCCACCGACGACTCCAAGGTCGCCAAGGACGCCTCGGGCAACATGCTCTACAAGTACTCCAGCCCATCGATGACCGAGCTCGCCGAGGGCTACAGGAAGTACGCCCCCAACACCTTCCCCAACCCGTCCGGGATGGGAAAGAACTTCGTGGCTGCCGACGCCGCCGGACAGAACATCAACGGTGTGGACGTCGACTGGGAGCCGACCGGCCCCAACACCCCGATGGAGACCGACGAGCACGGCAACCAGAAGTTCCCCGGCCCCGGTGACAACGGTTACATCACTCGTCCGCCGTCCTGTGAGCAGGACAAGGACCTCGTCAACGCCGATGCCTCCAACTGTGTCAAGGGTGCCAAGAACACCGGTGCCGGCTACGGCAAGGCCAAGACCGTCGAGGCCAAGGCCGAGGCCGGCGTGAGCTCGGTCTACTCCCCGGTCACGGTCAAGGATCTGGGTCGCAAGGTCACCGGTACGGGTATCCCCGAGGGGGCCTACATCGGAGCCGTGAAGAACGAGGGTCCGCAGCAGGTCGAGAAGTCCTCCGACCCCATCACCGAAAGCTCCTTCATCCTCGTCGACAAGAACGACAAGCCGCTCAAGACGACCGGTGAGGTGAGCGAGATCACCATGTCGGCCACCGGCATCCCCGGTCACCTCAACGAGGGCGAGTCCCCGCTGGCCACCTTCAACGCCCAGGACGCCACCCCCGGCGGCGGTATCACCGGTTCGGTGCTCATCTCCCCGCTCATCAAGCCCGGGACCGTCTCCCACACGCACTACAACCACTACTCGTGGCTGCGGACGATGGAGGACATCTTCCAGGTGTCGCAGGGCAACAACAACGACAAACTCCCGGCTGGCACCGTCTCCGGTGGTCTGGATGGCATGGGACACCTTGGTTACGCCGCCCAGGCTGGCCTCATGCCGTTCGGCTCGGAGATCTTCAACAATGTCTCCGAGGAGCCCAGCCCCAGCGCCAGCACCGAGCCGAGCCCGTCGCAGAGCACTGCTCCGACCCCCACGCCCACCCGCTCGTCGGCCACACCGCACAGCCCTGCCGGCAAGCCCGGCACGTCCGTGGTGCAGCATGATGTCCCTGCCGTGGCCGGCAAGCCTGCGCTGCCTCGTACCGGCCGGTGACACATCACCCATCGCCTGACCCCAGTCGTCTGTGACATCATCCGAGTCAGGCGGCCGTCAGTGACGGCATCACGCAACCGGTGTCCTCCCCCGACCACGCGGGGAGGACACCGGTGCCACGTAAGGAAGGACCCATGACCCGCACTCGCCTCATCGTCCCGGTGGTCATCGTCGCAACTGCGACGTTCGGACTGACAGCCTGCTCCCAGCACGAGAACGAGGAGGCCCAGCCGAACTCGTCCAGCGCCGCCGAGCAGCTCTCCTCCCGGACCATGCCCAGTTTCCTGCCCAGTCACACGCCCCAGGGCGTCCCCACCGGTAGCGCCAAGGAACCGGCCATGTCGTACCAAGGCATGCCTCTGGTGGCCCAGCTGGATCCCGGGGTCTCGGCCAAGGTGGTCGTCCTGGGCCCAGAGCCCCCCAGTGGGGACACCAAGGCTGGGGAGGAATCCGCCGACCTCACCTGGCAGATCACCTTCAGCGAGGTGACGAAGGACATCCCGCTGTCACCCGCCCAGTTCAACATCCAGGACGGCACCGGGGCCTTCCACACCATGAGCCCGAAGGGCGATCCCCTGCCCAAGACCATCAAGGCCGGTAGGACGACCTCGGTGAAGATGCATGCCGTCGTACCGTCTGGGGACGGCATGGTGCGGTGGGCTCCCGACGGCAAGCACGTCGTGGCCCTGTGGGACTACATCGCCGAGCTGGACTGACGGCTCCGAGAGCTGGACCCATCTACCGAGAGAAGAACTGCACGTAAGCGGGAGCGGAGCCACCGTGATCCCGGACAATACAGTCAACGTCATATACCTTCCGGATTACGTCTGCTGACAGGACGGTCCGGGTAGGGCCGCTGGCTCTAACTTTTCCATGGCACATCAGCACCACCGCATCGCAATAGGCCAAGGCAAGGTTAAGGTCGTGCAGAGCTACGACCACGCTGATGCCGAGGTCATGGAGACCGGACAGGATGTCGAGCTGGTGACTGATGTCAAGGTGATTGGTGGGTTCATCAAGGAGGAGCACTTGAGGTTGCTGTGCCAGTGCTCGTGCCAAATGTACTCTTTGTCGTTCTCCTCCTGAGAGGGTGCTCCAATGCCTCTGCAGCAGGTGCGCAATACCGGTACGTGCAGCTGCTGACTCGATGATCGCCCGGTCCCCGCTCCGGGACCCCATCCAGCGACCTCGATGGGGAATCCTGCCTAGGTCAATGACCTGATCGACCGTGAGGTCCAGATCTGTGTCAGCCTGCTGCTCAACCAACGCAAGTGAACGGGCAATTTCCCGACGACTTATCTGCGACAAGTCCCGGCCATCAAGGCGAACCGTACCTCTGTCGGCTCGAGCAGTGCCAGCCAGAAACCGCATCACCGTCGATTTTCCCGAACCGTTGGGGCCCATGAGCCCCACTACCTGCCCCGGCCTTGCCTCGAGATCGACATCTTGGACGATCTTTTTCCCAGCAACAGACCAAGAAAGGCCACGCGCGGACAGAATCATCGCGCACCTCGACGCCTACGAAGAAGAATCACTACGAAAAAAGGGCCTCCGATCAACGATGTCATCACACCTACAGGCACTTCCACTGGCGCGAATGCGCTCCGCGCCACTACATCAGCCCACACAAGGAAGATTGCCCCCAGTAGAGCCGAGGCGGGCAGCAACCGCCGATGTCGGGGGCCAACCATGGCACGCACAATATGTGGGACGACAAGCCCTACAAACCCGATGGCACCAGAACTCGCGACAATGGTCGCCGTCACCAAGGCCGTCACGACCAACAGCATCGAACGAGTCCACGCAACATGCACTCCAAGACTCGCTGCTTGTCCATCACCGAATGCGAACGCGTCCAAGGACGCTGCCGAGCCCAGGCAGAAAATCATTCCCACCACCACGACAGCCGTGGTCCGCGCGACGTCGGCCCAGCTGGAACTCGCAAAAGAACCCATCAACCAGTACAAGACACCTCGTGTGGTGTTGGCGTCCGCGCCAACCATGACGATAAAAGAAGTGAGCGCGGAGAAAATCTGGCACACGGCGATACCAGCGAGAACCACAGTGGCGCTCGTCCCTCCTGCCACTCGAGCGATTGCCATGACAGCACCGAACGCAATCAAGGCACCAACGAAAGCGCCTCCCGAAAGGCCAAGTGCTCCCCCGACGCCTAGGACCATGGATGAAACCGCCCCGGTGGAGGCACCGGAAGAAACCCCTAAAAGGTACGGATCCGCCAGAAGGTTACGCAACAGCGATTGGAGAGCCGAACCACACATTCCCAGCCCAGCACCGCAGGCTGCTGCAAGCAATGCGCGCGGAAGTCGTAGATCCACCACCAACGCCGACTCCAGTGGGGGTACATCAGTTCGGACAATGCCAAGACGTCCGCCCACAGCCTGCCACACCTCCCGCAGTGGGATGGGGTCGGCTCCCACAGAGACGCTCACTGCGACGCTGAATGTCAGGACCACGAGCCCCAAAATCGCAGTTGCCCAGGCAGCTCGCGTAGAGCGATCAACCCGTACCGTCATGACGCCAAGTGAAGTTTCGCCAAGCCTGCGGCGACCGCCTCAGCACCATCAACAGTGCGAATGGAGGGGTTCATATCCCCTCCCGGAACAGCAATGAAACGCTTGTTCTTGACGGCATCCATCTTCTTGGTCACTGGATTGGATTCCAGAAAAGCGATCTTGGCAGCCGCGGTCTCAGCAGTCTGTGACTTGCGGGTGAGGTCACCGAGAACGATCACGTCGGGGTCCTTCGCCGCGAAGTCCTCCCAGCCCACCTGCGGCCACTCATCCTTCTGCGCGGCATAGACGTTGGACAGCCCCAATTGCTTCGAAATTAGTCCCGGCGCGCCCAGACCACCCGCTACATAAGGTGATTCAGAATTGGCAAACCAGTAGGCAACTGTGACGCGTTTGCCTCCCGCGACAGGATGCACTGCCTGCATCCGCTTGTCCAAGCTCTCCACCAGCTTCTTGCCACGGCCCTGAGTCCCAGTGAGGGCAGCAATATCGGTGATGTCATGGTCGATGTCGGCCATCGTGACAGGAGTACTACGGCGACCGTCACTGCTACCAGACTTGAAGGCGGCCTTCTGGCACTCCACGAACGACATGTAGGCCGGCACCTTGAGTTGGCCGAACTTTTCGTATGACCCCGAGCCTGAGTCCGACAGGGTGTTGGCGAACGATGCAGTCACCAGATCAGGACGTTGTGCAATGACAGTCTCGAAGGAGGCATTGTTATCGGCCAGACGTCTGACCTGCGCATTCTCCCCGGCCAAGGATGGAAGTACCGGATCAGTCCAGGTCGCTGTGCCGACCATCTGCTTTGCCAATCCCAACGACAGGAGGATTTCTGTTGTCCCTTGGTTGAGCGAAACAATCCGCTGTGGCTGTGAAGCAACAGTGAACTTGCGTCCACAGTTGGCCATCGTCATGGGAAATGAGGTAGACGTGGAACCTTGACTGGTTGAAGTGTCTGAAGACACAGTCGACGGTTGCCCACACGCGGTGACAGCGGTGCAAAGCGCGAGGGCAGCAGCGATGGGTAACAGACGAAATGACATGCCATCTCCAAATAGATCGGGGCTCGTACGCGGGGCCCACCCAATCTGCAGCAGTCAGCTGTAGTACCAACAGGTCTTCGGACTCGGGGTCATCCGAGTGGAAGCGCCTTCCCAGGAAGAACTCCCAGTGGCCTCATGCCTCTACCGTCGCCCACACCGCTGCGCGCCAGTTCCGGATTCTCACCGGATTCCCTGCCCATTCGGGCCGTTGGCGTCACATACGCTAGCAGAACGGCTGCGGGCATTATTCGAAACATTTCAGCATGTGACGAGAATCTTCTCAGCAACGGAGCAGCGTCAACAGCCTCACATTAATTCGGTTTCATTCCTCGATGCACAGTTGGAACGTGCCCTCTCAAGTAGGTCAACCTGCCCAGACCACTACTCAACCCAATACGTGGCGTGACCGCAATGCATGCTCCGCATTCACATGGCTGCGGGATCTCCGAGCCGGGAACCCCGCAGCCATGCAGGAATGCTGTTGATGCTCAGTGGAAGAAGTGGCGGGTTCCGGTGAAGTACAGCGGCACCCCAGCCTTCTGGCATGCCTCGATGGTCTGGTCGTCGCGGATGGAGCCACCGGGCTCGACGATGGCACGAACACCGCCATCGATGAGCACCTGGGGTCCATCGGCGAACGGGAAGAAGGCGTCGGAGGCGGCCACCGATCCAGCGGCACGCTCCCCTGCCCGGTCCACGGCAAGTTTGCAGGAGTCCACCCGGTTCACCTGTCCCATGCCCACACCCACCGAGGCGCCGTCGTGGGCCAGCAGGATGGCATTGGACTTCACCGAGCGGCAGGCCCGCCAGGCAAAGGCGAGGTCGGCCAGGGTCTGCTCGTCGACGGCCTCCCCGGCTGCGAGTTTCCAGTTGGCCGGGTCGTCGCCGTCGGACTGGAAGACGTCGGTCTCCATCATGAGCAGGCCACCGTCGATCTCACGCAGCTCGTGACCACCGATTCGCGGTGCCGGGCACTGCAGCAGACGAATGTTCTTCTTTCCCGAGAGGATCTCGAGCGCACCGTCCTCGTATCCGGGGGCAATGACGACCTCGGTGAAGATCTCCTTGACCTGGTTGGCCATCTCGACGCTCACCGGGCGGTTGGTGGCGATGACACCACCGAAGGCCGACAGCGGATCGCAGGCATGTGCCTTGCGATGCGCCTCGGCAATGTCGACACCGGTGGCGATACCGCACGGGTTGGAGTGCTTGATGACGGCCACGCAGGGCTCCTCGAAGTCGTGCGCGGCACGACGGGCGGAGTTGGTGTCGACGTAGTTGTTGTAGCTCATGGCCTTGCCGTGCAGCTGTTTGGCACCAGCCAGACCAGGTTCGCCGTCACCAAGATAGACGGCGGCGCTCTGGTGGGAGTTCTCGCCGTAGCGCAGTTTCTCCTTGAGCTCGCCGGTGGTCCCCACGAAGGTGGGCACCCCGTCGGTGGCCACCCCGTCCTGACGCGCGAACCAGGAAGCGACGGCGACGTCATAGGAGGCCGTGTGGGCGAAGGCCTTGGCGGCCAGCACGCGACGCTCGGCCGCAGTGAAGCCCCCCTCGTCAAGGGCGTGCTGCAGGTCCTCGTACTGTGCCGGGGAGGTGAGGACGGCCACGCAGGCGTGGTTCTTGGCGGCAGCCCGCACCATGGACGGCCCGCCGATGTCGATCTTCTCGATGCAGTCGTCGAAACCGGCTCCCGAGGCAACGGTCTGGGAGAATGGGTACAGGTTGCACACGACGAGGTCGAAGGGCTCCACACCGAGCTCGGCGAGCTGGTCGCGGTGGGAGTGCAGTCTGCGATCGGCAAGGATCCCGGCGTGGATGCGCGGGTGGAGCGTCTTGACCCGTCCATCCAGACATTCAGGGAATCCGGTGACGGTGCTCACCTCGGTGACCTGGAGACCGGCGTCGGTGAGGGCCTTGGCCGTCGACCCGGTCGAGACGACGTCCACGCCTGCCTTGTCGAGCATGGTGGCAAGCTGTTCGATGCCGGTTTTGTCGAAGACGGACACCAAGGCACGGCGGATGGGTTGACGATCCACGAATCTTCCTTTCGATGTGAAAAATGACAGCCCGGCGTGTGGCCGGGCTGGTGAGGTCATTGGTGGTGGGCAAGGTCTCGCACGACGTCGACGAGAAGTTCGCGCTCCTGGACCTTGATGCGTTCGTGCAGGGTCTCCACGGTGTCGTCGTCCAGCACCGGGACGGCACGCTGGGCGAGGATCCTTCCGGTGTCGACGCCGGCGTCGACCATGAAGATCGTCGTCCCGGTGATCTTGACGCCGTAGTTCAGGGCGTCTCGGGGGCCGTGGATTCCGGGGAACGACGGCAGCAGGGCCGGGTGGGAGTTGATCGTGCGACCTCCGAAGGCATCCAGGAAGGTCGGTCCGAGCAGTTTCATGAACCCGGCACACACGACGAGATCGGGCTCGTAGCGTGCGACGTCGTCGGTGAGACGCCGATCCCAGGCGGCACGGTCATCACCCTTGGCCAGCGGCTCGACGAACACGTCGACACCAGCCTCGCGGGCTCGCTGCAGGCCGTACGCATCGGACATCTCGGAGCCCACCGCGACGATCTCGACATCGCGGTGATGGCAGGAGTCGATGAGGGCCTGCAGAAGCGTGCCACTTCCGGAAATGAGGACGACAACGCGCAATGTCACTCCCACATCCTATCGAATGACGTCAGATCAGTGCCTGCCTGTCCAGCGTCGGTACCGAATCGTCACCGTCCCGAGGGCCAGCGAGTCCGAGAGGCTCAGACCGTGGGGCAGGACGCCGGATCCCCGGAAAACGCAGACCAGGACGTGGTCTGTTCTGCATTCTGGGCTCATCCCCTCCTGGCCCCCGGGAGCGCGGGCCAGGGCTCGGGCCAAACTGCCGCCTCCCGTCGACCCGTGGCAACCACCACTTATCAGATCGCTCAGCAGCCGATGGACCGAATCGCCTGGTGGGTGGCAATCGCAGCCTGTGCCGCCTCGAACCCCTTGTCCTCCCGCGACTCCGGGAGACCAGCTCGGTCGACGGCCTGCTGCTCGTCATCACAGGTGAGCACCCCGAACCCGATCGGCACACCTGTGTTGACGCACACCTGGGTGATGCCGCTCGTCGCCGCCTGGCAGACGTAGTCGAAGTGTGGGGTCCCGCCGCGGATGACGACCCCCAGGGCGACCAGGGCGTCGAACATCATGGAGGAGGCAAGTCGGGAGCACACCACGGGCAGCTCGAAGGTGCCCGGCACGCGCACGACCCGCGGCTCGTCGATCCCAGATTCAGCCAGACCGCGGGTGGCCCCGTCGACGAGGGCATCCATGATCTCCTGATGCCACTGGGCGGCGACGATGGCCACCTTGAGCCCATCACCGCGCAGTCCGGTGAGGTCTGGGGCGGCAGGCCCGGAGAAACTGGTTCGGGTGCTCATGAGATCTCCTTGTCGGTGGGGCCGTCCGGCACATCGGTGTCGTCCGGATCGGCTGTGGCAGTGAGGGCATTGTCGGACTCGGCAGGCAGGGTGAGCAGATGGCCCATCCGGTCACGTTTGGTACGCAGATAGTCGATGTCGTGGGTGTGTGGGTCGATCTGCAGCCCCACCTGCTCGACGGTGATGCCGCCGGCACGCAGACCCGTCACCTTGTCGGGATTGTTCGTGAGCAGCCGCACCGCGTCAACACCTTGGTCGCGCAGGATGGCCACTGCAGCGCCGTACTCCCGGGCGTCGACCGGCAGCCCCAGGGTGGTCTGGGCATCGACCGTGTCGAGCCCGCTGTCCTGGGCGTGGTAGGCGGCGATCTTGCTCAGCAACCCAACCCCGCGTCCTTCCTGGCCACGCAGCAGGATGACGGCACCACCATGCTCGGAGACCGTCTGCATCGCAGTCTGCAGCTGCTCCCCGCAGTCGCAGCGCAGGGAGCCGAAGGCGTCGCCGGTGAGGCACTCCGAGTGCACCCGCACCAGTGGCTGACGCTCGTCCCCCAGACCGCGCTGGGCCACGAGCAGGACGTGTTCGGCGCCGGTGAGCTGATCGTGGTAACCGGTCATGGTGAACACGCCATGACGAGTGGGCAACTGGGCACTCACCGTGGGACTCACCCGGGTCGTGCTGCTGCCTGGCGTCGTGGTGGATGGCTGTTCCTCATGGGATCGACGCCAGTTCGCCAGCGACTCGATGGTGATGACGTCGAGGCCCTCGGCCTGTCCCAGGGCCAGGACGTCTGGGGTGCGGGCGCAGGTGCCGTCGTCGTGGACGATCTCGCCGATGAGTCCCACGGCTTGCAAGCCTGCCAGTCGGGTGAGATCGACGGCAGCCTCGGTGTGGCCCCGGCGGGTGAGCACACCCCCGTCCCGCGCTCGCAGCGGCAGGACGTGGCCGGGGCGGATGAGATCGGCCGAAGTGGTGCGCGGGTCTGCCAAAGCACGAGTCGTGGCGGCGCGTTCCACCGAACTGATCCCGGTGGTCGAGGTCGCGGCATCCACCGACACGGTGTAGCGGGTGCGCAGCGGATCGGTGTTCGCCGGCCACATGAGCGGCAGACCGAGCCGATCGGCACGGGTGTCCTCCATCGGGGCGCACAGGTATCCCGAGGTGTGCCGCACCATCCACCCCACCCATTGCGGGCTGGCAAGCTCGGCGGCAAGGATGGCGTCCCCCTCGTTCTCCCTGTCCTCGTCGTCCAGGACGAGGACCGGACGCCCGGAACGCAGCTGCTCCAGTGCATGCTCAATCGTCGCAAACGTCATCAGTGATCTCCTCGTGTCCGGTACTGCGCGAAATCAGCGAGATTCTGGGCATAGCGGGCCAAGACGTCGGTCTCGACGTTGACGACGTCTCCGGTGGCCAACCTGCCCAGGACGGTGTTGGCCAAGGTGGTCGGGATGAGACTCACCTCGAACCAGGGGTCGGCAACGGGGCCGCTCACCGCACTCACCGTCAACGACACCCCATGGACGGCGACTGCTCCCTTCATGGCGACGTACTGGGCGAGTTCTGGAGCCAGGGCGAAGCGCAGCACCCGCCAGTGTTCGGCATCGGCACGTTTGACGAGTTGTGCCGTGCCGTCCACATGGCCCTGCACGACGTGACCGCCGAATCGTGCGTCGGCACGCATCGCCGCCTCGAGATTGACCTCGTCACCAGCGACGAGTTGACCCAGACAGGTCCATTCGAGGGTCTCGGCCATGACGTCGAAACTCATCTGCTCGTCGGTGTGGTGGGTGACGGTGAGACACACTCCGTTGACGCACACCGAATCCCCCGCCCGCACTCCAACGGCGGTGTGGGGGCCGGCAACCGTGAGGACGGCGCTGTCCCCCCTGGCTTCCAGACGGGCCACCCGGCCCATTTCCTCAACAATTCCTGTGAACACCTGTTCCTCTTCTCCTCGTGTTCCCGAGATCGTGCGTGTTCCCGTGATCCTGGCCACTGGTACGTGTCGCCCAGTCTCGATCCTCGACCCGTCGAGCGGCGGTCATCCACGGCTCGACACGTCGCGTGGCGATGATCTGCACGTCGGAGCCGACGTCGCTTGACCTCAGACGGTGGAATCGACGAGCCTGCGCCAGGGTCATGGCCCCGAACGGCCCCACGGCTGGTTTCCCGGCGCCCAGAAGCACCGGGGCCACGTAGGCGTCGACCTCATCGACGAGGTCGACTGCCAGGAATGCTGCGGCGAGGGTCGGACCACCTTCCAACAGCACCCGATGGATGCCCCGGTCGTGCAGCGCCGCGAGCACCGCCGCGGGGTCATGGGTCGGCATGACGAGGGTGGGGGCGATGTCGTCGAAAACCTTGAGTTCGGACGGCAGCTCCCGGGTCCCCACCACGACGCGCAGGGGGCCGTCGTACTCCTGGCCGGCCCCGGGAGCACGACCGATGAGGTGCGGGTCATCCGCCAGAACCGTGCCGGTACCCACGACGATGGCACCATAGTCGGTACGCATCGCATGGGTCTGCTGCCTGGTCTGCTCGGAGGTGATCCACTTGCTCGTCCCGTCGGCGGCCGCGACGTACCCGTCCAGGGTCGACGCGATCTTCCACACCACCCAGGGCCGATCATGCTCCATGTCGAAGGTGTAGTCGGTGTTGAGCAGCAAGGCGTCATCGCTTCGGATCCCGGTGACGACCTCGACCCCTGCATCCTGCAGTCGCTGCACTCCCCCGCGCGCCTGCGGGTTGGGATCCCGCTGGGCGATGACGACGCGCTTCACACCTGCCGCGATGAGCGCCTCGGTGCATGGACCGGTACGTCCGGTGTGGTTGCACGGTTCCAGGGTGACGACGGCAGTTGCACCACGCGCGGCATCCCCGGCGTCGCGCAGCGCCTCGACCTCGGCATGGGCAGTGCCCGCCCCGTGGTGATACCCCTCCCCGACGACCGTGTCGTCACTGACGATGACGCAGCCCACTCGGGGATTGGGGTTGCACCTACCGCTCCCGGGTCCTCGAGCGGCAAGCTCAAGTGCTCGATCCATGGGCCTCGTCCAGTCGGTGCCATCGGTGTCCGCACGGTCCTCGTGGCATAGCTGACGTCGTTTCGCATCGGGCTCGTCCCCGCGTTCACCGTCGTCATCGACGTGGTCACTGTCGAAGTGCGCCATGAGTCCCCCTACGACACCGTGGTTGTCGGCGTTCCGGGGTGTGGCGAGAGACCGCCATCAGACGCCTGCAGGTACGCAGAACTGTGTCATCGCTCACTGACGTCGCAGCATCCACTGCCAGCACGGCGTCTCGTGCTTCCTCCCATCCGGACTGTCACCGTCGGTATCGGAGTTTCACCGATTCAACCGCAAGGACGAACCTCGCGGGTCGCGGACTGTCACCGCCGGTTCGGATTTTCACCGACCCCGGAGCACGTGTGCTTGGCAACAAGTATGCCCCTGCGCGGCATGGACGTCCACCACGGGAGAAGAACATGGCTCAGCCCACGCGGCGATTCCACGTGGCGATCTCGTTGGGGCACCCGATCCGGACACACCCATCATGGCAGTTCTGGCACAGAGCAACAGATTTACCACGGGCTGCACAGCGATGGCCTCCTCAGCCCTCGCACATGGCACTGGATGAGAGGTCAGGAGCTGGAGGAAGGAAGTGGGAAGGACCGGGGCTGACAGGACGAGACAGGAAGGACCAGGGACCGGCAGGATCAGCGGCGTGGCGGCCGATCCACCTGGATGGTCGGCTCGTCCTCCTCGCCCCCGGCGGTGTCCTCGGATACCTCCGTGCCCTCTGGGCTCACCGGGGCGTCGGTCGCCCCCGGACGCGGGATGGAGTGCGAGCTGGTCGCCGTGGCATGGCTGGCCCCCGTGGTATGGGCAGGGGCATTCTCACCAGCGCACTCGGAGTCATCGCCTGCTCGGTGAACCCGACGTGTCTCATCCTCGCTGGCCGCGTGGTCGCGGTGTGCGGAGAATCGGCCCATCTGGACTGTTTCCTGATCCTCCTCGGCCACCTGGTCATCCGATCCGTCCCGTGTACCGGAATGCGTCTCCTGCCTTCGCAGCCACGAGGGTAGGTGGCGGAACCATCCTCGCCACGAACCGACGGTATGGGCATGCTCAGTTGACTCCAGAGCCTCGGATGGCTCCAGAGCCTCGGGCTCGTGATCGCTCCGGTTCGGATCCTCAGGGCCCTGACCCTCCTCATCACGTTTCGCCCCATCGGTCTCCCCCTGCCGACCCGGACCGTGATCCGTGGGCTCCATCGTGTCCTGGTCGGCCTCGTCCAGCTCCGCAGGTTCGATCCATGCAGCCTGGGCATCGCTGATCCGATGGTTGCTCGGATCGTGGTGCCACCGCCATGACCCGATGGCGAACCCCGTGATGGCACCACTCGCCCCCAGGAGACCGACGCAGTGGGCCAGGAACTGCATCAGATTCGGGCCCAGTCGAACGAGATTCCCGGTACCCAACGATCCGGTCGAGAGCACGGCAAGCACGCAGAGCACCAGCCCAGCTCCAACTCCCGTCGCCAGGCCGTGCCGAGTGGTCGTCCCGTACGCCTCGTCGCGTCCCCGGAGGACGAACACCGCTCCCACCACGGCTGAGAGGATCGGGGCAAGCATCCACAGCGTCCACCAGGTCATCGCCTGGTTCGACTGGGGGGTTGCCGCCAGGATCGGGATGGCAGGCACCACCGTCACATGTGTGACGAGCGCCGAGGTCACGGTTCCCGATCCCAGGAACACCCCCACCCCCAGCGACCACGCCAGTGCCCAGACGACGATGACGGGCAACCAGGCGACATGTATGAGAATCATGCCGACACCATCTGCGCCGCGGGCCCCCAGCGCCGATTCCATGTCCAGGAAGGTCTGGGCATGAACCACGAGGGCAACCCCCAGCAGCAGGGCGGCGAGGGCAAGGCATGCGATCACGGTGACGCCGATTCCGAGAACCACGTCACGGACGCGGGGGGCCACGCGATCCAAGGGGTTGCGTCGAGCGCCCCAGCACGCTCCGAGAAGTCCGCAGAACGTCCCGACGAGCAATGCAGCGATGATGAGCCGCAACCAGGACCCGGGACCGACCCAGGCGCCGACACCGGTGGCCACCGCCACATGCACCGTTGCCGCCAGGGCAGCGAGTTCACCGACATTGCGCCGGACGACTCGCTGGTGCCGGGCCCGCAGGCTTGCTGACATCGAGCGCGCCGCGCGACGTACCACGGCGGTCTCGGAGACGATCATGACGAGGGTGAGCCCCAGCGGGATCACGGCCACATGGATGCCCACCAGGTCGTGCGGAACGCCTTGGGCAGTGAGCCAGAGCTTCCCAGCTCCCACGAGCACCTCGGTGAACCCGCTTCGACCCGTCCTCATCCATGCCGGGGTGATGAGACCGGCCAGCACCGCCCACTGTCCGACGAGCACCAACAGCACTCCGACAATCGTCGTCACCGGCCAGGGCCACCGCACCGAGTCAGGCTCCTTGGCCGACGTCGTCGATGACGACACCGCAAGGTCCACCCGGGGCTCCCGGCGGGGATCCGAGCCAGAGCGATGACCTGTCGTCGCAGACTTTCGTGAACCATCTGCCGATGCGGACTCACGTGACCTGGGCATTGTGGACTTCCTTCCTGGTCTGGTCCGACGACGACATGTTCAGCACTCCATACAAACATGTAAACTCACCGGGTACACGTTGCTGCAACCATCGATTTCGGAGGCGTACAGGAGTGAGCGACGAAGTGAACAACCGGCCACGCCGCGCCCTTTCCTCCGAGGATTTTCCTGCCGGTAGCACACGCCGGTTCGCTGACAGTGACGATAGCCTAGCCGAGTCTGGCAAGGCAGACTCCGCACCACGTGGGCGCGGCGCTCGTCGAGCCCGACGAGGCTTCTTCACAGACGACGCCACCGCGAAATCCGAATCCGCCGAGACGTCTGGGAGCATCGACCGCCACGCTGCATTCCGTCAACACGGCGATCCCCAGACCGGCATCATCCCCCGTGTGACGTTCAATGACCCCGAGTCGGCCTCGGAGATCACCGACACCCGCTCCCTCACGACGACGGCGCTGGAGGCCGCAGCAGCGGCACACCGCACCAGCTCCCGACACGACACCTCGAGCAGACGTGCCAGCACGGACCCGCTGCGCACCGATTCGGATCAGCAGAAGCGTTCCGAGCCCAACCGCGCCTCGAAAGGCCCCCGTCGCAGCGACGACAACGATCATCACACCGACCGCAGTGCAGCCAAGGTCTCTGACGGCACGAGCCATGAGGACGACGAGCTGATCGTCGGCGGGCACAAGATCAACTGGTGGCTCTGGGCGCTGGTGGGGCTGCTCGTCCTGGCCATCGTCTTCACGGGGATCGCCCTGGTGCACCACAAGAACAGGGATCAGCAACCAGCACCCGGTGTGACAGGCACATCCACGTCCAGCCAGTCGTCACGTACGGTGACGCGTCTGTCCGACAAGGGGCTTCTCACCGCCGAGGACGCCAAGAACATCACCGATGACACATGGACGGTGGCATCGACGACGGACAAGGTCTCCGCCAGCGACTCCAACGCCATCTCGTGTGTGGTGCGAGACACCAATCATCCTCGCTCGGTGAGCACCTGGCAACGAGCCCTGTCCACGAATTCGAAAACGGCCACTGCCGCACTGCACCGCATCGACTCCTATGCCAACGACGCTGCCGCTCAGGCTGCCTATCAGGCCGAGCTGGCCTCACTGGCCTCGTGTTCCTCGGTGCCAGCACACATCGTTTCCGCGGCCACCTTCCAGCACTTGGGGGATCAGTCGCAGTCGGTGACGATCGCCTACCAAGGCGTGAAGTCGCAGTACCGCACCGTCGTGCTCATGAGGATGGGTACGGTCATCGAGGCTCTGGACGTGGCAAACGTCGACTCGGCGGTCCCGGCGGCGAAGGTCGGCAAGGCGTTGGCCGCAGCAGCGACCAAGTCCTGCGGCCTCAGCGGTGGCACCTGTCCGACAGATGCGGTGGAAACGGCCGATGCCGTACCTCCAGTCGCCGGTGACGCTGGCTGGCTCATCACCTCGGACCTGCCTCGCATCACCCCGGACGCCGGGGAGTGGTCGACCACTCCCATCGGGTCGGTGACGACGAAGGGAACCCAGTGCGAAGGCGTCACCCTGGCGACGTTCTCCGGCCCGACGGCAAGGAATCAGCGCACCTACCTGCTCTACCAGGACTCCGCTGCCCCACAGGGCTTCGGTGTGGACGAGGTGAATCTCACCTTCAAGGACTCCTCGGCAGCCAGCGCCTCCGCCAAGAAGATTGGCGACTCCATCTCCCGGTGTTCCAAGAACCTGAGCACCGCCAAGGTCTCCGACGCCAAGGAGGTCAAGGGTCCGGGAGCCAATGGCAAGGCAGTGTCCGGTCGCACCTTCACCATCACCGCTGACGCGGGATCAGGCAAGGAGATTCGTTACCAGGTGGCCATTGCCTCGGTGAGCAACAAGGTGACCTACCTACTGGCCAACACCACCAAGGCATTCGGATTCCCCGCCGACGAGTGGGCCAAGCTCGGTCTGCGTGCTGCCCAGCGAGCCAGTCAGGTGCGTTGAGCGGACCCTGAACTGGCTCTACGGCAAGAACCGAACACGGGCGGGGCCTGGGCGAACGCTGACGGACACCCCACGCTGCAAGCGTTGAACGGACGGTCTCGCACGGCGAACGTTGAACAATCCTGCTGTGACGGCCGCCATGCCCACTCATGCGGCTCTCCGCCGCCCGGGATCCGGGAGAAACCTGCCAAGTGCCAGGCACGAGACACTCGCGTTCCCAGCTGTTCCGCAGCCGGGGGCACCATGTGAGGTGCCCCTGAGTCAAGTGGTCTTGAACCAGCCACCCAGCCAACATGCTCACCGAGAGTTCTCGGGGAGGATCCAGGGGGACCCATTGCCTCGAACACGACGAAGGGGCAGGACACAGATGTTCATCCGTGCCCCGCCCCCTAGCGGATCAGTCGACGAGTTGTCTCACTTCTTGAGCGACGCCATCGCCTCGTGAGCCAGCTTGGCGGTCTCGGTCGGCGTCTTGCCGACGCGCACGCCAGCAGCCTCCAAGGCCTCCTTCTTGGCAGCAGCGGTGCCCGAGGAGCCCGAGACGATGGCGCCGGCGTGACCCATCGTCTTGCCCTTCGGGGCGGTGAAGCCGGCGATGTAGCCGACGACCGGCTTGGTGACGTGCTCACTGATGTACTTGGCGGCACGCTCCTCGGCGTCGCCACCGATCTCGCCGATCATGACGATGACGTCGGTCTCGGGATCCTCCTCGAAGTACTTCAGCGCGTCGATGTGCGTGGTGCCGATGACCGGGTCGCCACCGATGCCGATGGCCGTGGAGATGCCGAGGTCACGCACCTCGTACATGAGCTGGTAGGTGAGGGTTCCGGACTTGGAGACCAGACCCACCCGTCCCGGTCCGGTGATGTCGGCGGGGACGATGCCGGCATTGGACTTGCCGGGACTGATGATGCCCGGGCAGTTCGGTCCGATGATGCGAGTCTTGCCGGACCGCTGGGCAGCCGTGAAGAACTCTGCCGTGTCCTTGACGGGCACCCCCTCGGTGATGCACACCACCAACGGAATCTCGGCCTCGATGGACTCCATGACGGCACTCTTGGTGAACTTGGCCGGCACGAAGATCACCGACACATTGGCGCCGGTGGCGGCCATGGCCTCCTTGACGGTGCCGAACACCGGCACGCTGACGCCGTCACGGAACTCGACCTTCTGGCCCGCCTTGCGAGGGTTGGTGCCACCCACGATCTGCGACCCGGAGTCGATCATGCGTTGGGTGTGCTTCATGCCCTCAGAGCCGGTCATGCCCTGAACGATGATCTTGGCGTTCTCATCCAGAATGATGGCCACGATCAGGCCTCCTTCGATGCGAGCTCGGCGGCCTTGCGGGCGGCCTCGTCCATGGTCTCGACCATGGTCACGAGCGGGTGGTTGTATTCGGACAGGATGGCGCGGCCCTCCTCGACGGCATTGCCGTCCAGACGTACGACGAGCGGCTTGGACGCCTGGTCACCGAGCTTCTCCAAGGCACCCTTGACGCCCTTGGCCACCTGGTCACAGGCGGTGATGCCACCGAAGATGTTGACGAAGACGCTGCGCACCTGCGGGTCGGAGAGGATGACGTCCAGGCCATTGGCCATGACCTCGGCAGAGGCACCACCGCCGATGTCGAGGAAGTTGGCTGGCTTGGGCGAGCCGGGGAACTCCTCACCGGCGTAGGCGGTGACGTCCAAGGTGCTCATGACCAGACCGGCACCGTTCCCGATGACACCGACGTTGCCGTCGAGCTTGACGTAGTTGAGCCCAAGCTCCTTGGCACGCAGCTCCAACGGGTCGGTGGTGGCTCGGTCGACGAGAGCGGCGTGGTCCGGCTGGCGGAACGAGGCGTTGTCGTCGACGGTCATCTTGGCGTCGATGGCCAGGACCTTGCCGTCCTTGGTCTTGATGAGCGGGTTGACCTCGACGAGAGTGGCGTCCTCGTCGCGGTAGGTCTCCCACAACTTGACGATGGCCGGGACGATGGCTGCATGCTCCTCGGCCGGGAACCCGGCCTCGGTGAGGATCGTGCCGGCCACGGCCTCATCGATCCCCTCGATCGGGTCGACGGGCACCTTGGCCAGGGCCTCGGGGCGCTCCTTGGCCAGGGTCTCGATGTCCATACCACCCTCACGGGAGCACATGACAAGGTAACGACGCTCGCTGCGATCCAGCAGGATCGAGAAGTAGTACTCCTCGGCGATGTCGGCACCCTCGGCGATCATCACCTTGTGCACGGTGTGACCCTTGATGTCCATGCCAAGGATCTTCTCGGCGTGCTGGGCGGCCTCCTCGGGCGACTTGGCGATCTTCACACCGCCAGCCTTGCCACGGCCACCGATCTTCACCTGGGCCTTGACAGCGACAACGGAAGTACCGAGTTCAGCTGCGGCCTGGGATGCTTGCTCCGGATTCTCTGCCACGATCCCGCGAAGCACCGGAACTCCGTGCTTCTCGAACAAGTCGCGGGCTTGGTATTCATACAGGTCCACAATCTCTCCACTCTGCGAGGTGGCCCACCGCTCTCCGGTAGGTCTTTGCCGGACAACAGGAACCGTACAGCAGGTCGTCGTCCGACGTCTGGCAGTAGCCTATCGTCATCGAGAACAAACGTGCATTCTTGTTCCTGAATTTCCTGACGTACGTGTAGCGCATCGGCAGTCGTTGCCCCCCTGCCGTGAACCCGTACGTGGATCCGTGCGGTGACCACCTGATCCACCTGACACCCTGCGAGCACCCGGAGGGAACCTTGCGGCCCTCAATCAAGGAATGTCCAGCCAGGCACGTCCCACCAGTCGGGAGAAGTGACCGCTCTCATTGTGGGCTTTCCTGAGAGATGATAAGTTTTCTCAGAAATGAAAGAAGCCATCTCCGGCGAGTCCGGCTAGACTTTGGCAACGACAGGTTCATGGCACAGCGGCGGCCGGGCGTCCACGACGCACGCCTCCCAGGAGCAGAGGGAGTCCAGTGAAGATCGCACCAACACATTGGCGTGAGAAGTCACAGCAGAACACCCACCTGCCAAGCACTCCCAGGGGCGGGGATGCCGCACAGAGTCACACCCCGTTCACCGATCAACACGGCGACCACCCGCATGCCCGTCGTGGGATCGCCGCCGTGGCCGTCGCAGCACTGGGGCTCATCTCCGTCGGGGGAATCTGGATCAACAGCTCGGCACACTCCTCGGTGACCAATGCCAACTCCATGATGGTGGACACCACTCGACCCGACGACTCCAAGGCCATCCCGGAACCACAGGCAGCTGGCGCCCGTCCGGGCAGCGTCTCCGACGACAAGTCCCTCACCAACCCCACGGCACACACCAAGGACGGCGGACTGGCCGCCCTCGACGGACATGGTTCAACCGTCTCCCGCAGCGCAGTGCGCACTGAGCTGGATCGTGCGATGAACCGTTCCATGTCCGCTCAACGCCATGAATCGATGACACATTCCACCAAGGACGTCATGGGCAGTGCCACCGAGGTCTCCGAGAAGGTGCGCGCCGACGAGTTGGACGCCGCCATCAAGGACGTCCGGGCCAATGCCGCCAAGATCGCTGCCGAGAAGAAGGCCGCCGAGAAGCGGATGCGCGAGGAAGCCGCACGACAGAAACAACAGCAGGCCGCCGACAAGTCCAAGACTCCGGCCACGGATGGCAAGAAGGCCGATGACGACGCCGCCACCTCTGTCGCCACCAGTGGCGGTGCCACCACCCCCATCCCCGCCGGCATGTACCACATCGGTGCCCGGTTCGGCGAGGTCGGGTCATGGGCCCGCTACCACACCGGCACGGATTTCGTCGCTTCCTGCGGCACGCCCGTTGTTGCCGCAACCTCCGGGATCGTCGGTCAACCAACCGGCGGCAGCTGGGCCGGGAACAACATCGTCATCCACCACGCCAACGGTGGGTCCACCCTGCATGCCCACCTGTCATCGGTGGACGTCCATCCCGGTCAGGCCGTCAAGGCAGGCCAGCACATCGGAGCCGTCGGCGAGACCGGGCGCGCCTTCGGATGTCATCTGCACTACGAGTACTATCCCGCTGGCACCACCCCCGGAGACGTCTACTCCGCCAAGGACGCCTTGGGATTCCTGCGGGGCCTGGGCGCCAAGCTGTGACGGTCCACCTGTGACGATCCGTGGATCGCACCCCCTGAACCGAAACTCCTCGCTACCGAATTGGCACGAGGGCTTCTTTCTGCCCTCGCAGCTCCTCGAGCCTCGTGACGTGGATTCAGAGCTTCTCGATCGGGGCGAACTTCAGGGCCAGGCGTTTGACGCCCACGGAACCGAAATCGACGTCGGCCTTGGCATTCGCGCCGTGCCCTGAGGTCGCTGTGACGGTTCCCAGACCCCACTTGGTGTGCAACACCTTGTCACCGACCTGCAGTGACAGTTCCGGCCTGCCCAGACCATGCGCAGCCCCCTTGCCGGAGCCAATCGACCAGCCCCCATCATCACGCGCTCCCCCACGATTGGAGCAATGAGCGGCACCGGCACCGAATCCCCCGTCGGAGAGCCGGTCTCGGGACCTCCGGGTGGTCTCACCAGCCTGGGTCTGCCAACCCGCGGCATCCACCACACGCTCCCAGGTGAAGAGTCGCTCCGGAATCTCATCGACGAATCGACTTTCCGGGTTGTATCGGGGCGATCCCCACATGGTACGCACCACGGCACGGGAGATGAACAGTTGCTTGCGGGCTCTGGTGATTCCCACGTAGGCCAGTCGTCGTTCCTCCTGCAGCTGTGTGGGATCGGCAAGGGACTGCTCGTGCGGGAACAGGCCGTCCTCGAAACCGGTGAGGAACACGGTGTCGAATTCCAACCCCTTGGCCGTGTGCAGGGTCATGAGGGTGACGACGCCATCCCCTTCGGCCGGGATCTGATCGGCATCGGCGACCAGGCTGATCTGCTCCAGGAAGGCCGGCAGGGAATCGTCACCGTCAAGGACGAGATCATCCACATCACCAGCAGCGGCATCCTCATCGGGCACGTCGGCAGTGTGGGCCCGCGCAACGAATTCCTCGGCCACCGAGACCAGCTCGACGAGGTTCTCCAGACGAGTCTCGTCCTGGGGATCCTTGGAGTTCTCCAACTCGACGGTGTAGCCGGACTCCTTGAGGATCGAGGCAGTGATCTCGTCTGCTCGTGCTCCTTGATCCATCATCGCCCGATGTCGGGCCATGAGCTCTCCGAACGCTCGGACCTGGTTTGCGGAACGGGTGGCCAGGCCGTCGATCTCGTCCACCCGCTCGATGGCCTCACTGAACGAGATGCGACGGGCAGTGGCGAAGAGTTCCAGAGCAGCTTCGGCACGAGCTCCGATACCTCGTCTGGGAACGTTGAGGATGCGACGTACCGAGACGTCGTCGGCTTTGTTGGCAATGGCCCGCAGGTACGAGACGGCGTCTCGCACCTCCTTGCGTTCGTAGAACCGCACTCCGCCAACCACGCGGTAGGGCAGACCGGTGCGGATGAACACGTCCTCCAAGGCGCGGGACTGGGCGTTGGTGCGGTAGAACACCGCGACCTCACCATAGCTGGTACGTCCCTGGTCAACGAGATCGTCGATACGTCCGGCGATCCAGGAAGCCTCGTCATGCTCGGTGTCGGCAACGTACCCAGTGATCGCCGCACCGTCACCCTGGTCGGTCCACAGGTTCTTCGCCGGACGTCCGGTGTTCTTCTGGATGAGGGAGTTCGCAGCCGCGAGAATGTTCTGGGTGGAGCGATAGTTCTGCTCCAGGAGAATCGTTCGGGCCCCTGGAAAATCCTTCTCGAAATCAAGAATGTTACGAATCGTGGCACCGCGAAATGCATAGATCGACTGGTCCGAGTCGCCCACCACCATGAGTTCGGGGGGAGCCACGTGACGCCTCGCATCCTCCTCAGACCCACTGGCGTGCTCCGGTTCATCGGCACACAGGGCACGAATCATCTGGTACTGGGCGGTGTTGGTGTCCTGGTACTCGTCGACGAGGACGTGCCGGAAGCGGCGTCGGTAATGTTCCCGCACCTCGGGGAACTGACGCAGCAGGATGACCGTCTTCATGATGAGATCGTCGAAGTCGAGTGCATTGGCATCGTGGAGACGACGCTGATACTCCGTATAGAATGACGCGTAGAGTTCATCGTTCCCGCTCTGCGCCGCTTCCGCCGCCTCAGATGGGGTCGTGAGTTCGTTCTTCTGGTTCGAGATCCAGTTGAGGATGGTACGCGGCTTGAATTTCTTTGGATCGACATTGGAATCTCGCGCAACCAGGGAAATGAGTCGTTTGGCGTCGGTGTCGTCATAGATGGAGAAATTCCGCGACAGTCCCAACTTGTCGGCGTCCGAACGCAGGATACGCACCGCGCTGGAGTGGAAGGTGGACACCCACATGGCTCGAGCACGGTTCCCGACGAGGTCCACCACCCGCCCCTTCATCTCGGCAGCGGCCTTGTTGGTGAAGGTGATGGCAAGGATCGACCCCGGGTGCACCCCACGCTGAGTGACCAGGTGGGCGATCCGACGAGTGAGCACTCGCGTCTTGCCGGAACCAGCACCAGCGACGACGAGCACCGGCGAACCCGAGTGCAACACGGCTTCCCGCTGGGGTGGGTTGAGGTCGTCCAGGAGTTCATGGGCATCCACTGCTCGACCCATGCCAGTACGTGCCACGTCGGAGGGCAGCATCCCCGGATCGACAGGACGATCAGCATCGACAGGGCGATCGGCCCCATATCGATTAGCTCTGTACCGATCCAGCCCATCCCGCCCCGGACCTGACTGGTCGCCCCCGGGATGGGCCGACTCCGCAGAGGGCCGGGGGGCGAAGAAGGCAGACAGATCAGGCTCACTCATGGTCAGTAACTCTATGCGCAAGGGTGAGACAATTCAGTACCGCGGAATGCGCTCTCCAGGCGGACACACCCGCCAGGCCCAGCTGTCCTCCCGCACGGATGTGACCGCAGAAATCAGGGCGTGGACATCATCACCGACCACATTCCGCAGAGCCTCGGACGAGGTGAGAGTTCTCACCACGGCATGAGGACCGCACGACGCAGGACGCAGCGTGGCATCTCATTCATGCCATCATGCCGACTCGGGCGGGTTGACATCGTCGACACTGCCCCATAATCTGCCATCAAGGTCTTGAGATCCGGCGACAAGCCACGGCTTGCCGGACGGCAACCCCTCGCGAGAGCAGGGTGCCCCGTGTGACGACCTGGTTGTGTCAGGAAGGCATGACAAGCGCGACAGTGCTCAAGAGCACCTCATACACAGGAGCAGGAACCATGGCAGCGATCCTTCGCCACCTCGCAGACGCCCACCAGTGCGCCGTCGAGATGTCCGCCATGATGATGCGCCCGTCACGAATGACCGGCACCCGCTGAACGGATACATCGTCGTCCACTCCAGCGGGACCACGGAGCCAGCGGCCAGATCGTCACTTTGACGCCCCCGTCGAGATGTCCTCGATGGCCCGGTGCGTCGATCATGGCCTGAGTTCATGAGGACGATACCGAGTCGGAGCATCCGACCCACGCACAATCCTCGTCTCACTTCACGCCTCATTCGTCGTCATTGTCCGGATCGATCCGGGACGCACCAGGCACATCATTTCAGGAGGATCACCATGACCACCGCCCAGCCACTCCCCGACAAGCCCAACAATCGCCCGTCCAAGGGCGTCGTCATTGGCGTCATCATCGTCGCCATCGCGCTCATCGCCGGCATCATCACCTGGACGACGAAGGGCAGGTCCAATGCCGACGAGTCCGCCAACCCCACAGTGAGGATCGGTACCACCGAGGCAGGCGCCTCATTCTGGCCCATCTACAAGAAGAAGGCCGCCGAGCAGGGCATCAACATCGAGCCCATCACCTTCAACGACTACAATCAGCCCAACCGGGCACTGGCGCAGAAACAGCTGGATCTCAACTACTTCCAGCACATCTTCTTCCTCACCAACTACAACGTCGAGAACAACGACAGCCTCATCCCGCTGGAGGCCACCTACATCGTCCCGCTCGGGCTGCACTCCAAGACCCACGACAAGCTCTCCCAGATCCCTTCGGGCGGCAACATCGCGATCCCCAATGACGCCACCAACCAAGGACGCGCCCTGCTGCTACTGCAGTCGGCAGGTCTCATCAAGCTCAACGATGGTGGCTCCCCCCTGTCGACTCCCGCCGACATCGATGCCTCGGCCTCCAAGGTCAAGGTGACCCCAGTGGATGCCGCACAGACCGTCACCTCGCTGCCCTCGGTGGACGGCGCCGTCATCAACAACAACTTCGCCAACGACGCCGGCATCGACCCCAAGGCTGCACTGTTCGCCGACTCTGCCAAGTCGGACAACGCTGCTCCCTACATCAACGTCTTCGCCGCCCGCCCCGAGGACAAGAACAACGAGACGCTGCTCAAGGCCATCAAGATCTGGCACGACCCCGAGGTTGCCAAGGCCGTCCTCAAGGACTCCAACAACTCCGCGGTGCTCGTGAAAGATCGCAGCCAGGCCGAACTGCAGCACATCACGGACGGCCTGCAGGCCGACATCAAAAAAGCCAGGAAGTGACTCCTTGACGGCACCGATCCACCATCGGTGCCGTCACCACGTCTGCCCACCCACCTTGGCGCGTCCGGGCAACCACGAGCAGGAACTGCCCCCCGGACTCGCCCCAGTTGGAGAAGAATCCATGACTGCCGCACACGACGTACACATCAGATTTGACCACGTGTCGAAGATCTTCCAGACCCGTTCGGGCACTGTTCAGGCTCTTGAGGACATCAGCCTGGACATCGGTCGCGCAACGATCTCGGCAGTCATCGGCCACTCCGGAGCCGGCAAGTCCACCCTGGTGCGACTCATCAATGGCCTGGAGCACCCTTCCTCCGGTTCGGTGATCGTCGACGGAACCGACATCTCCGGCCTGACGGAGAAGAAACTACGCCCCCTGCGTGCCGACATAGGGATGGTGTTCCAGCAGTTCAACCTCTTCAACTCCCGCACCATCTACGACAACGTCGCCTACCCCCTCAAGCTCGCTGGCTGGAAGAAGGCCGACGAGAAGGCCAGGGTCACCGAGCTGCTCAACTTCGTCGGGCTCATCGACAAGGCCTGGGTACATCCTGACCAGCTCTCCGGTGGTCAGAAGCAACGGGTGGGCATTGCACGCGCCCTGGCCACTCGCCCATCCATCCTGTTGGCAGACGAGTCCACCTCTGCCTTGGACCCCGAGACGACTGCCGACGTGCTGCAGCTGCTGCAGGAGGTCAACGAGCGAATGGGGGTGACGATCGTCGTCATCACCCATGAGATGGAGGTCGTGCGCAGCATCGCCCAGAACGTGGCGGTACTCGATCACGGCCACCTGGTGGAGACCGGAACCACTGGTGAGATCTTCGCCCACCCACAGTCCGAGACCACCCGCCGATTCGTCTCGACGATCGTGGGACAACATCCCACCGAGCAGCAGGCCGCGAGACTGCGCGAGGAGAATCCCGGCGCGAGGCTGGTCGACGTCACCTCCGTGGATGGCGCAGTGTTCGGCACAACCCTGGCCAAACTGGCCGACAGCGTGAGCTTCAAGATCGTCCACGGTGGCGTCATCGAGACTCGCGACGGCGCCCTGGGCAATTACACCATTGCCCTCACCGGCCCCGACGACGATGTTGCCAGGGCCACCGACGAACTCTCGGCGATCAGCCACACAGCACGCTCCAACCCCGCACAGGAGGCTGACATCCATGACTGACTGGACCTACCTCAAACCGATCTACCTCGAGTCCATCGGTCAGACCCTCTTCATGGCCCTGGTGACCCTGCTCATCGGCGGACTCCTCGGTCTGGTGCTGGGCATCTTTCTTTACGCGACGCGTCGCAACGGTGTGCTGGCCAACCGCCCGGTGAACCTCGTGCTCAACGTCATCGTCAACATCATCCGTCCGATCCCGTTCATCATCTTCATGACGGCGATCGCCCCGCTCACCCTCAAGGTCATCGGCACCACGATCGGTGTGCAGGCGGCCACCTTCCCGCTGTGCATCGCCGCCACCTTCGCCATGAGCCGTATCGTCGAGCAGAATCTCGTGACGGTGGACCCCGGGGTCGTCGAGGCAGCTCGTTCCATGGGAACCGGACCGTGGCGCATCCTCTTCGACGTCGTCGTACGAGAGGCGTTGGGGCCGCTCATCCTGGGCTACACCTACGTGCTCATCGCCATTGTCGACATGACGGCAATTGCCGGTGCCATAGGTGGTGGCGGTCTGGGTCAGTTCGCCATCACCTACGGCTACCAGAAGTTCGACTGGTCGGTGACCCTGGTTGCCGTCGTCACGATCATCATCCTCGTGCAGTTCGCACAATTCCTGGGCAACTGGTTGGCTCGCCGAGCCCTGCGTCGGTGAGAACCCGGGCGGGGTGGTGTCGGTGACGGCTGGTCACCGACACCAACCACCGGCGCCACTGCCACTGTGGCAATACTTCGACAGGACGCAGTCCTCACCCACCGATCCACATCCTGATGCCCCTTTTTTCAGCGCGGGGCAGAATATTCCCGTTCGCTCATTGTTGGTGCAATTTTGCGCCACCGAAGAAATACCTCTCCTGACAGTGGCAACAAAGCTGCTGCCTTGATCTGAGCCAAGTATGGTAATACGCATGGGAATCATTGCATGGATCGTCCTCGGACTCATTGCCGGAGCCATCGCCAAAGCCATCATGCCCGGAGAGCAGGGAGGCGGATGGTTCGCCACCCTCATCCTCGGTGTTGTCGGCGCCATGCTCGGCGGCTTCATCGGCAAGGCCATCTTCCACGTTCAGCTCGACAGGTTCTGGAGCCTCAAGACGTGGCTGCTGTCCATCGTCGGCTCGCTCATCGTGCTGTGGATCTACGGGGCCATCACCAAGAAGAAGGCTTCCTGACACACCTCTGATCTTTGACCGCAGAGCCGGTGACCAGACCTTTCTGGTCACCGGCTCTCGTGCTGTCCGACCGGAATCACCTGGGCACCACTACTTGTTGCCGCACTGCGCAGCAGACGTCCCCTTCGGCACCCGGGTATCATGAATGCCAAGACTGCAGCCGCGTCGGAAGGAATGCACGCCCATGGGCAAACTTGTCAGGAGCACCAGTAACAAGATGGTCGGCGGGGTGTGCGCCGGGATCGCCGACACCTACGGCTATGACGTCACCCTAGTGCGGATCATCACTGCTGCTCTGGTGCTGTTCGCCGGTGCCGGACCAATTCTCTACCTCATCGCCTGGATGATCATGCCGTCCGACGAGAACGTGTCCCCACGAAACCAGTGGAACAACCAGCAGTGGAGCAACGGGACCGCCAACCCCAACGTCTTCGATCCCTATCAGGATCATCGCTGATCCACACCCACGAATACGCCGACATGGTTGGGCCCCTGCCACACGGCAGGGGCCCAACCTTCATCACTGGCCCAAGTGGTTTCTGTCGTCACCGATTCGGGCGGCGACAGGGGTCGGGTAGAAACAGGGGGCTACTCCACCGACCGGTCACTCCCACTCGATCGTCGCCGGCGGCTTGCTGGTCACGTCGAGGACGACGCGGTTGATCTGCGGGCAGGCGTTGGTGATACCGGTTGAGATACGCTCCAGGACGTCGTAAGGCACCCGCGCCCAGTCGGCGGTCATGGCGTCCTCACTGGTGATCGGACGCAGGACGATCGGTGAACCGTAGGTACGACCGTCACCCTGCACCCCGACGGAGTGGACGTCGGCCAGCAGAACCACGGGACACTGCCAGATGTCACGGTCCAGGCCAGCAGCCGTGAGTTCCTCACGGGCAATGGCGTCGGCGGTGCGCAACAGTTCCAGCCGATCCTTTGTCACCTCACCGATGATGCGGATGGCCAGCCCCGGCCCGGGGAACGGCTGCCGCCAGACGATCTGTTCGGGCAGACCGAGCTCCAGGCCCACGGCGCGCACCTCGTCCTTGAACAGGGTGCGCAATGGCTCCACCAACGAGAACTGCAGGTCCTCGGGAAGCCCACCGACATTGTGATGGCTCTTGATGTTGGCAGCACCTTCACCACCGCCGGACTCGACGACGTCGGGGTACAGGGTGCCCTGGACGAGGAAGTCGATCGGTTCGTCGTCGTTGAGACGACGGGCGACGTCCTCAAAGGTACGAATGAACTCGCGCCCAATGATCTTGCGTTTGCGCTCGGGCTCACTCACCCCGTCCAGAGCGGTGAGGAACCTCTCCTCCTCGTCGGCGACGACGAGCTCGGCACCGGTGGAGGCGACGAACTCGTTCTTCACCTGGTCGGCCTCCCCCTGGCGCAGCAGTCCATGGTCGACGAAGACGCAGGTGAGCTGGTCACCGACGGCTCGCTGCACCAACGCGGCGGCCACGGCGGAGTCGACGCCGCCGGAAAGCCCGCAGATGACCCGTCGATCCCCCACCTGTTCCCGGATCCTGGCCACCTGCTCGTCCACGATGTTGGCGGCAGTCCAGTCGGCACGGCACCCTGCGACGTCGCGGAGGAAGTGCTCCAGGACGTCCTGGCCGGACTCGCTGTGGTGCACCTCGGGGTGCCACTGCACACCGACGAATTTGCGGTCAAGGTTCTCGAAGGCAGCCACCGGGGCCCCAGCGGTGCTGGCCAGCACCCGGAAGCCCTCGGGGGCGCGGGTCACCGAGTCGCCGTGGCTCATCCACACATTGATGCTGTGTGGAATCTGGGCGAGCAGACATCCGGAGTCGTCGATGGTCAGACTGGTGCGTCCGTACTCGGAGGTTCCGGTGTGGGCCACCTCGCCGCCGAGTCCCTGGGCCATGAGCTGGAAACCGTAGCAGATGCCCATCACCGGCACCCCGGCCGTGAAGAGGGCAGCATCCACGCTCGGGGCGTTGTCGGCGTACACCGATGAAGGTCCGCCGGAGAGGATCACCGCCGTGGGGTTCTTGGCGAGCATGTCGTCCACCGGCATGGTGTGCGGGACGATCTCGGAATACACCGACGCCTCACGAACGCGTCGGGCGATGAGCTGGGAGTACTGGGCGCCGTAGTCGACGACGAGCACGAGGTCGTGGGGTTGTTCCATATCGCGAATTGTATGGGGTGACGGCCGTTTGCTCACATTCCCCCTCGCCATGGGCACACGCTCGCGGGAGACACACTCGTGGCGACGCAGGCTCGCGGGACGGACGTAATGTTCCTTCTCGATGAATGCCGTATAAGGTTCGTGTGGGCGAAGGCCTGCCCATGACCTGCCAATTCGTCAGCCGACCTCGTCATCCCATTGCAGCGATGCCCGGAAGGACCCAGGTGATCCAGTGACCAACCGAATCGAGCCCATCAGACGCGTTCTCAGTCGTCTGTCCGAAGACCTCGACGCAGCCATGCGCGAGGATCCGGCAGCCACCTCCAAGGTTCTGGTGGCACTGAGCTACCAAGGTGTCCATGCCATCTGGGCACATCGCGTGGCCCATGCCATCTGGGTGCGATACCCCCTGCTGCGTCCCCTGGCCCGGATCATGTCGCAGGTGAGCCGGGGCATCACCGGAATCGAGATCCATCCCGGGGCGACGATCGGTCGGCGCTTCTTCATCGATCACGGCATGGGAGTCGTCATCGGCGAGACGGCGGTCGTGGGCGACGACGTGCTCATGTACCACCAGGTGACCTTGGGGGGACGCTCCCGTGGCCAGGTCAAGCGCCACCCGACGATCGGCGACCGGGTGCTGTTGGGTGCCGGAGCCAAGATCATCGGCAACATCACGGTGGGCGACGACGCCAGGATCGGGGCCAACGCCCTGGTCGTCAAGGACGTGCCTCCGGGCACCGTCGTCGTGGGGTCACCTGCGGTGCACAAGGGTGACGTCGTCGCCTGAGGGGCACTTTCAGCGCACGACCAGCTCGATGCGCTGGAACTCCTTGACGTCGGAGTAGCCGGTGGTCGCCATGGCCTGACGCAGACCACCGACGAGGTTCATCGTCCCGTCGGGAATGTGCGAGGGGCCCGTGACGACCTCCTCCAGGGTTCCGACGGTGTCGAAGTGCACCCGCTCACCACGCGGCAGGGAGCCGTGCCAGGCCTCGGCACCCCAGTGCCAGCCCTTGCCGGGGGCCTCGGTGGCGCGGGCCAGCGGGGAACCGACCATGACGGCGTCGGCACCGCAGGCAATGGCCTTGGCGATGTCACCGGATCGTCCGACCGAACCGTCGGCGATGAGGTGGACGTAGCGACCGCCCGACTCGTCCATGTAGTCACGCCGCGCCTCCGCCACGTCGGCGATGGCCGAGGCCATCGGCACCTCGACGCCCAGCACCTGACGGGTGGTGTGTGCTGCGCCGCCACCGAAGCCGACGAGCACCCCAGCTGCACCGGTACGCATGAGGTGCAGGGCCGTCTGGTAGGAGGCACAGCCACCGACGATGACTGGCACGTCCAGCTCGTAGATGAACTTTCGCAGGTCGAGCACGTCGGGGCTGTCGGAGACGTGCTCGGCGGAGACCGTCGTGCCGCGGATGACGAAGAAGTCCACCCCCGACGCGACGACGGTATCGGCGAACCGAGCCGTGTTCTTGGGTGAGAGGGCGGCGGCGACCGGGACGTCCGCCGCGCGGATCTCACCGATGCGGGCCTTGATGAGTTCGGGTTTGATGGACTCGGAGTAGATCTCCTGCATGCGGCGGGTGGTGCGTACGTCGTCCCCCATCTCGGCAAGCTCGTCGAACAGCGGCTGTGGGTCCTCGTAGCGGGTCCACAGGCCCTCGAGGTTGAGCACCCCCAGTCCGCCCAGCTTCCCGAACTCGATGACGGTGCTCGGACTCATCACCGAGTCCATCGGGGCGGCCATGATCGGGAAGTCGAAGGTGAGGGCGTCGATCTTCCAGTCCAGGTTCACCCGGTCCGTGTCGCGAGTGCGGCGGGACGGCACGATCGCGATGTCGTCGAGTCCGTATGCGTGCGTGGCGCGTTTGCTTCGTTCGAAGTCGTACATGATTCCTCTGTTTGCCGGGCCCCTCGGTGGAGGCCATGTTGCTGGTCGTTCTCAGTCAGGTTCTGGGGGGCGTCATCGTCTGACGTGCACACTTCACCGTCCGGAGTAGTTGGGGGCCTCTGCGGTCATCTGGATGTCGTGCGGATGGGACTCCCGCAGTCCCGCCGAGGTGATGCGCACGAAGTGTCCGTTGCGGTGCAGGTCGTCGACTGTCTCCGATCCGGTGTAGAACATCGCCTGGCGCAGACCGCCGACCAGCTGGTAGACGACCGAACCCAGCGGACCACGGTAGGCCACCTGGCCCTCGATGCCCTCCGGGACGATCTTGTCGTTGCTGGTGACGTCTCCCTGGAAGTAGCGATCCTTGGAGTACGACAGCTTCTCACCGCGCGCCGACATGGCTCCCAACGAGCCCATGCCCCGATAGCTCTTGTACTGCTTGCCATTGATGAAGACGAGTTCCCCGGGGGACTCCTCGCACCCGGCGAGCAGCGATCCGAGCATCACCGAGTCGGCACCGGCCACCAGGGCCTTGGCGATGTCACCGGAGTACTGCAGGCCACCGTCGCCGATGACCGGCACGCCGAACTCATGTGCGGCACGTGCTGCCTGGGCGATGGCCGTCACCTGGGGCACACCCACTCCGGCGACCACGCGAGTGGTGCAGATGGAGCCCGGCCCGATGCCGACCTTGATGCCGTCGGCGCCGGCCTCGCACAGGGCCTTAGTTCCTGCGTAGGTGGCGACGTTGCCACCGATGATGTCCACCCCCTTGGCGGCCGGGTCACTCTTGAGACGGTGGATCATGTCGAGTTCCCCCTGGGTGTGGCCGTGGGCGGTGTCGACGACGATGAGGTCGATGCCCTCCTCGATGAGGGCCATGGCCCGCTCGAAGGAGGTACCGAAGAAGCCGATGGCGGCACCCACCCGCAACCTCCCCTGGGAGTCACGGGTGGCCTTGGGGTACTGGTCGGACTTGACGAAGTCCTTGAGGGTGAACAGGCCCTTGAGACGGCCATCGGCGTCCACCAGGGGAAGTTTCTCGATCTTGTGGGCGGCCAGCAGCTTGAGAGCATCCGAGGGGGCGGTGCCGACCGGTGCGGTGACGAGTGGGGCATGGGTCATGACCTCACTCACCGGTTTGGACATGTCATCCTCGAAACGCATGTCGCGGTTGGTGATGATGCCGACGAGCCGCGTGCGGTCGTCCACCACGGGCACCCCGGAGATCCGGTACTTGTGGCACAACTCCTCGGCATCGGCCATGGTGGCCTCCGGTGAGATGGTGATCGGCTCGTCAACCATGCCGGCCTCCGAGCGCTTCACCTGATCGACCATCTGGGCCTGCTCCTCGATGGGCATGTTGCGGTGCAGGATTCCCAAGCCACCCTCACGGGCCATGGCGATGGCCATCCGGGTCTCGGTGACGGTGTCCATCGCCGCACTGACCAGCGGGATGGCAAGACTGATGTTGCGCGACAGTCGAGTCCCGGTGTCGGCATGGGACGGCACGACGTTGCTCTCCTCGGGCTGGAGAAGGACATCGTCGAAGGTGAGTGCCAGAGGTGCAAGTTCGTCGGATGAGACGCGATCACTCATGAACAACAGCAGCCTTTCATGTGGACGTGGTGCACACAGCGCACGGTGCGGGGACGGCGGAGAACGTCTCAATCCTAGTCCCCCACGCGCGCACCCACCTTCCAGACGAGGAACGCGCCGAGGACGGCGATCGGCAGGGCGAGGAACGGGGAGCAGAACCACTGCAGGAAGCTCAGTGCCGTGGCGGCCAAAATGACGGTCACTGTCATCTCCCAACGGCGACTCGACAGCTCCATCAGCGCGACGATGGCCACCAGACCCACGAGGTACCACGGCTGCAGGGCGACGGAGCAGACCAGGTAGACAGCCAGTGTCGCGGCCTGGAATCGCAGTGGATCCCCGGCACGCGAATCGGTGGGCCCCCACTCGACCCAGCACCACATGATCCCGATACCGGTGAGGCTCAGACTCACTGCCGTGGCGACTGGAGTCATCTGCTGCACCGACACCCCGGCCCAGCCCAGCATCTGGACAACGAGGGCGATGGGGGCGTCACTCGTCACACTCACCGGATTTCCCCCGGAGGGGTTGAGCCACCCCAGCCCCAGACCGGCGATGCCGGACACTGCCGCGAAGACGACGACACCGCACATGGCTGCCACCGCCAGGAAAGCGACGAGTCGTGCCCAGCTGGCCGGTCGCGCAGCACGACCGCCCGCTGCACCAGGTGACGTGCTGGCGTGAGCCGAGGACTTCCGGGCCGAAGCCGCGGACCGGGCAGCCCCAGGTCGGGCAGCGCGTGATCGCGATGTGGCCGCTCGCGGCGCACCTCTGCGGGATCTGCCATCCCCTGGTCGGCCCCTGCGTTGCCGTGCCTCCTCGCCCTGCGATCCGTCCCCAGGAGCGAGGGCATTGCACAGTTGGGCCCAGATGACGGCCACGACGCCGAGGCCGAAGAGCACACCGGGCTGCTTGACGGTACCGGCCAGGCCGACAAGGGCCCCGCCACCGATGGCAGCCCACCAGTACTGACCACGCCGCGCCAACGTCCAGGCCACCACCAGGGCCCACACCCCGATCGCCGCCTGCATCCCGTCGTTGTGCACCCCGCCGACGACCTGCAGGACTGTCAACGGGTTGACGACCGCCGCCCAGAAGGCACGGTGCTCGTCCACCCCAGCAAGCCGGGCCACTCGTGTGACGGCCATGCCCAGAAGGATCAGCGCTGCCACTGCCACCATGCGCAGCGTGATGATCGTGGCAAGGGGACGTCCGCCAGACAATGCCACTGCCCCGGCCTGGCCCCACAACGATCCGGGTGGGTAGACGGCGGTGCTGCCCCTCCAGTGCGAGTCGACCAGGGCGCCGAGGTCGCCAGCCCTGCCCTGCGGCACCTCATAGGGATTGAACCCATTGGCCAACAGGTATCCCTGGGCAGCGTAGGCCCAACCATCACTGCTCATGACCGGCGGGCAGACCATCAGGGGCAGGGCCCAGACAGCAAGCACCCACCACAGTTGAGGGGTCCGCCAACCTCGGGTCGCCAGCCATGACCCGCTCAGGACGACGACCCCCAACGCTCCGACCAGTCGGGCCAGCACCTGGTTCATGCTCACCGTGCCGCTCGTCGGGGTGGTGTCGGTCCAGGCCCATTCAGCAATCATGAGAGCACCGGCGAACCCGAAAAGGGCCACCTTGAGTGCCGTGCGATCCCGATGGGAGGCAGCAGCGGGGGTTCCCGAGGCATTCTGCGCACCGTCCGGAACCGCCTCATCACGTCTCTGGCTCATCCACGTCCTTTCGGTCACCGGCAACACTACCGGCTCGTGACGCCATGACCCCCAGCACGCACGACGGCCCCGGAAGTCACCTCCCGGGGCCGCTCGCGGACCTCTCAGCCGAGTGTCTCGAGACTCGACCTCACCTGTCGTCGTCCTCGTCGTCAGGCTTGTCCACCACCAAGGTCTCGGTGGTGAGCAGCAACGAGGCGATGGAAGCGGCATTGGCCAGAGCCGAACGAGTCACCTTGACCGGGTCGATGACACCATCGGCAATGAGATCGACGTACTCACCGGTCTTGCCGTTGTAGCCATGCCCGGGCTCCAACTCGGCAACCCTGGAGACAATGACATAGCCGGGCTCGCCACCATTCTCGGCGATCCAACGCAGCGGCTCACGCACGGCCTTCTCGACGATCTGGGCACCGACCAGCTCGTCGCCGGCGAG
>OJTY01000085.1_pt1 | contig 41508 bp, 69 predicted proteins | sample 1599811 | NCBI WGS metagenome assembly OJTY01 (sample SAMN04436924, study PRJEB24849) | human gut metagenome | biome: human gut; feature: NICU; material: stool | host: Homo sapiens | place: USA: Saint Louis, MO | collected 2012-05-21
AAACTTTTGCGTTAATTGTTTGATTGCATTTTCTTGACCAGCAATAGCCTGTTTAGTTAGGTCAGATTGACGTTTTAAACCAGCTTGTTTTGTTTCCAAAGCTCCCATTTTGTCCCCTGCTTTATCCATTGCATTGGCTTGTGTTTGGAAGTCTTTTGCGTTATCTTTAATTTCTTGACCTAGTTTGTCTAAACCATTCTCAAACTTGATAACGTCAGCTGTAGTTTTTTGCAAATCTTTTTGCATTCCGTTGTATTTGGCACTAGCATTGTTTAATTGTGTTGTTAGTGTTTTAACTTGGTTTGATTCTTCACCATATTTTGCAATAGCGTCTTGACGTTTCTTACTTAGTAGCTCCACTTTCTTACCTTGTAAGTCAGTAGCTGTTGCTAAGTCTTTTTCTTTTTGTTGCAATTTCTCAATACTTTGTCCTGATTTATCAAACACTGATAAATTGGCTTTCATTGCTGATTCTTGCTGTTTAATTGACTTGTTTAATTTGTCTAATGTATTAATGGTCTGGTCTACGCCTTCAACACCAATACCAAACTTCATATTACCAATAACTTTGTCTGCCATTATTCAATCTCTCCTTTTGCTTTTGCTAGGTCTGTTGGTGATAGGACAGTGCCAAAAAATGCCAATGGGTCTTGTTTCTCTTCTTTCTTCTCTTTAGTATTATCACTGAATAATTCCAATAAAAGAAGGTAGTCAGCTTCGCTAACATCATTAACGGTCCAACCACCTTCCATGTATGAATTATATAATTTATTTAGTGATTCTAAAGATTCATCCCAGTTAACTTCTACACCGTCCTCTAGGCTTCCTTTGAATCATCAACCCCCATGATAGTTCCTAAGATGTTTTCTAAAACGTCTACTAAGTCATCAGATTCAATTGAGTTTTCAATTGCTTCAAATGTAACTTCTGGGTGTTCAAAGATTTCAACTAATAAGACAATCATTGAATCTAACAATTCTAATTGGTCAACTTCTACACCATTAGCCATGTCTTTTTGTACGTTTTCCATATCACGGTAATACTTCATAATACTACGCATTGTCTTAACTTTGACACCTTTTTTTGTAATTTTGCGGTTTTTTCCGTCAATAATTAAGTTAATACTGAATGATTTTGTTTGTTTTGCCATGTTTATTCCTCCAAATAATTTTATTTACTATAGTTATTATAGCATTAAAAGCAATGATTGTGGGTGTTGGTGAAACCAGTGTAATAAAAAAGAAGAGCCGTCAAGCTCTTCTAAGTCAATTCAATTGATACACTTGTATCTGCTGGTGTCACCTGTCCTACCACAGGTGGTGTACTAGGGCAACGGATTAATATTGTTTACTTTGTCAACAAACTTATCAAGTGTTAATGTTTCGCTTGAAACAGCACTCATGTATGCGAAGCCACGTGAATCTGTTACAAATGAACCTTCAATTGTTTCTGTGTTTGGTTCTGTACCACCAGATTCTGTTGTATTCAATGCGATTTCTGGGTGGCTGAAACGTCCTTTAACTAAACCAAAGTACATTTCTTTACCGTCTGCACCGTCTGCGACAAATACTGCTGAAACGTAAGGCGCTTCTGTGTTTTCGCCAACGATTGCAATACCATCTTCACCGCGTTCAATGCCTAAAATTTTCTCATAAACGTTGTCTTTATACAAGTCAAATACGTTTAATGAAGCTGTTAACTCTCCAACCCCTTTTGCTGATACCCAAATTGGAACGTTTGACGCATAAACGGTTGTTTGTTCTGCTGAAATTCCTTGAATTGACGCTTCAATAGTACCGCCACCGCTTTTATCAATTGTGTATTTATCAACCCCAGAACCTTCTGCTTTAGGTACGCTGATAATAGCTTTTTTAAAACCTACTACTGCCATAATTGTTTCTCTCCTTTAGTGTTTATATTTTCTTACTAGAATAATTATATCATTAATCAACTGGTTTTAGGGTGTCACTTAGACAACTCTTTGTGTGATTACGTAACGCTTCACAATGCGACTTGCTCCCTCTAGGTCTGGTTCATATGTCTGTGTACTAAATGAACATTGTACGTTGTCAGCACGCATAGTCTTATCAATTGCTAGATAGTATTTATCCAACATTGTCAAATCTTCAACCCACAAATCAACTTGGATATAGGTTGTATAATAATTTGGGTCTGCACTTGCGTATGCGTGATAGTCCATGTCTAGCTCTGTGATTCTACCTACTGGCAACTTAGGAAGTGATACAAACTCATTTGGTACTTCGTTAGTAAACCAGTTGACTTCTGGGTGTGCTTCATTAAGTGTCTGTGCCACTTGTAAAATAGGTAATGTCATTTTAGAAACGCCTCCTCCATTGCTTTAATAATTATCTTTTCTATTTCGTCTTGAACCTCTTTAATGGTCTTTTCAATGAAATGTTGTGGTCTTTGTGTCATTGTTCCTAATTCTGTGAAGTGAACCCTCCACGAAACTTGGTCATTATACCCAATCAACACTTCGTGTTTACCTTTGCTTGCTTTTGTCATTGCTGTATTTTTCTGCATATGTTCACGCTTGTACATCTGGTCTTTTCTACTGTACTTTTTACCGTTCCAATATGGTGTGCGTTTAGCAAGCTCTTGCTCTCCTATTTCACCAGCTTTGTTCAGTGCTTTTGCTGTGATACTATCTGCATTTTTGCCAATCTTTATAAGTGCGTTGTATGCGTCTGAAAAGTCAGCATAATTCTGCTTACTCATTTCTTAACCCTCTTACATACTAATGTTGTGAAGTCACGGTCATAGCTACCTTCTAAAATGGATACTATTTCATAGTTAACACCTTTATATACAACACGCATATCATTTTGTAATTGGAAACGCTGTTCATAACGCACAACAAAATTAGTTGTATCCTCTAATGCAGTACCATATGTTTCTTTAAAATCTCTGAAATACTGTTGTTTTACACTACACCATATAGTTGCTTTATCAACCCACGTTGTTACCCATTCAAATTTATCGTTTTTAGCTGTTGTTTTCTCTTGAATAGTGATTTTCTGATTAAGATGTTGTGTTGGTATCGCCATCAGATAGCCCCCTTAATTGCCAAATAAATGCCTGAATAGTGAACGGTACATCTTGTTGCAGTGCGCTGGTTGCTGGAACGCGGTTTTCATACCAAAGAGAAACCAACATGAACTGGCAAGTCTTAAAACGTACATCTTCTGGAACTGTTTTAACCTCAATAGCACCTAAGATAAACATTGAGCTTGTATCAATTAACGTCTGAATATAAACATCATCTGCATCATAGTCTAAACGTAAATTGTTTTTTACCTCTTCTAATGTTAACATTATCATACCTCCTTAGTTAAAAAGAGGGCTAAGCCCTCTTTTATTATCCAGCTGTTGCAGTTGTAGTGAATGCTGGTACATCTACTTTGCTAGATTCTGGCTTACCATCTTCAATAGCTGTTACTTGAAAATCACCTTTACTATATAGTGTTTCTGCTGTTAAACCAGTGATTGTTACTGGTGATGGTTGTTCATTCACAATCTTTTCACCTGTTTTCTTGTATACGTTAAATACTTTAGCCATAATTTACACTCTCCTTTTATATTTTAAAAAGAGGTAAGGCGTATGCCCCACCTCTTAGTGTTTACGATAATTCAATTGATACACTTGTATCTGCTGGTGTCACCTGTCCTACCACAGGTGGTGTACTAGGGAGCAGGTTTTAATGTAATGAATTTTCCAGCCGCTGGGTCTACTACTTTAGCATCAAAACGCATGAAGATTGCTAAATATTGACCGTAAATTTCATGGTCAATCCAACGAGCAGTAGTTTCAGCACGATTGAAGAATGTTGCAAATGCTACTGGGTCGCCTAAGAATGCCACTTTATCGCCTTTGTTACCTAACATTTCATCTTTTAACACTGTTACTGGAACACCAAACAATGATTTACCAGACTGTGCTGTAATGTCAGTTTGTAATAAGTAACGTCCTTCACCGTCTTTCATGATGTCAACTGCGTTGTAGAATGATTGAGTAACAATTAATTCCAATCCATAAGCTGGGTCGAAACCAGTGTTAATCTGTGTTTTGATGTCATCTAATGAAGTTGCTGGTACTGCTGTGGCTGTTTTTAACAAGTTAGCTAAAACAAAGTTAGTTGTGTTTAAGCCTTGACGTTGTACTGAATCAGCAATAATTCCAGCTAAGTCGTCCGCTGAATCATCTAATGATTCTTGTGATACAACAATTTGACCACGGTAAGTTGATACGTTGTAAGGAACTTCTTCAAATTCAGGTTTTGCTAATGCTGGGTTTTTTGCCAACTCTTCAACTGTTACCATTTTTGCAGTAGTTGATTTCAAGATTGGGTATTTACCGCCAGATGTTTTAACTTTGATACTGTTCACTTTATTACGTAAGTCAACAACTGTGTCTGGTAATTTACGTGCTTTTGTGATAATATCTTCTGGGATAATTGCTTCTGCGTCTGTTGATTTAACTTGTCCGTCATCAACCGCACGTGTTTCGTTAAATGATTTTACGCTAGTTGATTTTGAAGTTACGTAGTCTAAAAACGCACGTTGTTCTGTTACTGGCTCTGCTAACTCTTTACCATTGATTTTTACTTTCTCCATGTCAATATCTTCTCCTTTTGCGTTCTCAATTGAACGTTCTTCTTTTTTTGGTTCTTCCTTTGGTTCGTCTTTGACTTCATCTTTAGGTTCGCCCTTTGGTTCTTCTTTAGGCTCTTCTTTTTTGACTTCGTCTTTAGGTGCTTCTGCTTTATCTTCTGCACGTTCTTCGTTTTCAGCTGGTGTTTCATCTTTCAAAGCTTCTAACTGTTCAATAACTTTTTTAGCTTCGTCAAGTTTACCTTCTGCTAACAAAGATTTTGCTTGCGCTTCTAACTCTGCCTTGTTCATGCTGTAAACTCCTTTACATATTATTTTCTTACTAAAGATAGTATATCATGAACAAGGTGAGTTGTGGGCGTTACTCTTACAAGGTTGCTAGTCGTAACTGTAATTCTAGTTTGCGTTTTTCCATTTCGTTTACTTCCATGTTTTCAAGTGAGCGTTTAGCTACTGCAACATCTGTGTCATCATATGCTGGAATTGAAACCAGTGAGATTTCAGCTAATGTATTGATTTTTTTGATAGTTCTAACTGGCTTACCATCTCTCCGTTCCCATTCATCTTCCGCAACCGTAAAGCCAAATGAACATTGACTAAGGTCACCACGTTTTACAAGTTCCATCACGTCATTTCCAAGTGTTGTATTTGGTAACTCACAACGGAATTTCAAACCCACTCCATCAACTGATAATTGAAGTGTACCACTCTTTGTTCTTCCAAGTAAGTTACCTGAATCGTGATTTAAAAATAATTTTACATCTTCCATATTAACACCGTCTAATGCTCTTGCGTCAATAGTTTCAATAAAACCACCTAGGTCCTTTGATGGTTTATTGAATTTTAATGCGTAACCTTCAACAATATTGTTGTCATTCACAAACTCATGCAGTTGTCTAATTTCCAGTTGCGTCTGTTTCATTCTCATACACTTCCTTTTCTGTGTTCTCTGTTTTAACTGTTGTTTCGCCATCTTCTAACGGTTCATACCCATAATATGCACGAACTTCGTTTTCTTTGATAGTTGATAGTAACTCTTTACTTGCTTTTCCACTAAACAATTGTTTGCGTCTGTCATCTAATGTATCGTTCATTAGACTTGAAAAGTCCATTTCTAAGACATTACCTGTTTTAATTGCGATTTCGTCACAGATTGCAGATTCATATTGACTAATTGTTGAAGCAATATAGATGTCATTTTGTCCGCTATCAGTTGAGTTTACTAATTCCATACCAAAGCGGTTTAATGGAATACCTAAAACTTTTGCAATTTGTTGCGTACTGAATTTATTTGATTGAATCAATTTCAAAATATCAGTATTCATTTTGTACTCTGTGAAGTCTGTTGCTTCATCTAAAACGATAACGCCATTACTGTTTGTACTTCCTCCGTTAGCTCTTTCAAAATCTTCACGAATTTTCTTTTTGGTTGCGTTGTCTACATAACCTTTGTTAAGTTTTAAGATTCCACCACCGAAAACACCGTTAGCAAAGAACTTGGATAAAATCTTATTACCATTTGTTTGCATTCCGATTTCATCACGTAAAGACAATAAAGGACTGCGACCAATGAAACCATCTACAACTGAAATTCTAAAGTGTAAGATGTCACGTGGTTCACACCGTAACATGTGGTTGCCATAATCTAACGTTACATCATAGCGCCATTCACCTGTTGTCATATCTTGAATTAGGTTCACTTGGTCTGCTGTTACAAACTCTAATGACTTAATTGGCGAATTATAATCATTCTCTTTTTCTCTGTGAATGATTGCGTATGAGTTACCGTAAAGAATCAGCTGTGCAACCGTTGCATACATGAATGTATAATGACTTTGTTTTTCATGTGGTCGCTTGTTGATTAGTTGTAAAAAACTTTGGTCTGCGTGTTCGTCTGGAACTTTTCTAAATAGTGATTTTCCAATATCACCACCAATGATATTTACACCTGTGAACACGTCTGAATTTTGTAACGCTCGTTCACCTGTCAAATATCCTACGTTATCCATTCCACTTTCAATATAATCAATAAAATTCTTCTCTGCGCTAGTCTGTGGTGCAATAAATACTCCCATTTAACTACTCACCTTCTTTCAATTCTAGGTATAATACTACTGCTGGTACTAATAATGATAGCCCTAATGCTACTAAACCAGCTACAATACTAACAAAAAACATGCTTGTCACAAGCGCTAATACGCCTAAAACGTAAAATACCACTACATAAATTACTGGATTTTTCATATTAAACCCTCCTATACACCTTATTTTAACACAAAACATATAAAAAAAGAGTGCTAGTTAAAGCACTCTTTTTAGTTTATGCTAGTTTACGTAACGTTTTACCTTCATCATTTAATAGATATACACCATAAATTTTAAAATCTTCATAATTATCAAGATTTTCAACCTCAACTTCAAACTGATTTTTTCGTACCACTAAAATTTGAGTACCATCTTTCTTGAAACATTTGATACCCTCTGTAAATTGTTGAGTATGTGTAATCCCATCTACATAATCTACCAACGCGGGACACGGTTCTCCTTCTGGTAATTCCTTTACTACCTTGTTAATTTGTAATAACATTTGAATCTTCCTTTCTATCTGTCTGTTTTTGTTACTATCTCTACTACTTCTATAATATATCATATATCCCTTACCTTGTGGGTGTTACTTAAACACCAAAGCCAAATGTACCTTGTTCTAACATGTTTTCAAAACTTGAATATCCAAAGTCATAATACATTGCTTCACTCATTGCATTTATTAAAGCATCCAATGAATCAATCTTGTTACGATTCATTTTCTTTTCAATTGCTATGTTGTCAGCAAACTCTTTCATATACGCATTATATATCGCTGTATTGAGTAGTGGGTTGTTTTGATGTATTATATCACCTTTGTATATTGCGTCCCTTAGATACTTAGTAGGAGCGTTTAAATACTGTATACGCTGTGGTACTTCAATTAGATAGCGTTCACCGAAAACTTCCGCTAGTCGCAAGACTGATTGTGAAGCTTGGTGACCATCATAGAAAATACCTTGTAGGTCCAAATCATATGTTTCAACAAAATCAACTATCCAGTCGCACATGTCCGCATGGTCAATCAATCCTGATTCTAACTTACTAATTGAAACGATACCTTCATTTTCATATTGGCGATATGGTATTTTGTCCTCTTGAATTTTCTTTTCAATACCTCCAATTGATGAAATGAAACCATGTGTATTTACGAGTAACTTCTCTTCTTCTGCAATTGGTATAATCCAGCTAACAGCCGTTATATCTTTTGTTCGTGATAAGTCCATTCCAATAAATACAGGACGTTTTCTAATATCATATTCTTTTGTTGCTTTGATTGCGTCCCAACTTTCTTTATCCATGAAACTATCTTGTGAAGCTTGTACCCAGAAGTTCATTTCTTTAGTTAGCCAACCACTCATGTCACCTTTTGCTTTATACTCTGCCAATGAATTAACCTTATGTTCATACATGGTTTCATACAATTGTGTATTCTCAAACAGTGGGTTTGATTTTATCCAATTGGCTTGGTCGTCAACTTCGCTGATACTATCCATTTCCCAACATAAAGCAAGGTATGCGTCTGCTTCAACCTCTTCATTTAATAGCTTAGTTATAAATGGATATTCTATGCTGTGCATTGGTCCATTAAGATTTTTAGTTGTTGTACTAATAATCAAAATTAAACCTTGTGGTTGTTGTGACTGTGAACTTTCTAATACCTCAATTAATGCTGTGCTTTTTGCTTCTCCGTATTCATCTAATACACCGCAAAGTACGTCTAGTCCGTCTAAACTATCTGCGTCACTTGCTAAAGGTTTAACAGTTGATTCATCTTCTAAATGTTCAATGTCATACTTGTTTACCTTAGTAATTCTACGCACACTATCACTTGAATTTCTCAATGCTTTCAGCTGTGATTTTAACATACGGAATACAATTCCAGCTTGTTCTTTAGTATTTGCGCCAGCTACAATCTGTCTTGAAGCTTTTGGATATTGTCCTAAGATAAACTCATATAATGAAATACCAGCAACCAGAATTGATTTACCGTTTTTACGTGCTAAACTGATATATACTTTTCTGAATCTGCGCATTTTATTACTCTTTTTGCGCCAACCATAGATTAATGCTACAATAAACTTCTGAAACTTAGCTAGTTTATTTGTCTTTTTACTTTTTGGGTCTGGTAACATTTCAATAAATGCGACTGGTTCATATGTTTCACTTGGGTCGTAATAGTATGGATAAGCTGGCTCTTTTGATTTTTCTAGGTCCTTTTCATGTCGTCTAATTGCTTGCTTGATTTTATTACCTATTGGTATATTGTTAATTCGTATATAGTCAATATATTCTTGAACATAATCTATATTAGTCATATGTATACCTCCTTATTTCTATTATAGCACAAATAAAAAGACTTAGGTCATGAGTTTATCCAAAGGGGATAACAAACTTACCTAAGTCAACATGATTGAAACTTAATCTCGTTATATACATTATAACATAAAAAATAGTTTCTGTGTGTAAATAAAAAGACTTAGGTAGTTATTCCCATAAGGCGATAACTACCTAAGTCAATTGGTCGCACTGCAACCCTTCTTAAATGATTAAGTGTTGCTATGTGGTTGGCGGACCTTCCACATACGGACTACCTCACAACACTTAATAGAGTTTTGCTCGCTTGGTTAAGGAGTTAAGAGCGTTTCCTTGTAAATAGACCCTCACATCTATTTACTAACATGTTACTAACATGTCCGCAACTATTGCCGTAGTTGCGCCTGAATAATACTACCCAATATTATTCTAATCTACAAATCATCTGGAAGGCGTTTTCCGTAAATACATTATAACACAAAATGTTAACCTTGTGCGCGCATTTTAAGCAATTGACCTAGTGGGTCTTTGCTTTCGTCCTCTACTTCTTTTGGTGCTACCAGTTTTAATCTTGAATTTATAGTTAAACCTAAGTCATTTGTTGCGCTTTTTAGTTCCTTAGAATAAGAGTTCATAGCCGTTACTTTAGGATTTAGCTTTCCATCTTCTGTCAAAGGTCCTTCATATGCAACTTGTTCAGCCATTTCTGAATATAGGTAACTATAATTACAATACCTAACCATTGCTTGTTGGTCAAGTTCTGAAATTGGTAGGTCACCAATAAAGTGTGAAATGCGTTCCCACTCATGATAAGCTTGTTGTAACAATCCAGCTGGATAATATGAAAAGTCTAACTTCTCAAAGTTGTATAATTTCTCCTCTTCCTTTTGGCGTTGGTGTTGTTGCTCTTGTGTAAGGTTACCAACTTGGGCATTTAATAACTTCCTTGGTCTACCCATTATTTTTCACCTCCTTATACAACTTCAATAATTTCATAATGGCGATTCTTTCCGCCTAGTTTAGTTTTGATGTCTTTGAAGTAACCTGATTTTTTACCATAAAATTTGTCTGCTTCTGTTTGCGATTTGAAAGCTCTTGTTTGCTGTGTTCGCAAATCTTTTACCATGATAGGTTTTGGCGCTGGCATTCGTCAACCTCCTTTGCGTTACATTTTAGTTTAAGAGAAAAGTCCCTAACAATATTATAGCACAAAATCTGTTGTTTGAGAAACCAGGTTTTGTGCTGTTTATGAGGGAAGAAATTCGTATTAGTGAGATTATGAAACAATGCGTGAAACGTTTGATATTATTGAAAAGAAACCAGTTTTGAATCGTTTTTTACGAGGGAAAAAGGCTGTTTTGAAACTTCGTTTTTAGAATTCTGTGTGAAAAGAAGGGATCTCCGATTGTAGCCACCAAAATTTTGGCGGGGGGTGTTAAAATTTTCAGCTACCCTCCCCACCGTTTTGGCGCTATCACCATTAAAATTATTTATGGTTAGCCATACCTGCATTTTTAAAGGAATGAGCGTGCTCCTCTTTGTTGTGACAGGATTGGCAAATTGATTCTAAATTATTAATATCTAAACGTTTTTCCCAACCAATTGGTGTACGTATTTCCTCCACATGGTGGACGATAGTGGCAAGCGTCTTGGTGTGGTCATTGCGTTCACATACTTCACACATTGGATTGATACTTAACTTGTATTGTCTCATTCGTTTCCATTCACCTGACTGGTAGAACTCTGCATACCTTTTGTTCTGTGGATTAGTTCGCACATACTTATTGTATTGCGTGGCTGTGTTACCTTTGTGCTTAGCACAGTAGACCTCTGGTTGCTTTACATATTCTCTACATAAAGCAACCTTGCACTTCTTATACATTAGAACGAGTATATGTCTTTCTTAGTTACTGTATCACTAAAGGTATATGATGTCAAGTGGTGTGGTGTTGGTTCAGTGATAGATGGTTGTGTACTATCATATACATTACCTTCACTATCTAATGGTTCTACTGCATTGTTAATATATGTGGCTAGTGTACCCTCTAGTGTTCTGATGTATGCCACTAGGTCCACCTTGTTACTCTTTAGTAACTGCTTATCTGTCTTGTTATATAGTTCATGTTCCATTACTTATCACCTCGTTTAGTTGCTTTGAATAGTACAGTGAATACAATGTTAACAATAACTAACCATGCAATTACAGTGTGACCTGTTGCAAACAATACACCTACAATTACCCATAAGATATAGATGTTAAGTGCTAACAACCCAAGTGCCAAGATACTTGCTAATACAATTGCAATGATGTTTCCTACTTCTTTATTCATAATTAATTCCTCCTAATATGTTTTTACTTTACTTCTATATTATAGCATACTTATTTGTGGTTTAGGGAATAGGTATTACATTAACAAACCATGATTAATTGTTCATGTGTTCTCCTTCTAGGCTAAATGTACTCGAAGTGTACTCGATATAAGACACACAACCACTAAACCGAGAACACCTATAAACGCTTATATATCAACGTTTATATAGTATTTATATAGTAGCGTTCTCGGTGTTCTCCCATTTTTCTACTCTATCTACAGAAAAATTAAGAGATGGTAATATGTTTCTGGTGAGTGAGTAGTAAAAAAGACTAAGAACGAGAACACCACTAAAGAAACGTTGGTTTAATAAGGTTTTGTACGTTCTCGAAGTAGAACACTAAATTAATTTAAACAAAAGTATTGACAAATCAATTAACTTGGTTTAGTATAGTAAATGTAATACACAACATAAGGAGGAAACAAATATGACAACAACAGAATTATTACATTTCAGAACACGCACAGAACTAAAAGAGTTTTTAGCAAGCAAACCTGACAACATTAAAATTTTAACACACACAATTAGTCCTGTAACAAATGCGAATTACATTATAGTAGAAATTAATAAAGAAAGCAAACAATCACAGGTAATTAACCAAGAGAACGAAACAATAAAACAATTAATAAAAGAATGGATTTCAAAAAAAGTTGAGTTCAATTCAGGTGTATATGAAACAACATGTGCTATATTAGAAAGCTTTAACGAATATAGTAATATGAACTTATCAGCAAGAAAACTATTACCACTATTTTTTTATGTAGCAGAAGAAAAAGGTTATAATGTTTATAGAAAAAAAGCACGTGTTTATGGAAAACTTCAATATATATACTGATGAATATTGAACTAATTTAACCAAATTGGTTTACTATAATAAATGTAAACCACAACATAAGGAGGAATCAACATGATTAAACGCAAAGCACAGTTATTTCATACACAGTTAGCACTACAAGAACAATTGGACCAAATGGGAGATGATGAAACACTGGCACAATACACTGTCTATGATGGTATGCATTACATTATTACTGAAAAAGAAGTACAACAACATAAAGAAGAGAATGAAATACAAAAACTTGAACAACTTATTACAAGCACACAGGAGCATTTCATGGATGACTTAGACAATTGTATTGACAATATGAATTTCTACTATAGTCAAGGTAATATGGCAGATTATAGAGGATATGTAAAACAGTATGATGGAATAATGAAACGATATGGTGAAAGATTAAAAGATTTACACAAACAACTTGACAAACTAAAAGATTCATAGTACACTGGTTTCATAGACAACATAAGGAGGACACAAAATGACACTAAAAATTAAATGCTCATACGTAGCAGAAGGCGAACCATTCACATTAGGGAGAACATATACTATTTATTGCGAAAGCGCAACTACTGGTCTGTATTACATTAAAGATGATTCAGGACGTAATGTACCATATAGACATATTGACGATATAGCAGTAATTGACGGACTACTAAGAGACTTAAATGACTTTTGGCATTCACATTTTACAGTATGCAACCCACCAGAACCAAAACAAAAGAAAGAACGTACACCAAAAGAAAAGGTACAGATTTTACTTGACAAAGCTGTTGATTACATTTATAATAATCAGGAAGAGCTAAATATTAGCTTAGATGATTTTGTAACACTAATTAGAATTAAGGAGGACCTAAAATGACAGACTACAAAGATTTAAAAATGAAATGCACAAGTAGCCACCCACAAGAACCATTTTACACAGAAGGTAAAGAGTATGACATTCTAAAGAATGAAACAGGTTTCTATATTAAATGTGATGAAGGTGACATATTAGAATACGGAACAACACCATTTGACTTAGAACACAACCTAAATCAATTTTGGGATTCAAATTTTAACTTGGTCAACATTGATGAACTCACTAAGATTAGAAAAACATTTCAACGAACACTTATTCAATATAATATGGATATTGGTCACTTGTCAGGACATTTGATAGGAAAGCCAAGTAATGTAATATCAGCACAAATTGCAATGTTAAAAGTAAAACGTGAAGCAATCCAAGAATTATATGATGAAGTATTTAAAGGAGGTAATGAGTAATGACAAACAAAGTATTACTAACACTTGATGAAAACAAAGACTTAGATATTAATATTAAAAAAGCAGATGAAGGGGAAGTGATTTACATGTTAATGGCTGGCTTAATTCATGTATGTAAAGAAGTTGAACTTGAACAAGATTTAATGATTGAAACTATTAAAGAACTTTGGGGGCGTGTAGAATGAAAACCGCATGGTTAGTAAAAGTAGATTATAAAGTGCCAGCAATGAGAGGGTTCAGTTCATATGAGAGCGCGCTCAAGTATTATCATGAAATGGTAGATAAAATTGAAGAACAAATTGAAGAACGTAATTGTGAGCAAATAGAGACATATAGTAGTGGAAAACCGCTTTTAACACAGTTTAGAGAGTGGGACGAAGAATACAAGTATTTCACAACACTTGGTTTAGTATCAATCAAAGAAATTGAATGGGAGGAAGAATAATGATTACACTAGGACAATTACTAATGTATGTTGAATATGGAAGAACAGTGGTATTAGTACAACACGGAACAGAAGAAGAGATTTGTATTTTCACACAATCGGAAGAACTAGAATATAAACGAGAATATGAAAAAGTTGAACCACACCTTGAACGTGAGGTAATGAATATCTCAACAACATCAGTTGGTGGATTATATATTGAAATTCTTTAAAACTTTTTGAACAAAAGTGTTGACACCTACTATATCACATGGTATAGTAGGTATATAAGATAACAACAAACAAATTGGAGGAATTAAAAATGACAAAAGAACAAATCAATGCAGAAGTGAAATTACAAGAAATGTTAGGTAACAAATTAGAAGTGATTCAATTAGGTAATGACATTTACATGTATCTTAATGGTGAATCATACAAAACATCTGAATTAATTTAATAAAAATTAAAGGGAGGATATAAAATGTTAGTATCAAAGAAAAAGCATGATTTATTGATTAAGAACTACAATGAGTTAGTAGATGATAGGGATACATGGCAAGGAAGATGTATTCACCACGCAAACAACCTTGACAGAGCATACGAGGAGATAAACGAGTTAAGAGAAATGATTAGAGAGATTAAGATAGAAAAGAATAGAGATATAAACAACCTAAAACTTGAATGTGACACATATAAGGAAAAACACAAAGAATGGTTTCAAAACTTTATTAAAACAAAATCAGAACTAGAAAAAGTTGACAAAATTGTTTTACAATATGAACAACGAATTAATGAATTGGAGGAAAAAGAAATGACAAAATATGCTAAAATTACAAAATATTTAGGACCACATAACATTGACAAAAGACTTGGTTTAGAAATTGGTAAAACATATAAAATTGTAGAATATAAGAGTCCTTTAACTGATAATTGCTATATTTATTTAAATGATGAATATCCATACTATTTCATTTCAGAAAGACAATATGAATTAGTTGAAAAAGAAGAAACACCAACTTTTAAAACAACTATAGACTTGAAGTCTAGTGTACAAGCTAAAATTGACTCACTAACAACGGAAGCAGAACACTTATTCAAAAAGCGTGACCGCTTGGAGCAACAGGCAATTAACTTAAGCAAAAAGGCACGCAAACTTAACAACCTTATTGAAAGTATCAAAGAATTTGAATAAAACACTTGACACCTACTATATCTGATGGTATAGTAGGTGTATAAGATAACTAAGGAGGGAACTAACATGGCAGTATTTGGTTTAGTATTTGTAACAATTGGAATCTGGGGTACTTACAACATTATCAAGTATATTGATGACTAGGAGGAATAAGAATGAAAGAATATGAAGTTTTATGGCGCACAAGATACGATACACTTGTGGAGGTAATACATGTAACTGCGAATAGTCATGCTAGTGCAGCTATGAAAATTTTAGATGAATCAGGTTTTAGACCAGAACAAATTGAAATTATACGAGTGGAGGAACAACAATGATAGGAAATTTTATATTATGGTGTAAAGAGGTATTACGTGAAAACTTTTGTATACATGATTACGAACCATTTGGTATTTACAAATCATATAATTTAGGCGCACATGAAAAATGCAAAAAATGTGGGAGGTTAAAATAATGACAACCAAAACGAATTATTATATTTGCTTAACAAATAATGAACTTTTCAACTTATGTACAGAAGAACCAATTCTTGTAATGTATGAACAAGCGGTTGAAAATGATGAAAAACTATTGAAATTGGAAAAACCAGAAGCAATTGAAATTGATGGCGAAATGCAACCCACATTTATCACCATTCCACTTGATTCAATCCTATATGTATTGGAGGACGCATAGTGAGTGATTCAGTAAAGGTTATTGGCTCAATATGGGCTTCAACAGATGGATTAAATATTTATAGAATTGACCAGATAGACACACGTGGTTATTTTATCACATTATTAGACAATGAAATACACATGGTTTCTAAAACATGGATACACAAGCAAGCCACCATGTGTGACACAAAAGCAACCAAAGAACAGAAACAACAATTTGAGGAGGAAACAAAATGAGTAGAATGAGTAATATCAGTGCAATTGAACATGTTTTAGAAATGATTGAAGGGTATGACGAAAACGCAGAACACAACCACGCTGGTATGAAATTTATCCAAGGTGTAATTTTGGGACTTAGCATGAGTGATGTTATTACTATGGAACAATCAAGTGAATTACGTGAACGATTACATGATGTTTATAAATTTCATAAGGAGGAAACAAAATGAGAGTAGACATGTACACAGAACGTTACTATGAATTTGAAGAACCATATAATGGGGCTACTGTAACAGTTGTATTAAAAAATAATGTACCACTAATGTATCAATATGAATATAAAGATGTTCAAAACACATTAGCATATAAATTTAGAGCCTTATACAACCTTAAGTATATTGGTGATATTGTAAATGTATGGAATGAAAAACGTTTATTAAAAAAACTAGATGAGGTGGAAAAATGAGTAAATTAGATGTATTATTAGTGGCACTTGTATTGGTAGGGGCAGCAAGTGGAATAGTGATTTCAGCAATGATTGTAATTTCAGTTCTAATGGTATTGAAGCCAATTACATGGGTTGTACTTGGATTAGGTGCATTACTAACTATCATGATTGCTATTGGTATATACCTATTTGAGAAACATTATCTAAATTAAATATGTTATGATAAGGGAGAAAGTTAAATAAAACAGTTGACTTTCTCTTTTTTAGATGCTATAGTAATGTCATAAGATATTAGGAGGAATAAAGATGGTAAATGAATTACAAAAAGTTGAATATGAACAACCAGTTGAATTAAGTTTTATCAGCACACTTGAAAAGACTTTGACACCTAGCAAGCAATATATCAAAGCACTAAAGGAGTATGAAAAGGACCACAAAGAGTGGGAAGTGGACTTCAAAAATGGTGATGCGGCTAAGAATGCAGAGCCACAACGACCAGAACCAACCTATGATGGATTAAATGCAGAAGCCTTGGCAGTTCACATGGCTAAGGTATTACCAGTGCATGCAAGTTCCACAATTGGTTTACCAGTGGTTTACAACCATGACACAAAAATCTATGAGGTATCAGAGGACAACTTAGAAGCTCGTTTATGGCAAAAGCTTTACAATGAATTTATGATGGTCTATACACCACACTACGCAGAAAATGCAAAGGTTGCTAACCAATTTAGAAATGCAGTTCAAAGAATGGCAAAAAATGCGCTTGCTTCTGGTGCTAACTTACCATTTAATGACAAGATGAACCCAAATATGATTGCCTTTAAAAATGGCACATATCGCTTTAAAGAGGACACATTAAAGCCAACTGTGAAAGAGGACTACCAAACAACAAGAATTGAATATGATTATATTGAGAACCCTAAGCATAATATCGTTGCTGAATGGATTGAGTATATTTTAGAAGAGGACGCAAAAACACTTTTCCAATTGATTGGACGTATTTTCTACCGCAACCAAGACCCGCAAGCAATGGTATTCGCAACTGGTGAAGGTAGTAACGGTAAATCTCACGTTATGGCATTTATTGAGGAACTAGTAGGAAAATCAAATACAAGTCATGCAACACTAGCTAGCTTGTCAGGTAATAATGACAAATTCGCAAGCTCTCAATTATTTGGTAAAATGGTGAATATTGAAACAGATATGCCAGCACAGCATATTAAACAAACAGGTACACTGAAAACATTATCAGGTAATGACGTTATGAGTGCAGAGTACAAAGGTATTAACAAGTTCACATTTACGAACTACGCACTAATGATTTTCACAACTAATAACATGCCTACATTTAGTGATACTTCACATGGTTTCTTGCGCCGTATTATCACATTACCATTTAATAAGACAATGGGAAGAGATAACCCCACAGATTCAATGTGGCTGGAACGTTCAAAGAATTTCACATATGAAGAAAAATCAGAGTTTATCAGCTACTGTTTACAACAATATAGAAATGTACTATTTGGACTAAATGGAGAAACCAAAGGACACTTCTGGACCAGTGATAATGCAAATAAATTGCGTGATGCCTTTATCCAAGGAAATGACACAATGGCAAACTTTATTGACATGAACGAAATTGAGTTCGTGGAAGATGAAAACTCATTTATCCCAACAAACGAATTATTAGAAGCATATAACGATATGTTAGTTAATGAAGGACTAATGACCGTTTCAGCTCGCAAGTTTGTGCCAGAACTACAACGTAAATCGCAGAATATTGTATTAAACAGAGTTAAAAAACGAGTTAACGGAAAACCACAGTATGTGTTAACCAATATTAAATGGGCTAACAACTTTACTGAAACAGATAATATTTTTTAAAAATAATTTAAAGAAAGTTGACTAAAACAGTTGACTTTCTTTTTTTCGCATGGTATACTTAGTTCATAAGTTAAGAGGAGGAAACAAACATGAAACCATATTACGTAGAATTAGAAAACACAATTGAGGAATTAGAAGAATTATTCATTACAAGATACATGGAACTAATGGAATGTGACAGAGAATGGGCTATGGAAGTTCAAAAAATGGAATGCAACGCACCACACACAAAGAAAGATGTGGAATTGATTTTAAAACAAATGTGTTCATTATGTGGGGTTGATTACACATGTTAAGCACAAAAGAAGAACTACTAGATAAACACTATCTAGTAGTTCTAAAATATCTAGTATCTGAATTAAAGAAAGCAGACAAGAAACGAGATAGCGCAACAAAGAAATTAATGGAAATGAACGACAAGGAAAACATGCAATCACACACCACACAACGGTATTGGAAACAAGTATCTAATGTTGAATTTTATGAACATGAAGTTCGTAAACTGGTTTCAGAAATTAAAACAATTATGATGATATATGACATTGAAAATAAAATGCACCAAGAACGATTTTATTTTATAAAAAGTGTTGACAATCTATTACATTGATGGTATTATTAATTCATAGAGATAAGGGAGGAAACAAACATGACAACAAAACAAAGATATGAAGCTAAATTAGAAAGACTAAATAAAAGATATGACGAGTTAAAAGCGCAAATGATTGAAGCATACGACAACGGAAACAAAGAAATAGGACATGAACTAAACGATAGACTAGAAAAAATGTTAGATGTGATTTTACTAACTGAAACAGTATTAGAAAACTTAAAATAAAATAAGAAAAGGGGTTGACAAGTTCAGCCCCTACTGATATACTAAATATATAAATTAAAGGGAGGATATGAAATGGACTTTCAAATTGGAACAGTAAAGAAAACGCAAGGACAAGTAAAGAAACACGCTTCACACTTTACACACAAGGAAGTTGAACAAGTATATAACGCTAGAGAACGTGTAAAAGATTTATGGCTAAAACGTGGCATCAAGATCGGTTTTCACTTACAAGATAAAATAAGAAATGGTGAAACTAAATTTTCATATGAAATGACAATGAAAACCATGTTAAATAGTACAATTGTAGAGTACAACGAAATAGGAGCAGACAAGCGCATTTTACTACGTTCACACTATGCAGTAAACAAAGAAGTACAGTGTATTGTGGTGTCACTATTAAGTGGTAAAGTAATTACAAGCTATCTAAACAAAGTAGATGACGTTCACAAGACACTTGACCCAAGGCGATATGACAAAAATTTAAAAATTAATTTACCAAAACACTTGACAAAATAAAGACAATCATTTATACTAAGTATATAATCAATTAGGAGGAATAAATAAATGAAACATAAAGGATTAATCATTGGATTGGCAGTAGGATTGAGTTTTTCAGGAAGTACAGCAATGTTGGCAAACAACTTAAACAAGCAGAAATTGAATGAAGCTAAACAAGAATTACACTTATACAAAGAATTGAACGAACGTCAACAAGATATTATCTTGGAGTACAAAGTAGTATCAGGAATTGATGTTTCAAGTATCACAAAAACATTAGATAATAAACAGTTAATTAAAGAATTAGACGAAAAAATTAAACAATTGGAGGACAAATAAGATGAATGAAAATTTAGAAGTTTTAACAGCTGTATTGGTGGCATTTTTAGTAGGTATCTTTACAATCGTATTCACAGGTTCAAGGGATGCTGTAATGATAGCATGGTCTATATCATTCGTATTAACGTTCTTAGCAACTCAAACATTCAAGGAGGATAACTAAAATGAATTTATTACAAGCATATGAAGTGATTGATAGCCATTTTTTAGTAGTGAAAGAATCAAATGGTTTGACTGCACTAGTAATTGACACAACAAGTGATACATCAGTAGCACGATTATTTAATAAGTATAACGAATTGACAAAGGTATTAAATATCAGTTACAATGAATCATGGGGCGGAATTGAACTAGTAATTGGAGAGGAAGAATAAAAATGACAAACTTAGAAATGATTGAACGATTAGACGCACGAACATACTTAATGCAGGAAGAATTCATAGATAAAGGACTAACACAGTCTGAAATCGATACATTTGTTAGAGAAGGCGTATTGCTATATCTATTGTGTTTAGAAGAATATTACGAATCAACAGAAAGACATATTGAACTATTAAAAGAAGAAGTTTTTGGAGAGGAAGAATAAAAATGAAAACAGAACGCATTATTGCAATTGATAATATTTTAAGTGAAATGGAAAATGATTTCAGAAGTAAAGGGATTTCACAAGATGACATAGAAAAATATGCAACATACACAGTATTAGCAATGTTAGGTGTATTTTCTCAAAATAATATTGATGTAGAAAAAGCCATTGAACTATTGACAAATATGTTACAAGGTAATAAAAAAGGTGGTTCAGCACGTGAAAAAAGAAGCTAAATTTAGTAAAGAAGTAGTAGAATACTTGAAATCAAAAGGAGCGGTTGTAAATGTTAACACAGCAACCATATATGACCGTGTGGGACGTGCAGATATTGAAGCGTGTTATAGTGGTTACTTCATTGCATTAGAGCTTAAAACAGGGAACTACCAGCCAGACCCATTACAAATTAGATACTTACAAGAAGTTAGATGTGCTGGTGGATATGGTTTACTATTAAGAGATACGCTTGATGATTTAGAGGACCTATTACTTTATTTGGATAACATGGAAAGTGCAGTGTACTATGGTGCAGATGATATTTATTTCAATTATGAACAACCATATTTACCAGATATTAAAGATGATAAGGTGGAAGTACTATATGACTAAGATTGGAAAAATTGAACTATTACCAACGCAAATTGAAGGTATTGAAAAATGGAATACACACCCTTACGATTTATCTGATGCTGGAACAGGGAAGACCTTCACCGCCTTAGGTGCCTACCTGCAAAGTGGCTGTAGTAAGCTATTAGTTATCTGTTTGGCACCAAAGGTTGCGGACTTTGCAGAAGATGGGGCTTTGATGGATATTGACATTGCACCACTTAACAAGGGTACAAAGAAAAATAAAGAGTTATTAGCAGATGCAAAACGAGTTGCAATCTCATTTGAAAGTAGCTGGCGTGTGACTGAATTATTGAAATGGGTTGATAAAGATACGTTCATTATCATTGACGAAGCCCACAAAGTAGGTGTTAGCTCTTCTAAAGTAACTAAGTTTGCTATGAAATTATGTAAGAAAACACCTTATGTAAGACTGTTAACCGCAACACCAGTTAGTAATGGGAAGCTAGAGAACTACTACCCACAGTTATATATGCTAAATGTATTCCGCAAGCCTAAAAAAGAGTTTGAGCAACTATTTGTTATTAAGCAAATGCGACAAATGGCTTCTATGCGATTTATGGACATTGTAGGTTATCAGAACGAGCATTTATTAAAACAAATGATTGACCAATGCGCAGTGCGTTTCACACGTGATAAAGACTACTTTCCAGAAGATTATGTATATAAGACTAAAAAACCAGCTATGTATGCTAAGTTGAAAAAACACCGCATGTACAAAGCGGATAACGGCGAAGTAATTGAATTAGACAATAGTAGTAAGCTATTTAATGCAATGCGTTGTGTGAGCCATGGTTTCTTATTAGGAATCAATAAACAAGTAAGTAAAGAACCGTTTGAGCGTTTACAGGCTATTTTAGAAACACATAACAACGAACGAATAGTTATATTTTATAATTACAATGTGGAACTTGAAATGTTGAAACAAGTATTAGACAAGTTAAAACGTCCATATAGTCAATATAATGGCGCTAGCAAAGACTTAAAAGTATTTAAAGGTAAATACAACGGTGTTGTGTTAGCACACTACAAATCCGCTTCTACAGGCATTAATGATTTTGTTATTGCAAATGTGACAATTTACAATTCAATGCCTTTAGAATCAATCAACTATGAACAATCCAAGGCACGCACAGACCGTTATGGTCAAACAAAGAAACCACTTTATTATCACATTGTACCTGAAACACCAACGGAAAAAAAGATTTTTGAAACAGTTACAAATGGTCAAGACTTTACTAATGAAATGATGGAGGATATATTAAAATGAATGAATTAAAAGAAGTAACAGTGAACTTTATGGCTGGTAAAGATAATAGAAATATCTTATTTACCAATGTTAAACGTGTAAATATCACACAACGTTTTTTAGAACTTAGTTTTGGTGATTCAGAAACATTCACCTTAAAATTAGAAAATTTAGTATTTTATTCAATTAAATAGTTGACAACTACTATATCCTATGATATAGTAGGTACATAAGACAAGAGGAGGAATTAAAATGTATATTGTAAATATTATTGATTTTGAAGCTAGAACACTAGCTTACCAATCAGAGGTTTTCACTACCAAAGAGTTAGCAGAAAATTATATGGAGGAAGTGATGGAGAATATACATGGACTTGATGTGCTTATTATTGAAGTAAATAGTTATAATTTAGAAACAGCTAAGATTGTAGCATGTTCATAGGAGGAAACAATATGGAACTATTAAGACTTAAAAAGAATGGCAAAGCACCGTTAGTTGCTGGTTCATTTAATGGTGAAGATAAAGTAGAAGTAAAGAAGTGGGTTGCAGAAGGTGGTAACTATGGTATTTTAACTGGTAAGTTATCAGGTATTGCAGTAATTGATATTGACACTCATAATGGTGTTAGTGGTGCTGATAACCTCAAAGAGTTTTGCGAAAAGTATGATATTGAGTTACCAGACACTAAAACAGTTATGACACCAAGTGGTGGGCTTCATCTGTATTACAACCTACCTGAAAAATATAATGATGTGCAATTCATTCAGAACCACAAGGAAGTTGAAGGTGTTGACTTCCAAACACATGGACGCTACATTGTTGGGTGGGGTTCAACTATTGATGGTGTAAAATATGAAGTGATTGACAATTCACCAATTGCAGACCTACCTGTAAAATGGTTTGATATTTTCACAGATAAAACAATTCAAAAGCAAAACAAAAAACGTGAACGCAAATGGACTGCAAACCTGTTAGGTGATATTATCGCTGGAAGTGATGAAGGTGGACGAAACAACTGGATAACGCAAATGATTGGCAAATTGTTCGCTACAGGCTTAGAACATGAAGAAGTATGGGTATGGTCACAATATGTAAACCAAATTGGGTGCAACCCACCACTTGATGGAACAGAGTTGAAACGCACCTATGATTCAGTTAAAAAACGAGAAGAACGGAGAATGGCAAAAGATGAATAACATGCATATGTTTAGAAAATTGTTCCCAAACGGTTGTCTTATTGATGTAAAGTACAATCCAAATGGGTTTGGTGATATGTATAGTACAAATTATAACTATTCAGTAATGATGCAACATGTACCAAGTGGATTTGTTAAATTTGAAAATATTGAAACGGGGCAAGAAGTTTTTAAACTTATCGCAAAATATGCAAAATAAAAAAAGCCAACTCATACGAGTTGACCTAAGATAGTTGAAGGTGGGAGGAATCACCTTTGCTATAAATATATTATATCATAAAATAAAAGTTTTGTGTTGACAAATAAACGTCAATATGATACAATAATAATTATAAAACATTAGGAGAAATTTAAATGATTTTACATGATGGAATGTTAGTAAAACGCAAAGATAATGGGGCTAAAGGTGTAGCACATAAAATGGAAGGTAAAATGTGGAAAGTCAAATATCATGATGGAACACACACATATACTACAGAGAGTGCTTTTAAAAACCATTTTGTTATTCCTGAATTAGAAGTTAATTTTGAAGATTCAAAATGTGATGGTGTTGAACCTGAACAAGAAGAAGTTATGACATATGATGAGTACTTATACATGTCAGGTGGTGTTGAACCTGATGTAGAAGTTTATTTTGAATCAGATTTGATTGACAATCAAATTCATTACACAGTTAACGGTATTCAACCAATTCAAATAATGAAAGCTAACATGACAAAAGAAGAATTCCGTGGTTTCCTAGAAGGAAATATTCTAAAATATCCATTACGTTATAAACACAAAAATGGACTAGAGGACCTTAAAAAAGCAAAAACATACTTAACTTGGCTGATTGAAGATATTGAAGAAAGAGGGTTGTAATATGGAAAATGTAGAAGTATTTAATAGACCAATTGGAAATTATAAAACTATACACCTTATCTGTAATGGTAACAAACATGAATATATGGAAGTAACCAAGTATCCAGATGGTGATATTATGGCTAGCATGGTATTATGTCACCCAGAAAATGATATTATCTTAACCATTGAGCAATTAGAAAAATTAGTAGAGGAGTTAAAGGAATGATTGAAAAATTTGAACCATTGTTTGAACCGTACGACCGTTACGCAGTTTCAAATATGGGATATGTGATAGACCGTGACACAGGTTTAACAGTCTGGAACTCATATGATGACAACGGCAAACCATATGTAGTATTAGAAGGCTCACACAACAAGACACGTAAATTTTTTATTGCTAACTTAGTAGCTGAATCATTTGTACTAAACAAAGATAATCTAGGCTACCTATATTATAAAGATGGTGATGTTAATAACACACACTGCAATAACCTTGGGTGGGCTATTAACCCACAAGAAGGTAAACAACGTGTAGCGCGTCCACTGCGCAAAAAAGTAGAGGATAAACGTCATAAATTAATTATTGAAATTAATAAAGCAATTGACAAGGATAAGTGGGACACCGCTAAACGACTTGGCAAAGAGTTATGGGAATTAGAAGGCAACCCATGGTCTGAACGCAATACACCATCACAGTATTAGGAGGTAGCAAATGACATTCAAATGGAACGTACATTACACAGGTAGTAAAGGAAATTCAGTATCAATATATACTAATCAATTTAATATATTAGTTGATGCAGGTAAGCCTTACAAATTTATAGAGCCATTACTATATGAAAAACATTTTTTAATATTTACGCACAGACACGGTGACCATTTCAAGCCAGCTGTTTATAAGAAGATTCGTGAAAACTTTCCAAACATTAAAATTTTAGCTAATGAAGAAGTAAGTAATCTAATGTTTGAAAAAACAAAAATTCCAGCTGATGTTGTTTTTAGTGATAACTTTCAGTTTCAAATTGGTACAATGAAATTCACAACTATCCAGAACTATCATGGTGCTGGTGAAGAATTAGTTGACTGTCATGGATTAATTATTGAAGATATTGAATCTGGTGAAGTATTGTTATATGCAACTGATTTAAGTACTACAATAGATTATCAGGAATATTTAGATAAGAACGCTTTACAAGTAGACTACTTTTTGTTAGAATCTAACTATGACCCACAAGTAATTGAATTTTACGAATCAACAAAAGCGCACACCGGTTTTGATATTTTTAGCAATGGTTCATACCGTCACTTAGCTTCAACTGAACATAAAGAATTTACAGAAAAGTATTGCAAACCAGATTCAATTGTGGTACCATTGCATCAAAGCGAAACATATTCAACTTTCGAAGGACTAATAAAACGTACTAAAAAAGATGAAAATAAAATCACAATGGAGGACGTGAAAGCATGGAAAAAAAGCAAGAACAAATGAGTTATAAAATGTTACTAATGTTAGACTATGGTTTTACTGTAAATGACCTATTAAACACATTAGAGGAACGAACAGACCTAATTAAAATGGGGTTCACATTTAACGAGATTTTCAAAGCTAAGTGGTTACGATTAAAGGCGGAGGACGAACGCAATGGAATTTGAAATTGCAATTAAAACCAATGGTGTTCAGTCAATCGAATTTGCAGACTATGAAAAAATACTAGATGACGCGCAGAGGTTGGCTGATAAAATGAAAGAGCAAGAAGTTACAGAAGAAACAATCAAAGAGAATAAAAAACTAGTAGCTACAATCAATAAACGAATTAGAGAACTAGACACACAACGCAAACTGGTAAAAAGTGAAATCATGACACCTTATGAGGAACTAAACGAAAAAATACAGACATTAAAAGATGTATTGAAGGAAGGTATAGAACATGTTAATGTACAAATTAAAACGTTCAACGAGCAAGAACAAAAAGAACGTACATTACAAATTGAAGAACTTTTCAATAAGTACCAAGCTTCATATAATGCGCCACAATGGCTATCTTTTGATAAGTTCATTGCCAAAAATAGAAGTTTAGTAACTAACAAAGCAACGTCACAAAAGACAATCACACAAGCAATTGTGATGTATTTTGAACTGTTTAAACAAGACTATTCAGACTTGAAAGAACAGGTAACAGACAAAGATGACCGCATGGCAATACTTATTGCATATTCAAGAAATGGTTTCAATATGAATGAAGCTATTGAAGAATTTAAAGAAATGAAGTCAGAACGTGAACGACTGGAAGCTGAACAACAACGAGTAAGAGAAACGAAAGTTCCTGAAATTGTAATTTTAACAGGAAATGAAGATAAAGTTGTTGACAAACCAGTTGAAGTAAGTTATACTTGTATTAAGGTTAAAACATCAGATTTAGCCAAACTTAAAAAATTAGGAATTGAATGGGAGGAAATGTAAATGATTATTAAAGTAGATTCATTGCGTTGTACGTATTTTTCAAAGAACTTAAAGGAAGGATGTATCACATTTGACAAGTTGTTAGAGTACAGAAACAATCACAATGCACCAGAATTTGAGTTTGACCGCACTAGATTCTATGTTGAAAGTATGGAAGTGGAATACAAAACAAACGATTATCACATTATGCGTGCTATTCTTGTAACTATGGAAGGTACTACTAAGTATGCGGGTGGTAGATTCAATGTTGAAGTAGATTATAACGCAAACACAATGCTATTGGAGGAAATTTAAATGGGTTTATTTGATTGGAAATTACATGACTTAAACGGTAAGCGTGATGTAGAATTGGTAGTTGGTGTGACAAGTTTTAGTCAACAAGTGTGGATTGATGGTGTAGGTTATCAGTTCTATGACTTCAACATGGTTTCAAATGATGATGAAACTATTATAAAAGGAAGTGTATACGAAGGTAGTGGATTGAAACCAGTAAATGTATTTCTAAATTGCAAAAAGAAATATATTTTATTTGGAAAATAGGCTACACAAGTTAGGGAAACTATGTTATACTATTTAAGTAGTAAAAATAAAAACAAATTATTGGAGGAAATTATTATGTCAGAATTACAAAAATTAGTTATCGTGAGTGTAGAGGATTCAGAAATTTCAACTAAGTTACAAGTTGCAAAAGAGGATTATTCAGCAATGTTTGATGCAGTAGCGTACAAACAACAATTCAATAAAGAAGCTGGCGAATGGGAAGATTCAGAAGAAGCAATGAAAAAATATAATGAAGCACTAGAAGTTGCTGGTGGTTCATTTGAAGAAGATAATACTATTGAGTTATACGTTGATGAACAAACAGGTAAAGCGTACTTCACAGAAGGCTCCGGTTTTATCAAAATTGAGAAACCACTGGTTAGCTTAAAACGTATTAAGAAAGCACCTATTGTTGCAATTCAAGATTCACCTAAAGGACGTTCAGTAGTTATTGAACATAAAGGTAAGCACTACGCATTCAACTTCAACACAGGGGTATGGGTTGCTAAAAAAGAAATGTTCATTCCTAACATGGCTAAACTTGGAAAAGCAAAAGCGCGATTCAACGAACTATTTGAAGATGTAGGTGTGGAATGGGAAACAGCAGAAAAAGCGGTTGGAATGGTTGTTTGTGCTACAGTTAATAAAAATCAATTAGACCCAACAAGCAACGTTGGTTGGTTAGAAGCATTACCTCTTGACCCAGAGGACCAACCAGAACAAAAACCAGTTGAAGAAATTGATAACTCAATTGACATTACAGCTGATGATTTACCATTCTAAAAATAAACAAACAAAACCCTTGACTTATGTTAGGGGTTTTGTTATTATATACATATAGGAGGTAATGACAATGAAAAACACATTTAATGTAGGTAATTATGTAGAACTTAAAAACGATAACCACAACGGTATTGGTAACAAAGGTGATAAAGTTTATATATTAGCTAAACTGTTTAAGCCAGTAGATGGTGTAGAACTTATCTGTAGATTTGCAAATGGTGCTACAGAAGGTTTCTTACAACGTGAGTTGAAATTAGCAACAAAAACACTTGACAGAATCACATTAATAAAGTAAGATAGTAGTATAAACAAATTGGAGGAATTAAATATATGAAGAACATTGCAGAATTTAAAAAGGCACCAGAACTAGCTAAAAAACTATTGGAAGTATTCAGCAACCTAAAAGGTAATTCACGAAGTCTTGACCCAATGCGAGCTGGTCAACATGATGTGGTTGTCATTGAATCTAACAAAAAGTTATCAGCAAAAGGAAAAGAAATGAAAGTAGTTAAAATGCGCTCACTAGAAGATGGTAGGGACGTTACAAGCTACATCATGAAGTTTCGCAAATATGACTGGGATAAATGGAAAAATGTTGAAGTTGGTGACCGTTTACTAATTGACTTAAAATTTAGCAATGGTTTTGCCACAGTCAAACCTATTAGAAGTATTTCAAAAGGTAATGAAACGCCGTTTAAACCAAGTGAACCATTAACAAAACAAACCATTTTATTATTTGATATTGAGATTTTTAAACATGATAGCTTATTTGTATTCCGTGATTACTTTACAAAAGAATGGTTCATTATTAATAATGACCTTGAAGAATTACGCAAGTTTTACCTTGAATACCGTGATTCAATGTTTATTGGGTATAATAATGCGTCATATGACAACAATGTAATGCGTGGATATTTACAAGGCAAAAACCCTTATCAAATGTCTAAAACTATTATTGAATCAGATAATAGAGGTCTAGTTTACAAGATGTTTGATAGTCATAAAACCCCATTGTTTGGAATGGACCTATACCAAGATAATAAAGGTTTTAGCTTAAAAGAGCATTCCGCATTCTTAGGTATCAACATTAAAGAAACAGAAGTAGACTTTGACATGGATAGACCATTGACAGATGAAGAGAAAGATAAAAATATTGCATACTGTAAAAATGATGTGTTAGCAACTGAAAAACGTTTTGAACAAAACATTGGTATGTTATTGGCTAAAGCAACCATTGCTTTAATGTTTGACATGGATAAGACAGACCTATTACAAACTAATGCTAACTTAACAGCTAAGTTACTTGGTGCAACTAAGCAAGAAGTTAGACCAGACTTGACAGACCCATTAGAATTAGATAAACGATTAAACATTAATACAAAAGAAATTGCAGAAGCATACTTGAACCATGAGTTTGAACTAAATGAAGATGGTAAATTGAACGTGTCATTAGAGTATACAGATGAAGATGGATATACAATGATTTTTGGTAGTGGTGGTGTACATGGTGCTAAAGCTAGTTATATCCACATTGGAATGTTCCCAATGCGTGACTGGGGTTCACTATATCCAAATACAATGGAACAATTTAATTTACTATCAAGAAATATTCCAAAGGATAAGATTCACCGTTATGGTGACTTGCTAAAACAACGTATGGACGCTAAATATTCAGGTGAAGAAGTGGCAAACATTAAAGGTGTAGAAGTACCAACATATGTAATGATTAACGGTATCAAGTTACCATTGAATACTAAGTTTGGTGCCGGTGGTGCGCAGTTTAATGGTTTATATGACCCAAGAAACCAGTTCTTAGTTTGTGCAACTGGTCAATTGATTATGACAAACATGTATGAATTAATTAAAGGTAAAGCACAGTTCATTCAATCAAATACAGACGCACACGCATATATTCCAAACAGTGAAGCAGATGATAAAGCTATTGATGAAGCATTAGATGAATTTGCTAACAAGATTGGACTTACACTAGATAAAGACATGTTCCGTGAAATTTGGCAAAAAGATGTAAATAACTATATTGCAGTACAACCAAATGGAAAAGTAAAGGTAAAAGGTGCTATTGGCTTAACAGGTGGTATGAAAGTGTCAAAAGCGATTGTATCTAATGCGTTCATTAATTATCTGGTAGCTGGTAAAGATTATAAAGAGTTTATCAATGAATGTAATGAACTAAGACAGTTTCAAATTATTACTAAAACAGGTTGGACCTTTGATAGAACAGTTGCACGTGATAGTGAAGGTAATGAGTTCAACGCACAAAAGGTTAACCGTGTATTCGCAGTAAAAGACAAAACTAATGCAGTAGAATTGTTTAAGGTAAAAGAAGGTAAATTATTAGATATTGAAGCTGATGAATTTAAGGATAACATTTCATATACAAAAGGATTGGCAAACGCACCAGAATACTACACAATCAGTAATGAAGCAATTGGCGAAGGTATTACGATTGATGAAGTTGACAAACAATACTATATTGACCAAGTAGAAGATACGCTTGAACTATGGTTTGGTGAAAATTGGAAAGAACGTATTGAACAAGCACATCATGAACGAGAATTACAAGGATTCAAACCAGTGGAAGTTAAAAATTATATTGACTAAAGTATTGACAAACGATAGGTAAGGTGATATACTTTACCTATCAACTATTAGGAGGAATTTAAATGAACCCACTTGAAGTTAAAAGTGTAAAGGAATATAATGTTTTACCAGTACCACGAAATGTAATTCGAAATTTTATTGAAGAATGGCATTACACACACTCTATAAATGGTCTACAATCATCATACTGTTTTGGGTTGTATTGTGGTGATGAATTAATTGGTGCTATGATTTATGGTGGCTTAGGTATGGCAAATGTTTGGAAGAAATACGGTGAAACCAAGGAGGAAGTTTTGGAACTTCGTAGACTATGTTTGATTGATGATACCAAGCGTAACGCAGAATCATATTTCATTGGTAAGACGCTAAAATGGTTACGTAAGAATACAAACGTTAAAACTATTGTAAGCTATGCAGACCCTAACCATGGTCATGATGGTATTATTTACAAAGCAACGAACTTCACGTTAGTAGGAAAGACAACTAAAACTAAAGTTATAAAATATGGTGATAAAATCTATCATGATAAAGCAATAAGAACGAAATACAAAGGTGAATTGAAACCATTTGCGCAACGATTAGTTGATGCCTTAAACAGTGGTGAAGCTTATTATATTGAACAAGAACCTAAAAATATTTATGTAAAGGAGTTAATTAAATGATTACAGTATATACTAAAAACAATTGCATGCCTTGCAAAATGACAAAACGAAAATTACAAGAGTTAGGAGTTAATTATAAAGAACACAATGTTGATGAAGAACCAGAAGCGTTAGAGTATTTAATGGAAAAAGGATACCGTTCACTACCTGTTGTATTTAAAAACATTGTTGATGATGAACCTGTTGTAATTGGTGGATATGCACCAAATATCTTGGAAACCATTGTTTCATAGGAGCATTCTAAGCACGTTTCAGATTCAAAGTAAGGTGATTATCCATTAAAACGCAAATAAAGACACCCAATATAGGGTGTCTTTTTGTTTTATTGATATAATAAAGTGTTTTTGTTTTCAGTGAATAACCAAATGAACTCTTCTGGTAACTGTACATGAGATAATGTATAACCACCGTAAGGTGTTTGCTCTTGCACTACACCTACAGAATTAACTTGGAAATTGAAGTAATCACCTACAGAAAGAACTTGGTCTTTGGTTGGTTGCCCAGTAGCTGGGTTTACTTTATCAACAACACTAACTGGAATACCGTTATCAGTCCAATTAAAGTCAATTTTACCTAAATGTTCGTTATAGATTTGCCACATTCCGTTTACATATTCCAACCCATCAACTCTATAGTTAAAACGTTGTTTTTGAGGTGTTACACTTGGTTTAGATGGTTTGTTAGGTGTTGCTGGGTTTGACGGCTTAGAATCACCCTGAACGCCATTTGCTAAGTCTTTAGCAAGTTGTGCCTTACTGATTCCCATTTCTGCTAAGTAACCATATGGGTCTGTGTGGTCACCCCATACATAATCTGATACCCATTTATGAGAGATAACACCTTTTTCCCAAACAGAAGAACCTTGGTCAAGTGTCATAGGAATACCAAACTTTTTACCCATGTCCCTTGTATAATCAATGTATGCTTTATAGTTCTTTTTGAACAATTCATTATCATGTGTATGTTGCAACTCAATTTGAATAGGTGCGTAGGGGTTTGCGTTACCAGCCCCCCATGAGATGTTACCTTCTGGTGCAATCTTATAAACAATACCACCATCACCAACGATAGCTGTTGTATGAGCATTAAACCAGTTGTTTTTCATGTATGTTGCTTCATTTCGTCCTGTGGCACGTTCATTAGCAGTTTCATGTAAGATAATCTTATTAGGTACTGCAACCTGTCCTGAACCTTCCCAAGGACTTAAATTGAACTCGTTATTAACTTCATATGCGTTAGCTGTTTGCATTCCAGCAAATAAACCAATGGTTGCTAATGCACCAAATAAAATACCTTTTACCTTCATACTTATTTGTCCTCCTTATTATCTTTAATACCTTTTGTGGTTGGGTCTATAACTACTCCTAAAATACTTAACACAACGAATACCGCATTAACAACATCAATTAGTTGTTGGCTCAAACCAGTTAGGTTTGATAAGTCTAATCCAAAAATGTTTCCCACAACTTGAATCAGAACAATTACTGCTGGAATTAAAGCAATCCAGAACGCTTTGTTTTTGATACGTGTTTTCCAATCCATTTTTAACACTCTCCTTATAATATAGTTATAATAGCACCAATAACAGCAACAATGATTGCCCCTGATACTGTGCGTGTTAGCCAAGTTAAACGGTCATTTATACTAGCAATGTCTTTCTCATTTTGAATTGAACGGTGATGTGTTTCACTCAATAAATTATTGTTTGCCTTTAATTCATTTTTCAAATCTGGAATACCTTCTAACTTTGATTCAATACTAGCTAGTTGCACTTTTATTTCCATAAAGTCCTTATCTTCCATGCCTACATCTCCCTATCTTATTATAATCACCGCCTTTCAGCTACTATTATAGTATAGCATTTAAATAAGGGAAATAGTGTGCTTCACAGGACGATTCTAAGCGTTTTTCAGATTAAAAGTAAGGTGATTGTACATTAAAATGCAAATAAAAAACACCTCTAAAAAGAGGTGTTTTTAACTATAGTAAATCAGCAAGCAACGCTTCTAATTTTGCTAGTCTTTCAGCCATTTCTTCCTTAGATGGTTCTGGTGGTTTATTGGCTCCTTCATCTAAAAACTTTTGGAAATCATTATCTGTATTTCTGGTCAATTCTTTACCATCATAATAGTAATTATGAAAGTCAATCAATCCACCTTGCATAGAGTTTGCTTGTGTTATATCAATATCAACTGGAATGTATTCACCAAATGGTTCTGTTGTATAACCAGTTAGAAAACCTGTTTTATTCTCAATCCAAATTTTCATATTTACCACCCTTCTTATACTGAAAATATACTAGTTAATACCCATTTAGCAGCATTACCTGTACCATTATTAACAGTACCACTTACACTAGTATTTGATACATATACATATTTATAAACAGTATCGTTCGCACCGCCACCAGTACCTGCACCTTGTAGTCGCATGTTTATACCTCTACCACTGTTGAAATTAGCATGTGCTTTAGGTACTAAATAATAGGTGTAGTCCCAAGTCAGTGGTTTTCCATTTGTGGTGTCGTATGGTTGCCATAAAAATAACCAACCAATTGCGCATTCTTCCATTTTTAATGTTGGTTTAATGCTATCCGTATTTGTTACCCATGAATTCCCCGGGTATATCTTGCGACCTGTGTTTGCGAATTGCATGATTAATTCTGCTGTTAAGAAACCACTGTGACCACTACTATCTTGTAATGATAGTCCAGCTGGTGTTAGACTTACATATTGATTAATTGAACCATCTGTGTTTAATACACGTCCATCAAACCCTTGTGAAAACAACCTTGTTGAACCTGTTCTGTTTGTTGTTAAGTTCTTGTATTCAATTTCCATTTCACCACCAGCCACTGTTGATACACCTTCTAATTGTTCACCAGCTACTGTTGCCTTAAATGTATTCAAAAATTCAGAACCATTGATTGTAGAACCGTTCATTGTGATAGCGTTTAATGTTTCAATGTTTAGTACAGCTTGGTCAATTGTTTGTTCAATCCATTCTGTTTTTAAATCGTCCCAAACTTTATAAGAAGCAATTTTGGGGTTCTCTTTTACTTCACGTGTTTCATAGTCACCTAGTCTTGCTATTGTTGGTTGGGGTACTGTTCCATCAATAACCCACCACATATCACCCTGTTTTGGATTAACTGGTGGTTCTTCTTGTACAAATACACGTGGTATACTTCTAACTTTATTATTTATCTGGTCTGCTAACTTTCTTAAATCATCATTAATACCTGATTCTAAAACAACGAAGTCACTTAGTTGTGCTTCAACACTGTCTGTTGTATAATCATATTTCAATTCTTGAACACGTGATTTTAGATATAACTTTTCGTTTTCGTCTACTAACTTAATATAATCACCAACCTGTAAATTATAAGGTATATTGGCAATGTCAACTTCATATGCAACCAGCGGTTTTCCATAATCTTTTAGATGTTTAACTGCATAGTCACGCAACTTGTTTTGTGCTGTTGTTTCAAACTCTAATTGTTGTTGAAAATAGTTTGATTCGTTGTGCGTTCTTGACCAGTGCTTAACATTCTCTTTGTCGTAAATATAGCCAGTTGCCTTATCTAAGTAAAAACGACCATTAGGGTCTACCCAGTTATAACCAACTAAGTCAACAGGTTCTTCTTTACCTTCTGGAATACCACCAATTGGTTTTATTGCATTAACCAGTTGGTAAATATCTTCTTTAGTGGTTATTGAGTTAATATCTTTATTGGTATATAGTGTGTGTACTTCATCTGTACCACGCTTCTTCTTAATATCAATATATCTACCTGTTAATTCATTACCTTTAAATGTGAACCTAAAATCAAGTTCTGCATTATCAAATTGGGTTGCTACTGATTGAATACGTTCCAATGCTGTTGCTCCTGAATCCCATTCTAATGCTCTAGTTAGTCCAGATATTTCATTTATACCAACTTTGAAACCACTACTTGATGTAAATATTTCAATATAGTATTTAATAGGAAATGCTTTTGTTTCCTTGTGTTTACCAACATGTTGGTTTAAAAGGTCTAGTGAAGCGTCTTCTAATTCCATACTGCGTGTTTGTGTCAATGGATTGTGTGTTGATTCTAAAATTGTCATCCATTCGTGTTTACCATTTAAGTCTTTATACAAAACGTAGTTACCAACTTTGAATACATCTTTAGCAAGTGCGCTTGTTTCTGGTGTAAATGATACATCTAGGCTCATGCGTCTACTTGCAGTTGCTAAACTTATTGTATCCTCTGTTGATGTTACTTTGAATTGAGTACCACCACTGGTTGATACAATATCTAGTAACTTAAATGTCCTATCTGTAATGTAAAAGTCCATACTATTACCTCCTAAATATTTATATACTCATTATAACACAAAAACAAAGGGGTGTAAACCCCTTTGTATCTTATAGATATGTTTGTTCTAAAATGCAATTCACTTCTGGTTGTAGCGCCCATGATGAATAGAAAGGTAGTATTTCATGTTCTCCTACATCAAGTCTAAATGCTTCCCACTGATTACCAACAACATTCAGTTCATTATTTATAGCACCATTGATGTATACATTACGTGAGTACGTGTCTAATTCTACTAAGTCACCATCTTTGTAATAGTTGCGTACATCTTTTATGTGCTTAATGTTTAACCATCTTAGTTTGGCGTCTGTTACCATTACTTGGTTTGCTCTAAAGTTACTATACTGTTTAAACCAGAAACCAAACTTGTCTAAATTAGACTTGTCAGAAACATTGTATGTGAAAATGTAGTTGTCACCTACCACAACATTATCATATATATTTATTCCTTTGATACTTGCTAAGCGCCATTTTATATAGGTTTCAGTACGTTCAATGTTTATTTCTAGCTTAGTATTACCAAACTTCTTCTTGTCTAATGTGTACTCATGTACCTTTTCACCCATGTACCAACATTCCATAATTGTATGGTTTGTACTGTATAGTGAATCTCTAAATAATGTATTGATTACTGGGTTTCCAGCGGTATCACCAATCATAAACTCTAAATGTGCCATTGGTGGATTGTCTTTATAGTTTGTAAAAATGAAACGTATATTAGCAACAAATGCAGATGTTCTATCATTTGTAGATGGTGCAGTTATTGGTACAACTGCGGTTGGTCCATGCCAAACATCTGTTTTTTCACCAGTGAAGTTTGGTACTACGGAATCAACGTCTTTTGTCATATTCAGTGTTCCGTCAACTAAGTTTGGTGTATCTGGATTACCTAGATAATTAGGATATATACTGATGAAACCACTGTTCTGCACCATGTTCTCTGGTAGGTTTGGACCCCAAAAGTCTAACCATTGTACTGTTTCTGTTCTTGTCTGTTCTGTGTAGTCAACCTCTTCTGGGTTTCCAAATTGTAAAATATCACCATTTTTGTTTACCAAACCAACCATGCCATTATCACCATTCATCTTGAATGAAAAGCGTGGGTAGGCTTTGTATGTTCCGTTGTTTACAACTTTTAATTCTTTTCTTAATTCAATTAATGATTTTTGATAAGTCATTGGTGCCTTAGTGTCAAGTGCAAACATTGGTTCACATATATCACCACTAACATGGTCACCATACAAACCAAAGTTCATTGATAATCCAGTTGTTTCAGGACTTTTGATAGTTATTGTTTTGAAGTACAATGTCCAGTCTTTTACTTCGTTAGGCATTTGTATAACATGCGTATATGTTGTTCTAATTGGATTGTCTGCCCATTCCATTAAAATTAGCTCTGCTGTTTTATCTGGTCTTACTTCATTATCTACTATGTTAATACGCACCTTAGCTTGAAAGCCAACTGTTTGACCTACCTCTAAATCTAGGTTCATACGTCTATTGTATGCGTCATAGAAAAACCATGCTTGGTGTGGTGTACTGTTGTCTGTATAGTAAGCTGGTATGCCAGCGGTGAAGTCACAACTTAATACATTTTGACCAAACCGCTGTTCTGGTGAAAGTTGCGCCCATGGTTTATAGTATTGGTCTTTGCGTTCAAAATTTGAATCTAATACCATATTACTATTTTTAGTTGTTACATTATTAAAGTTTGAAGCTTCAACTTGATGGGCAAGTGCATCTGGAACATCAAAGGTTAATGTAAAAGGTGTGTACTTTGTGTCTGTAGCATCATACTCTTCTGTGCCTGTAAATATTGCGTTAAAATATCTATCTGGCATTTGGTCCAATATAAGTCGTTTTGGTTCGTCTGAATTGATAATTTTAACTAATTCATCTTTGGTTTCTGATACAGTCATGCCACTGTTGTCTGATATAATGAAACCATCAATTGATATTGCATATTCACCTAATCTAGTATTTCTAAAATGTTTACCATCAGTATTTCCAACTGTGTAAAAATCATTATCTTTTGACAGAAAAGGTACATTTACTTTTGCTATCTGAAACAGGTGGCTTGTTTCTTTACCGTCAAATGTAAAGCTTCTCAAAAAATCATAGTTTTGTGCCATTTTCATTCTCCTTTGTAATTTACTATACTAGTATTATAACACAAAAGGCAATCCGTGTAAAGGGATTGCCTTAATGTTTTAAATGTAACCTAAATTACGTCTGTTGTTCCGTTGCTGTGTATTATTTAGGTTGTTAAGTTCCTTGTTAAGCTTCTTACCGTCTAATAACACATCTGTATTTTTTGCTAAGATAGCTTGTAACAATTCGTTCTGTTGTTGCATTAAAGCAACCACTGTTGCTAAGTCTGTTGATGTTCCTTGCTTAGGTGTGTTACGTTCTTCCTTCACTCCTAACGCTTGTTTAGCTTGGTTAAGCAATGCCATTGCTCTTCCTCGTTTAGCTGGTTCAGTTGGAATGATAAATTCTGGATAACCATTTTCAGCAAGTTTTGCAATTTGTGTACCTTTTGCAATACCACCATTATAATAACCTCTAATGCGTCCACCAGATGGACCCCAACCAGATTTGCCATAAGGCAAATCTTGACGCCAGTTACTATTGTTGAAGAATGCTAGTAATTGGTCATAACCTGAATAAATATTACCATGTCCTTTTACCTTGTACGCGTCAAACGTTTGTGGGATATATTGAAGCAAGCCGCGTGCTGGGTTTCCGCTTGCGGTGTTGACGTCCCATACTGCTGAACTTTGAACAATCTTTTCATTACCACCTGATTCACGTTGAATCTGTGCCAAGATACCATTGATTTCACTTTCACTAGCATTTGCACCCATTTCTTTGGAAGCTTTGATGACTAATGCACGCCAGTTACCATCTACAGGACCGCTAACGCGTTCTTCCTCTTCTTTCTTTTTGAATAAGGCTTTCACCTTTTCAGCAAATGCAGTTGTAGCTTTTGTTCCTAAACCTTTTGCCATGTCTAGTGCTACCCCTGTGATACCATCTAAATTGATAGCACCCATGATAGCGTTTCTAGCTAGGTCAAGAGGTTTTTTTGCCCAGTCCATAATATCACCAATGGTTTCTTTTACCTTATGAATACCATTACCAACCCAACTCTTTGTGTTATCCCACATATCGCGGACACCATCTAAGAAACCAGTTCCTTTTTTATAGAATGGAATGCGCCCCTTTTGTCCTAATACCATTGATGTTTCTTTGGCATTTAGAACTTGTGTTCCAGCTGGTGCATTCATCATAACGTTTCTACCTTTTGGAATCATTGCTTGACCGTTTGGTGCGATTACCATTTCAGCACCAGCACCGTCATTTACTACCATAGGTCCACCTATGTGTCCGTCAGTACCACTTGCATATTGTGGTACGTCCCATTTAGGAATTTGAGGTGCGCCAAACTTTTCTAATACCCAGTTAGCACCGCCAATGATACCATTTACTGGACCACCAATTGCACTCAATACCTTATTGAAAATACCTTTAAATGCACCAGTAACATGACCTGCGCCCCTACTGATTGCACCGCCTAAACGTTCTGGCAAACTAGTAAACCAACGTACAATAGTGTCAATGCCACCACTAAATGTGTTTTTGATTCCCTCCCAAAGAGATGAAATAGTTCCAGAAACATTACTTCTAAGGTCACGTGCAATGCCTGTTACATTACTGAACCAACCTGAAACAGCACCATTTACATTTGATATACCACCTGTAAAGAAGTTTTTAACAGCTTCCCACATTCCAGAAATTGAACCTTTGAATGTTGCGCCAAAACCTGTTACACCTTGTAATATTTTACCAAAGAATGAAAGATTTATCCAGTTCCAAATTACTTGGATAGCACCCCAAACTAATTGTTTGATACCGTCCCAAATCTGTTTCCAGTCACCGTTGAAAATACCTTTAAAGATTTTTGTTGCCCCTTCAATTACATCAAAGAAACCTTCAATCAAACCCACTACTGAATCAACAAACATCATTACAATATCAATTGCAATTTTAAAAATTGGTGTTAATAATTCTAACCACTTTTTAAGTGTATTCATTATTGCTTGTCCGTTCTCGTTCCACCAAGTAGTCACCTTATCAAAAACAGCACCCAATCTATCTCCAAGTTCTTGAAGCTTAGGCATGATGTAAGGTATTAAGTCATCAGCAATATACTTAATCACAACACCCATAATGTCGCCCGCAACCTTGAAAGATGTACCAAGATATTGCGTTAACTTTTCAAGAATTGGTTGTGCAAACTCCCACATTTTTTGCAACGCTGGTTGTACCATTGGTAGAATTTTCTTGGTGAAGTTTGTGATACCGTCTGCCATTCCACCAAACATTGGGTTCAATGAGATACCAATTTCATTTCCTAATGCTTTTAATGCTGATTTAAAGGCGTCCATTCCAGTTGTGTTGCTCATTGCGTTGTTCATTGCGTCTTGTGCGCCTTCTACATTATCATATGCCATTGATGTATTGTTTAATGACTTGATAACATTTAAGCTGTTATCTTCACCTAATGCGGACCAGACTGTGCCAGCTTTATTCAGTGCTTCATATTGGTTTTCCATACCGCTAAAGTCACCAATCATTGAACGAATAACGTCTGCTTGTGTTGCTCCACCTTGTTGCCATTGTCTAAACAGTTCTTGTGTACCTTGACTGAACATACCTATGTTGTCCTCAAAACGTCCGTCTGTTAATGATAGACCCATTTCTTTGATTAAGTCATTGACTTTGTCTAGGTTATATGCGCCATTATCAAGTCCGTTTTGTAACATGTTAAATGTTTGTTCTGCTGTGAAACCAGCTTGACCAAATACTTGTGAGTATTCCGCCATGTTGTCGCCTAGTTCATCTGTTTGGTCAAGTCCCATTTGTGCGCCACGTGCCATCAAGTCCCAAGCATGGTCTGCGTCAATGCCAAAGTTAACCATCATTTTACCAATACCACGAATAGTCTCGTTTACATCTGCACCTGTATTTTTAGAAAAGGCAATTGCATTACGTGTCATGCGTTGTAGCATATCATCATCTGCAACATCTGCACCCATTACATTTTGAACACGCACCATAGCGTCTGCTACTTCGTTGATGTCGTCTGAATAACCTTCCGCAACTATTTGGTTAGCCAGTCTTGAAACGGCTTGGGCGCTTTCTGCGTCCCAATCAAACGCACCTTTGAATTTGTCAACCGCTTCAATACCAGCATTAATATTTTCAACAACTTCTGTAACAGCGTCACTAATCATATCAATTGCTTTAGTAGCTACCGCCATACCAACACCAGCAACTAAACCTTGTAACCCTTTACTTGCTAGTCCTAAACCTTCGCTAGTTTCACCACTTGACTTTCCTAGTTCTTGCATTCCTTTAGATACTGAATCTAGTTCACTGTCTGTATTGTTTAATTGCTTTTTAAAGCCTTGTAACTCTTGTTCAGCTTTGCTAACTTCTGTTGAATTTTTACCAAACTTTTGCGTTAATTGTTTGATTGCATTTTCTTGACCAGCAATAGCCTGTTTA
>OJTY01000100.1_pt1 | contig 37697 bp, 30 predicted proteins | sample 1599811 | NCBI WGS metagenome assembly OJTY01 (sample SAMN04436924, study PRJEB24849) | human gut metagenome | biome: human gut; feature: NICU; material: stool | host: Homo sapiens | place: USA: Saint Louis, MO | collected 2012-05-21
CGGCAACCACTTTGCGGCACATAACAAACGCAAGCGTAGCTGTTCCGCTTCCGCCGTCCAGTTGAGCACGCTTAAACCTTTATCACGAATGCCGTTAAGCATCGCCTGATGCAACTCGTCTTCCGAGGGTTTCGCCAGCGGTTGCACTTTTACCGTCAACTGACCGATTTGCAGCCGACGCCAGGCTTTCAGCGTACCTTGCGCGTCATCCCACTCCACGGTGTCCGATTGCTGTACCAGCTGCGGGCAGCGTTGTACTAACTCATCAATATCGACCGGCAGCGCCAGTAAAATCCGCGCATCCGGCGAAGAACTGCCCTGCAATAATAACGGCGCGATCAACCATTCGTGGCGGCTAAGCGCATCGTCGGCATCGAGCATCGCCCCCATGCCGTTCGCCAGTTGATAGCGTCCCTCTTGCCCACGGCGGCGAGCAATACGATCGGCATACCCTCCGGCAAGTCGCGGCGCGATAAGCGAACTGTCTGCCTCACCGCCGCGTACGTTTAAACGTTTTAACAGTTGCTGACTACGTTGCTGCCAGGCGGGTTGATTGCGCGAAAACGCCACGCCCAGGTCACTATTGCCCATCCGTGGCGGCTCTTCGAGAATGGCGGCAATTTTTGCCGCGGTAGCAGCTTCGTCGTCGTTCTTCGCGCTAACCAGCATTGCCGCTAAACGCGGATCGTTACCCAGCGCTGCCATTTTTTGCCCTTGCGCACTAAGCCGTTCACCGTCCAGCGCCCCCAGCATCCGTAACAGGCGTTTCGCGGCCAGTAGATTCACCGTTGGCGGTTGATCCAGCCAGCTCATCTGCGCCGGATCGCTGCATCCCCATTGCAGTAATTCCATCAGCAAACAGGAAAGATCGCTTTGTAATATTTCCGGTTCACTTTGCGCCGCGGCGCGTTCTGCTTGTTCTTTGGCGATTAAATGCAGGCAGATACCCGGCTCCAGACGCCCGGCACGCCCGGCACGTTGCGTCATCGACGCCTGACTAACACGTTGAGTAACCAGCCGCGTAAGCCCTGTACGCGGATCAAAACGCGCCACACGCTCCTGGGCACAATCCACCACCAGACGAATACCTTCGATGGTTAAACTGGTTTCAGCAATATTGGTCGCCAGCACCACTTTACGCATCCCTTGCGGTGCCGGGAGGATCGCTTTTCGCTGATCGTTCAGCGACAACGCGCCATACAGCGGGCAGAGCAACACATCACTGCCGATGCGTGAAGTCAGTTGTTCCTGCACACGCTGAATTTCTCCGACGCCAGGTAAAAATAACAGTAATGATCCACTTTCCTGGCGCAGCATTTCGGCGGTGGCAACCGCGACGGCTTCGTCAAAACGCTGATGAGCGGGCAGCGGCAAATAACGGCGTTCAACTGGAAACGAGCGCCCTTCTGAGATGACGACGGGCGCTTCTGGCAGCATTTGCTGCAAGCGGTCGTTGTCCAGCGTAGCCGACATAATCAGCAGTTTAAGGTCATCACGCAGACCTTGTTGCACATCGAGTAACAGCGCCAACGCCAAATCCGCCTGCAAGCTGCGCTCATGAAATTCATCAAGGATCACCAATCCAACACCGCTCAGTTCCGGGTCACGCTGGATCATCCGCGTCAGCACGCCTTCGGTAACCACTTCCAGGCGGGTATTCGGCCCGACGCAGTTTTGCGCACGCATCCGGTAGCCAACGGTATCGCCTGGCTTTTCGTTAAGCAGCTCCGCCAGTCGTTGCGCAACGTTACGCGCCGCCAGACGACGCGGCTCCAGCAGGATAATTTTCCCGTTAATGCCGGGATGCGCCAGCAGTTGCAGCGGCAGCCAGGTTGATTTCCCGGCCCCGGTCGGCGCACTTAATAACACCTGCGATGCGCCATCGAGGGCAGCAAGTAACTCAGGTAAGACGGCAGCAACGGGCAACGACGACACAAAACGCTCCAGAGGGTTAACATTCTTTGCGCCACATTGTAGCATCGCGGTAATTCATAACCGAGTGCCTCACATGTCTGAACCGCAACGGCTGTTCTTTGCTATCGACTTACCTGCAGAAATCCGCGAACAGATTATCCACTGGCGCGCCACACACTTCCCACCTGAGGCGGGACGTCCGGTCGCCGCCGATAATTTGCATCTGACTCTGGCATTTTTAGGCGAAGTAAGCGCAGAGAAAGAGAAGGCGCTTTCTCTTTTAGCCGGACGGATTCGTCAACCTGGTTTCACACTCACGCTTGATGACGCCGGTCAATGGCTGCGTTCGCGTGTGGTGTGGTTAGGGATGCGACAGCCGCCACGCGGCTTAATCCAGCTGGCGAATATGCTCCGTTCACAGGCTGCCCGCAGCGGTTGTTTTCAAAGCAATCGTCCGTTTCATCCACATATTACCTTATTGCGCTACGCCAGCGAGGCGGTGACAATCCCGCCGCCAGGTTTTAACTGGTCGTATACGGTGACGGAGTTCACCCTTTACGCCTCCTCGTTTGCCCGTGGACGCACACGCTACACGCCGCTAAAACGCTGGGCGCTAACGCAATAACAAGGATTGTCGCAATGGAATTTTCTCCTCCTCTACAGCGCGCGACGCTAATTCAGCGTTACAAACGTTTTTTAGCCGATGTGATCACACCCGATGGTCGCGAATTAACGCTACACTGCCCGAATACGGGTGCGATGACCGGTTGTGCAACGCCTGGCGATACCGTCTGGTATTCAACTTCAGACAACACCAAACGGAAATACCCACACACCTGGGAATTAACTCAAAGCCAGAGCGGCGCAATTATTTGCGTCAATACGCTTTGGGCTAACAGGTTGACGAAAGAGGCTATCCTTAATGAATCAATTTCAGAGCTGTCAGGCTATAGCTCGCTGAAAAGCGAAGTAAAATACGGCGCCGAACGCAGCCGTATTGACTTTATGTTGCAGGCGGATTCGCGTCCAGACTGCTATATTGAAGTGAAATCGGTTACGTTAGCGGAGAACGAACAGGGATATTTTCCCGATGCGGTCACTGAACGAGGTCAGAAACACCTTCGGGAGTTGATGAGCGTAGCGGCTGAAGGCCAGCGTGCGGTTATCTTTTTCGCCGTGCTGCATTCAGCCATTACACGGTTTTCACCCGCGCACCACATCGATGAGAAATACGCACAACTATTGTCAGAAGCTCAACAGAGGGGGGTAGAAATTCTGGCTTACAAAGCGGAACTTTCTGCCGAAGGCATGGCTCTTAAAAAATCACTACCGGTTACATTGTAGTAGAGTAAGTAACTGGTTAATTTACATTCTGGTCGCGTGCGCAAATACGCTTTTCCTCACACAGTTGTCAAGTGTTACGTTTAGATAATTGCTATCCGGAAAAGCATCTGCTATTTATAGCGGCCTCATTTTTCCCCCGAACATGGGGATCGATAGTGCGTGTTAAGGAGAAGCAACATGCAAGAAGGGCAAAACCGTAAAACATCGTCCCTGAGTATTCTCGCCATCGCTGGGGTGGAACCATATCAGGAGAAGCCGGGCGAAGAGTATATGAATGAAGCCCAGCTGGCGCACTTCCGTCGTATTCTGGAAGCATGGCGTAATCAACTCAGGGATGAAGTCGATCGCACCGTTACACATATGCAGGATGAAGCAGCCAACTTCCCGGACCCGGTAGACCGTGCAGCCCAGGAAGAAGAGTTCAGCCTCGAACTGCGTAACCGCGATCGCGAGCGTAAGCTGATCAAAAAGATCGAGAAGACGCTGAAAAAAGTGGAAGACGAAGATTTCGGCTACTGCGAATCCTGCGGTGTTGAAATTGGTATTCGCCGTCTGGAAGCGCGCCCGACAGCCGATCTATGCATCGACTGCAAGACGCTGGCTGAAATTCGCGAAAAACAGATGGCTGGCTAATTACAGCCGTTCCATCATGTTTACCACAGGCGGGAAATGCTCCCGCCTTATTTTTTGTTCAAAGAGATGACAGACACACACTATATTGGTCGCTTCGCCCCCTCTCCTTCCGGCGAGCTTCATTTTGGTTCTCTGATTGCTGCGCTTGGCAGCTATTTGCAGGCTCGCACCCGGCAAGGTCGCTGGCTGGTACGCATTGAAGATATCGACCCGCCTCGTGAAGTTCCCGGTGCCGCAGAGACTATCCTGCGCCAGCTGGAACATTACGGCCTACACTGGGACGGCGACGTTCTCTGGCAATCGCAACGTCACCACGCCTATCGCGAAGCACTCGCCTGGTTACATGAGCAAGGACTAAGTTATTACTGCACCTGCACGCGTGCGCGTATTCAAAGCATTGGCGGTATTTACGACGGTCATTGCCGGGATTTGCATCATGGACCAGACAACGCCGCAGTACGTATCCGCCAGCAGCATCCGGTCACCCAGTTTACTGACCTGCTGCGAGGCATTATTCACGCCGACGAAAAACTGGCACGGGAAGATTTTATTATTCATCGCCGTGATGGTTTGTTTGCCTATAACCTGGCGGTGGTGGTGGATGATCACTTCCAGGGCGTGAGCGAAATTGTCCGCGGGGCAGATTTGATCGAACCGACAGTGCGGCAAATCTCGCTGTACCAGCTTTTTGGCTGGAAAGTGCCAGATTACATCCATTTACCGCTGGCGCTTAATCCACAAGGCGCTAAACTTTCCAAGCAGAATCATGCGCCTGCGTTGCCGAAAGGCGATCCGCGCCCGGTGTTAATCGCGGCACTTCATTTTCTGGGTCAGCAGGTAGAAACACACTGGCAGGATTTCAGCGTCGAGCAAATCCTTCAGTCAGCCGTCAAAAACTGGACGCTGACCGCCGTGCCTGAGTCGGCAATTGTAAATTCAACATTCTCAAATGCGTCATGCTGAGCTATGATTAGCCGCTATTTTTTTGTCCTGAATGATGTTTGACACTACCGAGGTGTACTATTTTTACCCGAGTCGCTAATTTTTGCCGCAAGGTGCTAAGCCGCGAGGAAAGCGAGGCTGAACAGGCAGTCGCCCGTCCACAGGTGACGGTGATCCCGCGTGAGCAGCATGCTATTTCCCGCAAAGATATCAGTGAAAATGCCCTGAAGGTAATGTACAGGCTCAATAAAGCGGGATACGAAGCCTGGCTGGTTGGCGGCGGCGTGCGCGACCTGTTACTTGGCAAAAAGCCGAAAGATTTTGACGTGACCACCAACGCCACGCCAGAGCAGGTGCGCAAACTGTTCCGTAACTGCCGCCTGGTGGGTCGCCGTTTCCGTCTGGCTCATGTGATGTTTGGCCCGGAGATTATCGAAGTTGCGACCTTCCGTGGACATCACGAAGGTAACGTCAGCGACCGCACGACCTCCCAACGCGGGCAAAACGGTATGTTGCTGCGCGACAACATTTTCGGCTCCATCGAAGAAGACGCCCAGCGCCGCGATTTCACTATCAACAGCCTGTATTACAGCGTGGCAGATTTTACCGTCCGTGATTACGTTGGCGGCATGAAGGATCTGAAAGACGGCGTTATCCGTCTGATTGGTAACCCGGAAACGCGCTACCGTGAAGATCCGGTACGTATGCTCCGCGCGGTTCGTTTTGCCGCCAAATTGGGCATGCGCATCAGCCCGGAAACCGCCGAGCCGATCCCACGCCTGGCAACCTTACTGAACGATATCCCACCGGCACGTCTGTTTGAAGAATCGCTGAAACTGTTGCAAGCGGGCTACGGTTACGAAACCTATAAGCTGCTGTGTGAATATCATCTGTTCCAGCCGCTGTTCCCGACCATTACCCGCTACTTCACGGAAAATGGCGACAGCCCGATGGAACGCATTATTGAGCAGGTACTGAAGAATACCGATACGCGTATCCATAACGATATGCGCGTGAACCCGGCGTTCCTGTTTGCCGCCATGTTCTGGTATCCACTGCTGGAGACGGCACAGAAGATCGCCCAGGAGAGCGGCCTGACCTATCACGACGCTTTCGCACTGGCGATGAACGACGTGCTGGACGAAGCCTGCCGTTCACTGGCGATCCCGAAACGGCTGACCACGCTAACCCGCGATATCTGGCAGTTGCAGTTGCGTATGTCCCGTCGTCAGGGAAAACGCGCATGGAAACTGCTGGAGCATCCTAAGTTCCGTGCGGCATACGACCTGTTGGCCTTACGAGCCGAAGTTGAGCGTAACGCTGAACTGCAACGTCTGGTGAAATGGTGGGGTGAGTTCCAGGTTTCCGCGCCGCCAGACCAAAAAGGGATGCTTAACGAACTGGATGAAGAACCGTCACCGCGTCGTCGTACTCGTCGTCCACGCAAACGCGCACCGCGTCGTGAGGGTACCGCATGACAGTGGCGTATATTGCCATAGGCAGCAATCTGGCCTCTCCGCTGGAGCAGGTCAATGCTGCCCTGAAAGCATTAGGCGATATTCCAGAAAGCCGCATTCTTGCCGTTTCTTCGTTTTACCGCACCCCACCGCTGGGGCCGCAAGATCAACCCGATTACTTAAATGCCGCCGTCGCGCTGAAAACCACTCTTGCCCCTGAAGAGCTACTCAATCACACACAGCGTATCGAATTGCAGCAAGGTCGCGTTCGTAAAGCTGAACGCTGGGGACCGCGCACGCTGGATCTCGACATCATGCTGTTTGGTAATGAAGTAATAAATACCGAACGTCTGACCGTTCCGCACTACGATATGAAAAATCGTGGCTTTATGCTGTGGCCACTGTTTGAAATTGCGCCGGAGCTGGTCTTTCCTGATGGCGCATTGTTGCAAAATATACTTAATACTCGGAATTTTTCACAACCTGCAATCTGGTAATATTTACAAATCAACTCAAACGGTAGTTGATGATAGTAGACATACCATCCCTTCAAATAAAATTATTTTATAATAAACATAAATTTGATTTTTCCCACATGAAATATTCTACAGTCACTTTGTAGTTTATCTAACTTGACACCTCCTATAATACAAAAAACAAATGAATTCACTTGTTTCTCACTAAAAACAGATTAACAGATTAACAGATTAATAAATCAAACAAATACATTCACGAAAGTGATAAATACCACCACATTTCATAACAACTACATATTCAGTATTATTTATCAGCTACATTAACTAATAACTTTTTTGTAAGGATACATGTAATGAAAAAAACACTACTCGCAGCCGCGCTAGTGATGGTTTCTGGTTCCGCTCTGGCTGTAGATGGTGGTCATATCGATTTTAACGGTCTGGTTCAGTCCGGTACTTGTAAAGTCGGCGTGGTAGACGCGGGTATGCACGGCATCACTACCGATGGCGTAGTCACGCTGGATACTGCAAATGTTACTGATAACTTTGCGGAAGTTAACGCGACTGCGGTTGGTTTGCTGCCGAAAGAATTTATGATTTCTGTAAATTGTGAAGCAGGTAAGTCAGAAGCATCTTTAACTATGGGGTCTGCAAGCTACGCAAACACCAGTGGTACCTTGGATAACAATATGAACATCACTGTAAATAGCATCCAGCCAGCAAAAAATGTGAATATTGCGGTTCACAACATGACCAACAAATCTGGTGCGGCAGAGATTAAACAGGTACACATGAACAACTCTGCAGAAAAACATCTGCTGACTTTAGATGCTAATGGTGACGGTCAATATGTGTTCAATGCTTCCTATGTAAAAGCACCGAACAGCCAGGATGTTACTTCTGGCCACGTAACCACTAACGCACTGTACACCATTACTTATAACTAATGGCGTAATGAGCATAAGGTTTGCCTGCGGGTAAACCTTATTTTCTTTTTTCACATAATTACACGATAGCAAGGAGTGCTTATGTTTCCCTTTGTAAGAAAGACCGTTAGCACATTATTTATTAGTACGTTGCTGGCCAGTGCCCCTGTATTCGCCGATATCATAATTTCCGGCACACGTATCATTTATATCGCAGATAAAAAAGATGTTAACGTCCGTCTGGAAAACAAAGGTAATCGCCCCTTGTTAATTCAAAACTGGTTGGATACAGGTGATGACAATGCTGATCCCAGCCAAATCAAAGTTCCGTTTACCTCTACGCCGCCTGTATCACGTATTGAACCTAAACGAGGGCAAACGGTAAAAGTGATGTTTACTGGTACAACACAACTTCCTGCAGACCGGGAAAGTGTTTTCTGGTTTAACGTACTGGAAGTCCCGCCCAAGCCGAAAGATGCCGAATCAGACAAAAACTTATTACAACTGGCTTTCCGTACCCGAATCAAACTTTTTTATCGCCCAAGTGGATTACAAGGTGAACCCGCTGAAGCACCAGCCAAACTGACGTGGAAGTTAAACAATGCGCAGCTTCAGGTAAACAATCCAACCCCTTACTACGTTTCATTCAATGACGTCGCAATTGAAAGTGGCGGTAAAAGCTACAAAGTGGACTCCAGCATGCTTGCGCCCTTTGGTCAGGCAAGTTTTGTTGTGACTGGTATGGCGAGCAGTGTGTCTTCAGGAAAAGTTATTTACAAAGCCATTAACGATTATGGTGGCAATATTGATGGCTCCACATCGCTTTAATCGCTAAACAGATTCGCTTTATATCGCCAGGAACGCAACCTTGTATACGTTAACTCATCAGAAAAGTCGTCTACCGAAAAAAACATTACTGGCAGCCTGTTGTACATTTTTCTATAGCGGTAACTGTGCGGCCACGGAAAACGTGGAATATGACAGTTCATTTTTGATGGGGACTGGGGCATCAAGCATTGATGTTAAACGTTATTCACAGGGTAATCCAACGCCGCCTGGCGTTTATAACGTCCGCGTGTTTGTCAATCAGCAACCCGTTGCCAGTTTAGAGCTCCCTTTTGTTGATATAGGGGAAAACAGCGCCGCGGCCTGTATAACACGTAAGAATCTGGCACAACTGCATATTAAGCAGCCGGAATACGCCATTACGCTGCTTGCCAGAGAAGGCGAAGAAGGCGATTGTCTGGATATCAAAAAATCGATTGAACAGGCAGAAGTCAGCTATGACGGCGGTGAACAGCATCTGGAGATCTCGGTTCCACAGGCGTACGTCTATAAAACTTATGGCGGTTATGTTGATCCTTCACTTTGGGAGTCGGGTATTAATGCCGCCATGCTTTCCTACTCATTAAACGCCTACCACTCTGACTCTGATAATGGCGACCGGGACAGTATCTACGGAGCCTTCAACACTGGCCTCAATTTCGGAGCCTGGCACCTGCGTGCTCGCGGCAACTATAACTGGTCGCAAGATAACGGTAATAATTTCGACTTTCAGGATCGTTACTTACAGCGTGACATCCCGGCTATGCGCTCACAAGTGATCGTGGGTGATGCCTATACCACTGGTGAAACCTTCGACTCAGTCAATGTACGTGGTATGCGTCTTTATAGTGACAGCCGTATGCTACCATCCGCGCTGGCCAGTTATGCTCCAATCATTCGAGGCGTAGCAAGCTCTAACGCCAAAGTGTCGGTGACTCAGAATGGCTACAAAATCTATGAGTCCACCGTTCCACCTGGTGAATTCGTAATTGACGATCTCAGCCCTTCAGGATTTGGTAGCGAATTGGTCATTACTATTGAAGAAGCAGATGGCTCTAAACGCTCATTCACCCAGCCTTTCTCTTCTGTCGTGCAGTTGCAACGCCCTGGCGTTGGCCGTTGGGATATTAGTGCTGGGCAAATTATCGATGACAGCTTGCGTCATGAGCCCAATATGGCACAGGCCTCTTTTTACTACGGTTTCAATAATTTGTTCACCGGTTATACCGGCGTACAAATTACAGATAACGATTATATGTCTGGCCTTTTGGGGCTTGGGATCAACACCAGCATCGGTGCCTTTGCGGTGGACGTCACACATGCCCGCACCGAAATTCCTGACGATAAAACATATCAGGGGCAAAGCTATCGTATTACCTGGAACAAATTGTTCGAAGCTACAAGCACCTCATTTAACCTTGCTGCTTATCGTTATTCCACCGAGAATTATCTCGGTCTACATGATGCGTTAGCCCTCATTGATGACGCCAATCATCTGTCGTCCGACGAAGACAAAGACACCATGCGTACCTATTCACGCATGAAAAACCAATTTACCGTTAGCGTAAATCAGCCATTGAATTTTGCTTATGAGGACTATGGTTCACTCTTTTTATCCGGTAGTTGGACAGACTATTGGGCAAGTAACAATAACCGAACTGAATACAACGTTGGTTACAGTAAAAGTGTTTCCTGGGGAAGTTTCAGCGTCAACTTCCAGCGTAGTTGGAATGAAGATGGTGATAAAGATGATGCGATGTATTTGAACGTTAGCATTCCGCTGGAAAATATTTTCGGCGGTAAGCGTAAATCCTCAGGGTTCCGTAACCTGAACACCCAATTCAATACCGATTTCAACGGCTCGCATCAGTTAAACGTCAGTAGTTCGGGTAACAGCGAAGATAATCTCATCGGGTACAGCGTGAATACGGGTTATAACCTCGATAAAGCATCTGAAGATGTCGCTTCCGTTGGTGGATATCTTAGCTATGCCTCCACATGGGGAGGTTTTTCCGCTTCAGCTTCTGCCAGTACCGATAACAGACAACAATTCTCTGCCTCTACCGATGGTGGTTTTGTGCTTCACAGTGGCGGCCTGACCTTCACCAATAACAGTTTCGGTAGCAATGACACACTGGTCGTTATTAAAGCTCCTGGCGCGAAAGGGGCGCGGGTCAATAACAGTACTGATGAAATCGATCGCTGGGGTTATGCCGTTACTTCATCCTTAAGTCCGTACCGCGAAAACCGGGTTGGGTTAAATATTGAAACTATGGAAAACGATGTTGAACTGAAAAGTACCAGCACCACCACTGTACCTCGTAGTGGTTCCATCATTCTTGCCAGTTTTGAAACTGACCAGAGGCGTTCTGCAGTCCTGAATATCAGTGCCAGTAACGGTAAATCTATTCCTTTTGCCGCTGAGGTTTATCAGGATGAAATTATGATTGGCAGCATGGGACAAGGTGGTCAGTCATTTGTACGCGGTATTAATGACAGCGGAGAGTTAATTATTCGCTGGTTCGAAAATAATAAAACAATAAATTGCAAGTTGAATTATCAACTCCCTGTACGACCAGAAACTCTGGGAAGCATAGATACTTTATTGTTAAAAAATCTTATCTGCCAAGTGGCTAACTAATAATATGGAAGTCTATGAAAAAAATCATAATAATCTCCACGTTAATTGGCTTGGAGTTTCCCATAACCAGTTCTGCGACGGATATTAATGTCGACTTTACCGCCAGATTATTGGCAACCACTTGTACGATAACCATTAAAGAAGATGGTGGTCCTACGGTGAATAATACGGGGGGAGATGACTACAGTATGACCATCCCTAGTGTTGGACTGGATAAAATAGCTAATGCACATGCAGATGCCCAGGCTAACTTTCAATTAGTGGCCAAAGATTGTAGTGCAGGTTATTTGAAAATCGTTACCAAGCTTTCAGGTGCAAATATTTCAGGTAACTTGATTAAAAACGAAGCAACCAACACACCTATAGCGACTAATATTGGTATGGGCATCAAGCGACGGGATGCTGCTGATGCTGCATTTATCACGCCCAATAATAGCGTCAGCGTTGAGTGGACCACAGCAGATAAAACGGATGGGATGAAGTTAACTGTCGCCCTGCGTGAAACTACCGCCGGGACAGGAAATATTGGCAAATTCCATGCTAAAGCCACCTTTAACTTCACCTACGAATAACAGGAACCGCGGCCATGAATTTAAAAACAATAGCGATAATGATTGTTACTGTTATTACAGGGAGTGGAATAGTAACCCATAACGCCCTAGCTGGAACCTCGTCAGCATCCTTAACGGTAGACAGTATTGTCACAATGGGTACCTGTATCGCCCAATTACTGGATACCAATGATACAGAGATTTCACAAGTGGCTTTTGGTGACGTTTATATTTCTGAACTGAGAAATGAAACCAATAAAAAAGCCTTCAAAATACGTTTTAGTGGTTGTGCCGGGCTCCCGGAAAGAAAAGCACTGGTAAAATTAACTCCCAGAGGGATAGGTTGCGGAGGCTTATACGCTAGCGCCGCTGGTTTTGCTAATAAAAATAATGGTGCAGGCGCTGCAGGAAGAGTATCAGTCGAAGTATGGACCACCAAAGATGCAGAAGGACCTGGCAGTGAAATATTTAACTGCTTCCATCCTGCAAATAAAACGGTTGTTCTTTCTACCGTAACCGCCACAGAACCTTACGATTATGATTTAAGTGCCAAGATGGTTGTTGCCGAAGGTAGACGGTTGCAAGATGTCACTCCGGGGGAGTTTCTTTCTCCAGCCACCTTCACCATCACTTACCAGTAACAACGGATAAGGACATTATAATGCTTTTACGGCATCATAATTTCGCATTCTTTTTAGAGCTGGCAACAGCCCTCTATTCCTCCATTAGCTATGCTGATAAGGATGTAGATCTTACCGCGAATATTGTATCCAGCACTTGTCAAGTAGAAGTCAATAATAATGGTATTGTTGATCTCGGCACTGTGACCCTGGGTTATTTTACTGACAACGTAACCCCAGATACTGATTATGCCGGAGGTAAGAATTTTACTGTCAATGTCGTCTCTTGCGATAATTTACAAACCACACAATCGCAGATTAAATTGGATTTTCAGCCGCAAACAGGATCTCTGTCGCGACAAAACCAACAAGTTTTCAGCAACCAATATGAATTGCAATCTACCGGAGCTAAAAATGTAGGGATTGTTATTTTTTCGGCACAACCCAACGAGCAAAAATTTAACGTTCGGGGAACTGACGGAACATCAAAAGCTATCTATGCTTTACCCTCAAATCAAGTCATTCCCTCGACATGGACATTTTATTCCAGAATGCAACGTGTTGATAACTCTCTCGCACCTGTAGCTGGTATTGTGAGAAGTCAGGTTATTGTTAACGTTTACTACGAATAATAAGGATTAATATGCAAGGGAAAGCCAATAAACTTTTGCTTCATATATGCAGCGCAATGTTATTATTTTTGACATCGTCCTGGTGTGTGTTTGCTGGCACGGGTTCTGAATGCTATATAGAAAGCAATTCAGCCGGGGGTTACACTATGTTAATTAATACTCCCACCTATAATGTTGTAACTCGAGAGGTCACTAATCCTCAGGAAATGGCCGATGCTACCAAGGATGTACCTATTACACTTCGGGGTGATGGTGTGGCCTGTAAAGCCATACCAAATGGTGATGAGACTATACACTTTCTTAATACTGCTGATGCCGGACTGATATCAGGATATACGTCAGGGCGAGGCTCTACATTATTAAAAACGACGGTCCCTGGTATTGTTTATACCGTTGAATTAATTTGTGATAGCTGTCCTGAACCAATCGACTTATACCTTCCGACAGTTGGCGAGGACAACTTCACGCCCAACTCTGATACATGGTGGGTATGGAGCCAAACAGATGACAAATGGAAGTTACGTTTTCGTTTTTTCTATACTCCTGAGTTCAAACCTAAGAATGGAGTTTCCAGTGGAACATTATCACCAGGAAAAATCGCTTCCTGGTATATTGGTATCAACACTCAACCCTGGATACACTTTTACGTTGACACAAATACATTTAGATTTACCGTGGCTCAACCTACATGTACTACCATTGCGCTGGACTCAACCAGCCAAAATGTTAGCGGTAATAAAATAAATTTGGGAGACTATTATATTTCCCAGGTTAAGCAGGAAATCACCCGAGTAGTTCCATTTTCTATTCGCGCCGATTACTGCTACGCAAGCAAAATTACAGTGAAGCTGAAAGCCACAACTGAGGCACCAAATAAAAAATTAATTGGAAAATCATCCGGTTCAGCAACCGGTGTTGGCGTAAAAGTCTACTCAACCGCGAACAAAAATGAGGTTCAGCTAAACGCAGACAACAGCAATGAGATTATTTTTAACTACGCCCACTGGTCAAACAACCTTATTTATTTTCCCTTTACGGCGCAACTGGTAAAAGATGGTGGTAATGGCACAATTAGCCCGGGAGATTTTACCGGTAATGCGACATTCTCTTTTTCCTATGAATAAGTAATTCTTGCCCCAACCAACGCACCAGATTCAAACTCTGGTGCGAAACTTTCTTCACACTAAAAACCATTGCCCCCCTGATTTCGACTGTTAGAATGCAATCAAATCTGACTTTATCTATCAGGATACGTTATGAAACCAACCACTATTGCTTCATTGCAAAAATGCAAACAAGAAAAAAAACGTTTCGCGACCATCACTGCTTACGATTATAGCTTCGCAAAACTGTTTGCCGAAGAAGGACTTAACGTCATGCTGGTCGGCGATTCTCTGGGCATGACGGTTCAGGGGCATGACTCCACGCTACCGGTTACCGTTGCTGATATCGCCTACCACACTGCCGCCGTGCGTCGCGGCGCGCCAAACTGCCTTCTGTTAGCAGACCTGCCATTTATGGCGTATGCCACGCCGGAACAAGCCTTTGAAAACGCCGCAACGGTAATGCGTGCCGGAGCCAACATGGTCAAAATTGAAGGCGGTGAGTGGCTGGTAGAAACCGTACAAATGCTGACCGAACGTGCCGTTCCAGTTTGTGGTCATTTAGGCCTAACCCCACAGTCAGTAAATATTTTCGGTGGCTACAAAGTCCAGGGGCGCGGCGATGAAGCGGCCGATCGACTGCTCAGCGATGCATTAGCCTTAGAAGCTGCTGGGGCACAACTGCTGGTACTGGAGTGCGTGCCGGTTGAACTGGCGAAACGCATTACCGAAGCACTGGCGATCCCGGTTATCGGTATTGGCGCAGGCAATGTCACTGACGGGCAAATCCTCGTGATGCACGACGCGTTCGGCATTACCGGCGGTCATATTCCTAAATTCGCCAAAAATTTCCTCGCCGAAACGGGCGACATCCGCGCGGCTGTGCGGCAGTATATGGCTGAAGTGGAGTCCGGCATTTACCCGGGCGAAGAACACAGTTTCCATTAAGGAGTGACGTTGTGTTAATTATCGAAACCCTGCCGCTGCTGCGTCAGCAAATCCGCCGCCTGCGTATGGAAGGTAAGCGCGTGGCGCTGGTGCCCACCATGGGTAACCTGCACGATGGCCATATGAAGCTGATCGACGAAGCCAAAGCCCGCGCCGATGTGGTCGTCGTCAGTATTTTCGTTAACCCGATGCAGTTTGACCGCCCGGAAGATCTGGCACGTTATCCACGGACCTTGCAAGAGGACTGCGAAAAGCTGAACAAACGTAAAGTGGATTTAGTTTTCGCGCCTTCGGTAAAAGAGATCTACCCGAACGGTACAGAAACCCACACCTATGTTGATGTTCCTGGTCTTTCCACCATGCTGGAAGGTGCCAGCCGTCCGGGACATTTTCGCGGCGTTTCGACTATTGTCAGCAAGCTGTTCAACCTGGTCCAGCCGGACATCGCTTGCTTCGGCGAAAAGGACTTTCAGCAACTGGCGCTGATCCGCAAAATGGTTGCCGATATGGGCTTTGATATTGAGATTATCGGCGTACCGATTATGCGCGCCAAAGACGGTCTGGCGCTGAGTTCCCGTAACGGTTATCTGACGGCGGAACAACGCAAAATTGCGCCCGGTCTGTACAAGGTTTTAAGTTCGATTGCCGACAAATTGCAGGCTGGCGAACGGGATCTCGATGAAATTATTGCCATTGCCGGGCAAGAACTGAATGAAAAAGGCTTCCGCGCCGATGATATTCAGATTCGTGATGCCGACACATTGCTGGAAGTCTCTGAAAACAGCAAACGCGCAGTGATTCTGGTAGCCGCCTGGCTTGGCGATGCTCGCCTGATCGACAACAAACTGGTCGAACTGGCGTAATGCTTAACTGGCGCTACGGCTGATGGCGCCAGCTATTCATTGCCACGTTATCTGTAAGCGATTATTCATAACGCAGACTAGTTAGTTAGAGTTAATTAGCTTATCAATCTCTGCAAGAGGTAAATTTGCCAACTCTGCAACGTCTTCCCGAGACATTCCTTTACTCAGAAGACGCTGGGCCAGTCTTACCTTCTGGAATCCCTCTTTATATCCCTTCTGAAATCCCTTCTCTTCAAACCACTGCGCCAACGTCTGCCTGGTTTCTCTCCGTGTCTTTATTTCCATATGTTCCCTTAATTATCTGGTCAGTTAACAATAACAATTATCTGGCTATAACTGATAATGCAGATAACTTAGCTAATCAGCTTATCAACCTCAGCAAGAGGTAAATTTGCCATCTCTGCAACGTCTTCCCGAGACATCCCTTTACTCAGAAAACGCAGGGCGAATTCCTGTCTTACTTCCTGTCTAACCTCTTGTATTACCTCCTGTCTTACCTCCTGTCTTACCTCCTGCCTTCCCTTCTCTTCAAACCACTGCGCCAGCGTCATCATAGACTCCCCTCCCGTTTCCCTGTCTCGCAACACACCATAAAACAAATCCGCTTGTTCAGTATGACCGCGTTGCAGCATATAGTTTTGCATGGCAACTAACTGACTTCCGCTAGTGTACCCTTCGTCAATCAGCGTGACCAGTTGCTCCAGCAATAACATTAAGTCGCGCTGGCGAATATGCTTTTGCAGTAGTTCGAGAATCGCGATCCGCCGGTGCTGCATGATTTCGTCATCCGGCGTGATGGTGATATCCACCAGCGGGAAAGGGTTGTTGTAAACGCGTCGCGCCAGCTCCGGCGAGTAAAACATATCAAACCAGCACATTGAGAGCGGATAAGGTGTGGCCTCGCCCTGATAAAACAGTATCGGCACCACCAGCGGCAGCTTATCGTGATCCGCCTCCAGATGCCGGTGCATGGCAGCAATAGAATAACGCATCATGCGAAACACCATTTTCTTATCCGGCTTGCTTTGGTGTTCAATCACAACATGCAGATAACCCGTACTACCCTGCATCTGTACGGAATAGAGTACGTCCGTGCTGTGCCCTTTCAGGCTTTCTTCAATAAAACTCCCCGACTCAAGATGCAGAGTGTCGAGGTCACACAGTTCGCGTAGCTCCGCTGGCAAATGGATATCCAGAAAGTCGCGAGCCGTTTCCGCATGCATTAAAAATTGTTTAAACACCGCATCATGCGGTGTGGTACTCGGTGCATCCATCTCCCCTGCCTTCCGTGTTGTCTTGCGTGAAGGCAGTATCCAGTCAAGGTGTGCCGTCGTCAGCCGCCTCTTTAGTGTTTACCGAGCAGCGTTCAGATAAATTTCAATTGGTTACAGGCGTTACATGGCACGCTTCGGCACGGTACGCAAACTGCTGATGCAAATGCCGTCAGATGAGTAGACACTAAACAAAAATCGGGCAATACTGCGTGAGAATTTCCTCAAAGCAGGCATCGCCTGCTTCGTTAACGACAGGGTAGAAAGGTAGAAGTTATGATTCGCACGATGCTGCAGGGCAAACTCCACCGCGTGAAAGTGACTCATGCGGACCTGCACTATGAAGGTTCTTGCGCCATTGATCAGGATTTTCTTGACGCAGCCGGTATTCTCGAAAACGAAGCCATTGATATCTGGAATGTTACCAACGGCAAGCGTTTCTCCACCTATGCCATCGCGGCAGAACGCGGTTCGAGAATTATTTCTGTCAACGGTGCGGCGGCCCACTGCGCCAGCGTCGGCGATATTGTCATCATCGCCAGCTTCGTTACCATGCCAGATGAAGAAGCTCGCACCTGGCGACCCAACGTCGCCTATTTTGAAGGCGACAACGAAATGAAACGTACCGCGAAAGCGATTCCGGTACAGGTTGCCTGATTGTTATCCCTGCGGCTGGTTACTCACCAGCCGCGACATCGTCTCCAGCGAATCTGTTCTTAAGATATAAAGTCGTTTTAGTAACAACGGATTATCCCCCGGTTTTACTTTGCCTTTCATGGTCGTCACAGCCAGGTGAAATCCGGCTTCTTTTGCTGCCTTCACGGCTTTGTCATTAAATCCGCCAAATGGATAAGAAAGATACAAAACATGTGGATTAAATTGCGCCAGAGCGCGGCGTGAACGTGCAAAATCAAACAGAATATTGTGCTCACTACGGCTCAGCAATATAGGCCGCCGATAACCATCTATCCGATGCAAAAAATGAGTATGTGACTGGAAATCAAATACATCGCGAATTTCGTTAAGTTCAGAAACGCTCATAAATTGCAGCGATTTTGGGTTCCATTTCTGCGGGTGACGTTTGATGCGCGAGGTAACAATAAACGCCGTCGCCTTCATGCCATATTGTTTCAACACAGGATACGCATAGCGGCTCACCGACTTGAGGCCATCATCAAAGGTAATCACCACCGCTCGCGCAGGGAGATTGATCTTATTCTTCACGTAATCTTCCAGCTGCGCCATGCTCAGTGTCGCGTATCCCCTGTCGCGCAGCCAGGCCATCTGGTTATTGAAAGCGCGTACCGAGGTGGTCGTCGAAGTATGGCGAAAACGGGTGTTTTCTTCGTCGCGCAAAATATGGTGATAGGTTAGCACTGGCAGGCCATTATCGGGTTGGGCATCCAGCGCGCTGATATAGGCCAGTCGATCGCCAATACGGATCTGATACCAGGTTTGATTTAACCTGTCTTTCAGTTTATGCAAAATCGGGTAGCGCAAATTGTCCGCCAGTACTCCAAATGGCGCACTGCCCACACTCGGCGCGTTATAAACCGGCGTATCTTTCCAGGTTATTAAGTTCTGATTACTCAGCGGCTTGTTGAGGTCACCCAAACCATCTTCAACTTTTTGTCGCCCCTGAACCGGCTCGAGATGGCCTTTATCGATAAACCCTTTACCAAAGCCAAAATTAAATACGTAATAACTTGCGGCAGTGGGCTCCACGGCAATGATTTGTCCGGCCCGAATATTCCCCACCGTCACCATCTTGTCACCAATTTGCGCCCAGACCGCAGCATTTTCGATGGTTTGCATATAATGGGCAGGTAATGCGGCACTGACGCTTGCGGTAAACAGCATCAGCAGGAGAATAACAGCTTGTTTGTACATGAAAAAATAACCGAGGGTGAAACAACGCTTTTATTGTAGCAAAAGCGTCATCAGAATCGCGGGTTAATACTCATACAAATTATGTTTGAGGACGAAAGGCGGATTTTTTTGTTGTTGGTGCCAAAGACTACTCACCTCCGGCGCACCCAGTTCGACAATACGCTCGCGAAACGCTGAACTGGTCATGGTTTCACGGCAAGCCATCATCTGTTCAATTAACGGTAACGTGACACCAGAAATCACTTCGCAACGAGAGTGTTTGTGGCTTAATAATGAAGCCACGCGGTACGGTGGCGCTCCGGCTATATCGGTTAAAAAGATAACGCCCTCACCAGAGTCCGTTTCATGCAAGGCATCGCACATCATGCGGCTGAGCATATTAGAGCTTAATCCGCGCCAGAAATTCACGGCCCGGCACTGAAGAAGTGCCCCATGTTTTTTCTCCAGCGCATCCAGTATCTCTTGCGCCCGGTCATCGTGACAGGTAATTACCCAACCTAACATCGCCTTCCTCCTTAGCCGAAAATCAGTCTACCCTGACCATTGTTGATAAAGGGTGATAGCCGTCAAAACTCCTCTCCCCCAAATCCAGAGGAGAGGAAATAGCCTTAGCTACGCAAACCACGTCCACGTTGGATCAGCGACCAACAGATCAAATAAAACGCCACAATAAAGACCACCAGTACGCCAAAGGTAGTGACCAGCGGAACATCATTGATACCGAGGAAGCCGTAGCGGAAACCACTGATCATATAAACGATTGGGTTCAGGTGCGACAGCCCTTGCCAGAACGGCGGCAACAAAGTCAGGGAGTAAAACACCCCGCCCAAATACGTGAGTGGCGTTAACACAAAGGTTGGCACCAGGCTGATGTCATCGAACGTTTTAGCAAACACGCCGTTCAGCAAACCCGCAAGGGAGAATAGCACCGCAGTGAGCACCAGGGTTAAGGCAACGAATACCCACGAATGCACCTGAAACGGCACAAAAAACAGTGAAATTGCCGTCACCAAAATACCAACAAACAGACCACGCGCCACGCCACCACCGACATATCCGGCAATAATGACATGAGTCGGAACCGGCGCTACCAGCAGCTCTTCAATATTACGCTGGAACTTGGCACCAAAAAATGATGACGCGACGTTAGCGTAGGCGTTGGTGATCACCGACATCATGATCAGCCCCGGTACGATGAACTGCATGTAGCTGAAGCCATGCATATCGCCAATACGCGAACCAATCAGGTTACCGAAGATAATAAAGTAAAGGGTCATGGTGATGACTGGCGGCACCAGCGTCTGCACCCAGATACGCATAAAGCGATGGATCTCTTTCGCCCAGATGCTTTTTAGCGCCACCCAGTAAAGATGCATCATGTGCGATCTCCTTGTTTTTCATTAACCAGTGAAACAAACAGCTCTTCCAGACGGTTAGCTTTGTTACGCATACTTAATACCTGAATGCCCTGCTCACTTAACTGCGTAAATACGCTGTTGATGCCCTGCTCACGCAGCACTTCAACTTCCAGCGTGGCGGTATCGACCAGTCGATACTGATAGCCATCGAGCTTCGGTAACGGACTTTTCGGTGCGAGATCGAGAATAAAGGTTTCTGATTTCAGCTTCGCCAGCAGCGCCTTCATCGAAGTATTTTCCACCAACTCACCGTGTTGAATAATGCCGATATTGCGGCACAGCATTTCTGCTTCTTCCAGGTAGTGTGTGGTGAGAATGATGGTGGTGCCTTTGTCGTTTAAATCCTTCAAAAAGCCCCACATTGAGCGGCGAAGTTCAATATCCACGCCTGCGGTCGGTTCGTCGAGAATCAGTAGTTTAGGTTCATGCATTAACGCACGGGCAATCATTAAACGGCGCTTCATCCCGCCAGATAACATACGCGCACGTTCGTTGCGTTTTCCCCATAGATCGAGTTGTTTAAGATACTTTTCGCTGCGAATGTACGCTTCTTTGCGCTCCACACCGTAGTACCCTGCCTGATTCACCACAATTTGCTGCACGGTTTCAAACGGGTTGAAGTTAAATTCCTGTGGCACCAGACCCAACTGACGTTTAGCGTTTACGACATCTTTCTCGAGATCGTAACCAAATACGCTGACCCGCCCGGAGGTTTTATTTACCAGAGAGCTGATAATACCGATAGTGGTCGATTTTCCGGCCCCGTTCGGCCCGAGAAGCGCATAAAAATCACCCGCTTCGACCTGCAAATCGATTCCACGAAGCGCCTGAACGCCGCCTGGATAGGTTTTTTTAAGCTGTTGAAGTTCCAGTGCAATGGTCATAAATTTTTACTTACCTTACGTTCTTACACTTTATCTGTGGTTTAAATCGTCCCGGAGTTGCCCTATATTAGCCAAACGTAATTATTTGGTTACAGGTCGTTAACCTCCATGAAAGACATAGATACACTCATCAGCAACAATGCACTATGGTCAAAAATGCTGGTGGAAGAGGATCCCGGGTTTTTTGAGAAACTGGCACAAGCGCAAAAACCGCGCTTTCTATGGATTGGATGTTCCGACAGTCGCGTTCCTGCAGAACGTTTAACCGGTCTTGAGCCGGGCGAACTCTTTGTTCACCGTAATGTTGCTAACCTGGTCATTCACACCGACCTGAACTGCCTTTCCGTGGTTCAGTATGCAGTGGATGTACTCGAAGTTGAACACATTATTATCTGTGGCCACTACGGTTGCGGCGGCGTACAAGCCGCAGTTGAAAACCCAGAACTGGGGCTTATCAACAACTGGCTGCTGCATATCCGCGATATCTGGTTCAAACATAGCTCATTGCTCGGCGAAATGCCGCAAGAGCGCCGTCTGGATACCTTGTGTGAACTGAACGTCATGGAACAGGTGTATAACCTGGGCCACTCCACCATTATGCAATCAGCGTGGAAACGCGGGCAGAAAGTTACCATTCACGGCTGGGCCTACGGCATTCACGACGGCTTGCTGCGTGATCTGGATGTCACAGCGACTAACCGCGAAACCCTTGAGCAACGTTACCGTCACGGGATCTCCAACCTCAAGCTGAAGCACATCAATCACAAATAAATTCGCCATGCCGGATGCAACACATCCGGCAACTTCACACTTACTCGTCCAGCAGAATCACTTTGCCGATATACGGCAGATGACGGTAACGCTGTGCGTAATCAATGCCGTAACCCACCACAAACTCATCCGGGATCGAGAAACCGATAAATTCTACCGGGACGTTCACTTCACGACGGGACGGTTTATCCAGCAGCGTACAAATCGCCAACGACTTCGGTTCGCGCAGGCTTAAGATCTCACGCACTTTCGACAGTGTATTCCCCGAGTCGATGATATCTTCAACAATCAGCACGTCCTTACCACGGATATCTTCATCCAGGTCTTTGAGGATTTTCACATCACGGGTGGTGGACATGCCGCTACCGTAGCTGGAGGCGGTCATAAAGTCGACTTCATGAGATACCTGAACTTCACGGCACAGGTCCGCCATAAACATAAATGAGCCACGCAGCAGACCCACCAGCACCATATCGCTGCCGCTGTCTTTGTAACGCTCAGTAATCTGACGACCCAGTTCGGCGATACGCGCTTTAATCTCCGCTTCGGGGATCATTACTTCTACAGTATGTTTCATATCTATAACCATATGATTTAAAAACAAATCACTTCGCACGGGCAGGTTTTGGCACCGCAACAAAGCGCAAGACACGCAGTATACCAGTAAAACTATTCATTCGCGGAATCTGTTAATAAAGCTCGAATTGTGATGACGATCACACATGTTAAAACCTATAATTAATTGCTACTAAAATATTAATGAATTGAAATGGTGTCTCTTTATGGCAATTAACAATACCGGCTCGCGGCGATTACTCGTCACGCTAACAGCCCTTTTTGCAGCGCTTTGCGGGCTGTATCTACTCATTGGCGGAGGCTGGCTGGTCGCGATTGGCGGCTCCTGGTACTACCCTATCGCTGGCCTTGTGATGCTCAGCGTCGCCTGGATGCTGTGGCGCAGTAAACGCGCCGCGCTTTGGCTGTACGCAGCCCTGCTGCTCGGCACTATGATTTGGGGCGTCTGGGAAGTTGGTTTCGACTTCTGGGCGCTGACTCCGCGCAGCGACATTCTGGTCTTCTTCGGCATCTGGCTGATCCTGCCGTTTGTCTGGCGTCGCCTGGTCATTCCTGCCAGCGGCGCAGTTGCCGCACTGGTGGTCGCACTGCTGATTAGCGGTGGTATCCTGACCTGGGCCGGATTTAACGATCCGCAGGAAATCAGCGGCACCTTAAGCGCCGATACCACGCCAGCAGAAGCCATCTCCCCCGTTGCCGATCAGGACTGGCCTGCCTATGGTCGCAATCAGGAAGGTCAACGCTTTTCACCACTGAAGCAAATTAACGCTGATAACGTCCACAAGCTGAAAGAAGCCTGGGTGTTCCGTACTGGCGATGTGAAGCAGCCGAACGATCCGGGCGAAATCACCAATGAAGTGACGCCAATTAAAGTGGGCGACACCCTTTACCTGTGTACCGCGCATCAACGTCTGTTTGCGCTGGATGCCGCCAGCGGTAAAGAGAAATGGCATTACGATCCTGAGCTGAAAACCAACGAGTCCTTCCAGCATGTAACCTGCCGTGGCGTCTCTTATCATGAAGCCAAAGCAGAAACTGCTTCGCCGGAAGTGATGGCGGATTGCCCGCGTCGTATCATTCTTCCGGTCAATGATGGTCGTCTGATTGCAATTAACGCTGAAAACGGCAAGCTGTGCGAAACCTTCGCCAATAAAGGCGTGCTCAATCTGCAAAGCAATATGCCGGACACCAAACCGGGTCTGTATGAGCCGACTTCGCCGCCGATTATCACCGATAAAACCATCGTGATGGCCGGTTCAGTCACCGACAACTTCTCAACCCGCGAAACGTCTGGCGTGATCCGTGGTTTTGATGTTAACACCGGGGAGCTGCTGTGGGCTTTTGATCCGGGCGCGAAAGATCCGAATGCGATCCCGTCTGACGAACATACCTTTACCTTTAACTCACCAAACTCGTGGGCACCAGCGGCCTATGACGCGAAGCTGGATCTGGTCTATCTGCCGATGGGCGTCACCACGCCAGATATCTGGGGTGGTAACCGCACACCGGAACAGGAACGTTATGCCAGCTCGATTCTGGCGCTGAATGCCACTACCGGGAAACTGGCGTGGAGCTATCAGACCGTTCACCACGACCTGTGGGATATGGATCTTCCGGCACAGCCGACGCTGGCGGACATCACCGTTAATGGTCAGAAAGTGCCGGTCATTTATGCTCCGGCGAAAACCGGCAACATTTTTGTGCTCGATCGTCGCAATGGTGAACTGGTGGTTCCTGCCCCGGAAAAACCGGTTCCCCAAGGTGCAGCGAAAGGCGATTACGTGACCCCTACTCAACCCTTCTCGGAACTGAGCTTCCGTCCGACGAAAGATTTGAGCGGTGCGGATATGTGGGGTGCCACCATGTTTGACCAGTTGGTGTGCCGCGTGATGTTCCACCAGATGCGCTATGAAGGCATTTTCACGCCGCCATCTGAACAGGGTACGCTGGTCTTCCCGGGTAACCTGGGGATGTTCGAATGGGGCGGGATTTCCGTTGATCCGAATCGTGAAGTGGCGATTGCCAACCCAATGGCACTGCCGTTTGTTTCGAAACTGATCCCACGCGGTCCTGGTAACCCGATGGAACAGCCGAAAGATGCCAAAGGCACGGGTACGGAATCCGGCATCCAGCCGCAGTACGGTGTACCGTATGGCGTCACGCTCAACCCGTTCCTCTCACCGTTTGGTCTGCCATGTAAACAGCCAGCATGGGGCTATATCTCGGCATTGGATCTGAAAACCAATGAAGTGGTGTGGAAGAAACGTATTGGTACGCCGCAGGACAGTATGCCATTCCCGATGCCTGTACCGGTGCCGTTCAATATGGGTATGCCGATGCTTGGCGGGCCAATCTCCACGGCGGGTAACGTGCTGTTTATCGCCGCTACGGCAGATAACTACCTGCGCGCTTACAACATGAGCAACGGTGAAAAACTGTGGCAGGGTCGTTTACCAGCGGGTGGTCAGGCTACGCCAATGACCTATGAAGTGAATGGCAAGCAGTATGTGGTGATCTCCGCAGGCGGTCACGGTTCATTTGGTACGAAGATGGGCGACTATATTGTGGCTTATGCGCTGCCGGATGATGTGAAGTAAGGCTTGCTCAGATTGCTGACAACGTGCGATTTGTTCATGCCGGATGCGGCGTGAACGCCTTATCCGGCCTACAAAACATTTGCAAATTCAATACATTGCGCGTAGGCCTGATAAGCGTAGCGCATCAGGCAGTTTTGCGTTTGTCATAAGTTTCATGCCCGGAGAGATCCGGGCATATTTCCGAATACGGTCTTTTTATACCGTAAATCCTAACATCATCCCCGTATCTTCATGCTCCAGCAGATGGCAGTGCGCCATATAAGCATGTTCTTTCGGTGCATCGTGATTAAACTTCACCAGCACTTCGCTGACATTACCTTCTACCTTAACGGTATCTTTCCAGCCTGCGCGATGCATCGCTGGCGGTTTGCCATTTTCTGACAAGATACGGAACTGCGTACCGTGGATATGGAACGGATGCAGCATCATGTCGCCCACGCCAGAGATAACCCAACGTTCGTATTGCCCTTTCGCCGCCGCAAACATCGGCTTGTTCATATCAAACGCCTGACCGTTGATTTTATTGGCATGGTGGAAATCGAACTTCCCGCCGTGGTTCATATGATTCATATTGCCGTGCCCCATATGGCCCATCATCTGGCTGTGATCCATCCCGGCCATCGCCTGATCGCCATATTTCTCCATCAGCATCTGCATACCCATCATATCGAGCATTGGGTCCATAGAAAGTTGCAGCTTGCGTACCGTCAGCCCTTCCAGCGAAGGTAACGCAGGCAGGCTACTTAATGTGTCTGGCAAAGCACCAGAGGCACTAATGGCAATCGGCTGAATCCGCATTACCGGATGCGGCTTGTCAAACGGCGCAATCGCCATCCCCATCTGGCTGACCGGCAGCGTCACCAGGTCAAAGGGTTTGTTGTCGTTAACTTCCACCAGCACTTCAAAACGCTCGCCCATCAGCACTGGCAGCTCGTTCACCTTCACCGGTTCAGGTAGCAGACCGCCGTCGCTGGCAATCACATAAAGCGGGCGATTGTCGCTGGTGGCGAAATTGAGCGAGCGGGCATTACAGCCATTGAGCAAACGCAGGCGCAGCCAGCCACGCGGGGCAGCGTGTTGTGGGTAGATTACACCGTTGGTCAGCAACGTATCGCCAAACCAACCCACAGCGGCGGTCATCACATCCAGTTGATAATCAATCTGCCCGTCAGCGTTAAATTTTTTATCCTGAACAATAACCGGGACATCATCAATACCCCACTGTTTTGGCAGCATTAATTTCAGGATCTCGTCATCTTCAATCACCACCAAACCAGCCAGCCCCATCGCCACCTGACGTCCGGTCTTGCCATGTTGATGTGGATGGAACCAGCAGGTAGCGGCAGGTTGATCAACGTTCAACGTCACCGAGCGCTTGCCACCTGGCGGAATAATTCCCTGCGGGCCGCCGTCCACTTCACCCGGTACTTCCAGCCCGTGCCAGTGCAACGTCGTCTCTTCCATCAGTTGGTTGTAGATATCAACCGTTACCGCTTTGCCGCGCTGTAATTTCACCGCCGGCCCCAGCAGATTGCCGTTATAGCCCCAGGTAGTTGCGGTTTTCCCGCCAAAGGTGGACTGACCTGCGCCAATAGTTAACTGAATGCGATTACGGGCATCGGTCGTGAGCAAATCAGGGATCGGTAACGTTGGGCGTTCCGCCGCAAATACTGCGCGGCTCCACAGCGGCAAGGCTGAAGCCACACCCAGCGCGACGGAATATTTCAAGAAATCACGACGTTGCATAGTTATTTCCTTATTCTTAAGCAGGCGAAACAAAATCAAACGTTGAGCATAGTCCTTCCCCTTACGGGAAGGTCAAGTCGCAGACACAATTTAATCGACAATAATGGTCGTCGCCTCGCTCGCAGTGTGCTAACGTTTATCTTCTTTAAGCCCCTGGTAGAAGCAATGAAGACGTTTTTCAGAACAGTGTTATTCGGCAGCCTGATGGCCGTTTGCGCAAACAGTTACGCGCTCAGCGAGTCTGAAGCCGAAGATATGGCCGATTTAACGGCAGTTTTTGTTTTTCTGAAGAACGATTGTGGTTACCAGAACTTACCTAACGGGCAAATTCGTCGCGCGCTGGTCTTTTTCGCCCAGCAAAACCAGTGGGATCTCAGTAATTACGACACCTTCGACATGAAAGCCCTCGGTGAAGACAGCTACCGCGATCTCAGCAGCATTGGCATTCCCGTCGCTAAAAAGTGCAAAGCCCTGGCTCGCGATTCCTTAAGCCTGCTTGCCTACGTCAAATAATCCCTGATACCTTTTTGTAGAAATATTGACCGTGCATCCGCGGTCAATGTTAGCTATTATGTTGCGCCATTTTTTTACGGGTGTTAACAAAGGAGGTATCAACCCATGGCCGAAAAAAAACAGTGGCATGAAACGCTACACGACCAGTTTGGGCAGTACTTTGCGGTAGATAACGTTCTGTATCATGAAAAGACCGATCACCAGGATCTGATCATTTTTGAGAACGCCGCATTTGGTCGCGTAATGGCGCTGGATGGTGTAGTACAAACCACCGAGCGTGACGAGTTTATCTATCATGAGATGATGACCCATGTTCCGCTACTGGCCCACGGTCACGCGAAACATGTGCTGATTATCGGCGGCGGCGACGGTGCCATGCTGCGTGAAGTAACCCGACATAAAAACGTTGAGTCAATCACGATGGTGGAAATCGATGCGGGTGTCGTGTCGTTCTGCCGTCAGTATCTTCCCAACCATAACGCCGGTAGTTACGACGATCCGCGCTTTAAGCTGGTGATCGACGATGGCGTCAATTTCGTGAATCAAACCAGCCAGACCTTTGATGTCATTATCTCCGACTGCACCGATCCTATCGGTCCCGGCGAAAGTCTGTTTACTTCTGCATTTTATGAAGGCTGCAAACGTTGCCTGAATCCTGGCGGTATCTTCGTCGCACAAAACGGCGTCTGCTTTTTACAGCAGGAAGAGGCCATCGACAGTCATCGCAAACTCAGCCATTACTTCAGCGATGTTGGCTTTTATCAGGCGGCGATCCCGACCTATTACGGCGGCATAATGACCTTTGCATGGGCGACAGATAACGACGCCTTACGCCATCTCTCAACCGAAATTATTCAGGCGCGTTTTCTCGCTTCTGGCCTGAAATGCCGTTATTACAATCCGGCAGTCCATACGGCAGCTTTTGCCTTACCCCAGTATCTGCAAGATGCACTGGCTTCACAGCCGTCCTAAGGAGAAGATAAGAAATTGAAAAAACTGAAACTGCATGGCTTTAATAATCTGACCAAAAGTCTGAGTTTTTGTATTTACGATATCTGCTACGCCAAAACTACCGAAGAGCGCGACGGTTATATTGCTTATATCGATGAACTCTATAATGCCAACCGTCTGACCGAAATCCTGTCAGAAACCTGTTCCATTATCGGGGCCAATATTCTTAACATCGCCCGCCAGGATTACGAACCACAAGGTGCCAGCGTCACTATTCTGGTGAGTGAAGAACCGGTCGACCCGAAACTTATCGACAAAACAGAACACCCCGGCCCACTGCCAGAAACGGTCGTTGCCCATCTCGATAAAAGTCATATTTGCGTACATACCTACCCGGAAAGTCATCCTGAAGGCGGTTTATGTACCTTCCGCGCCGATATTGAAGTCTCTACCTGCGGCGTGATTTCTCCGCTGAAGGCGCTGAATTACCTGATCCACCAGCTTGAGTCCGATATTGTGACTATTGATTATCGCGTGCGCGGTTTTACCCGCGACATTAACGGTATGAAGCACTTTATCGACCATGAGATTAATTCGATTCAGAACTTTATGTCCGAAGATATGAAGGCGCTGTATGACATGGTGGATGTAAACGTCTATCAGGAGAATATCTTCCATACCAAGATGTTGCTTAAAGAGTTCGACCTTAAGCACTACATGTTCCACACCAAACCGGAAGATTTAACCGACAGCGAGCGCCAGGAAATTACCGCTGCGCTGTGGAAAGAAATGCGCGAGATTTATTACGGGCGCAATATGCCCGCTGTTTAACGTCTCAGGCGGAGCACGGAGGCTCCGCCTGATTTACTTACTTCTGCTGCACGAAATTACGGTAAGCCGCCACCACCTGAAGAAAATCCTCAACGCCGCACAGCGACAAGCTCTCTTCATCGTAGTAGTTCATCCCCTCTTCCATTTCATCGCCAGCGAATTCCAGTTGATTGGCGCGAACCATCACCTCTTCACCATCCATCCATAGCGTGTATTCATGCCCTGCCCGTTGCCAGGAACGTTCGCTACCTTTCAATGCGTGCGCCGCTTGTTCTACTTCATCAAGCAAGGCCAGGTTTTCTTTCACCTCTTCATTAAACCAGTGCCCGACCACTTCATGCCCCATGGACATGCGCACCTTTACCACTCCGGTAATATCGCGCAGAAATTCGTAATCCATAGTGTGTTCCTCTGCTCCTGGCAATGCGCCGAAATCGCATTGCGCCATTGATGTAATTATCGCAGCCTTACCGGAGAAAAACAGCGGAACGGCGATGGTTTAGAAATAAAAAATGCCCGGGAATCTCATTCACCGGGCATTGTGTCGTTTATGCGCAGCGCGTGCGCTTACTTATTAAACCGCAGTCTGGAAAATCACCCCGTCCGCTTTTTCGGTGTACTGAGAAAGCTGGTCGAAGTTCAGATAACGGTAAGTATCAACGGCTGTTTTATCTACCTGCGCCACGTAGGTCTGGTACTCTTCCGGCGTCGGCAGTTTGCCAATCAGCGCCGCAACAGCAGCCAGTTCCGCAGAAGCCAGGAAGACATTCGCGCCAGTACCCAAACGGTTCGGGAAGTTACGGGTAGAGGTGGAAACCACCGTCGCACCGTCTGCTACACGCGCCTGGTTACCCATACACAGGGAACAGCCAGGGATCTCGATACGAGCACCACTCTTACCGAAGACGCTGTAGTAGCCTTCTTCGGTCAGCTGCGCAGCGTCCATACGCGTTGGCGGTGCCACCCACAGGCGGGTCGGCAACTGACCTTTGTGCGCATCCAGCAGTTTACCAGCAGCACGGAAGTGACCGATGTTAGTCATGCAAGAACCGATAAATACTTCGTCGATCTTCTCGCCCTGTACCGCAGACAGCGGACGTGCGTCGTCCGGGTCGTTCGGAGCACAGAGGATTGGCTCTTTGATATCCGCCAGATCGATGTCGATCACTGCCGCGTATTCCGCATCTGCATCGGCTTCCAGCAGCTCAGGATTCGCCAGCCATTTTTCCATGCCCTGAATACGACGCTCCAGGGTACGACGATCGCCGTAACCTTCCGCGATCATCCACTTCAGCAGGACGATGTTAGAGTTCAGGTATTCAATGATCGGTTCTTTGTTCAGCTTGATGGTACAACCGGCAGCAGAACGCTCGGCAGACGCATCGGTCAGCTCAAATGCCTGCTCAACTTTCAGATCCGGCAGACCTTCAATTTCCAAAATGCGGCCAGAGAAGATGTTTTTCTTACCTTTCTTCTCAACGGTCAGCAGACCTTGTTTGATTGCATACAGCGGAATGGCATGTACCAGATCGCGCAGGGTGATACCCGGCTGCATTTTGCCTTTGAAGCGTACCAGAACGGATTCCGGCATATCCAGCGGCATTACGCCTGTTGCGGCTGCAAATGCCACCAGACCAGAACCCGCCGGGAAAGAGATACCGATCGGGAAACGGGTATGGGAGTCACCACCGGTACCGACGGTATCCGGCAGCAGCATACGGTTCAGCCAGGAGTGGATTACGCCGTCACCCGGACGCAGCGACACACCGCCACGGTTCATAATGAAGTCCGGCAGCGTGTGGTGCGTGTTCACGTCAACTGGCTTCGGATACGCCGCGGTGTGGCAGAAAGACTGCATCACCAGGTCAGCCGAGAAGCCCAGGCACGCCAGGTCTTTCAGTTCATCACGGGTCATCGGGCCGGTGGTGTCCTGGGAACCTACAGAAGTCATTTTCGGTTCACAGTACGCACCCGGACGAATGCCTTTCACGCCACAGGCACGACCCACCATTTTCTGCGCCAGCGAGAAGCCACGGTCGCTCTCAGCGACATCTTTCGCCTGACGGAACACATCGCTGTGCGGCAGGCCAAGTGCTTCACGCGCTTTGGTGGTCAGGCCACGCCCGATAATCAGCGGAATACGGCCGCCAGCACGCACTTCATCAATCAGCACGTCGGTTTTCAGTTCGAAGGTTGCCAGCAGTTCGCCGGTTTCGTGGTTACGCACTTCACCTTTGTACGGGTAAACGTCAATTACGTCGCCCATGTTCAGGTTAGAGACGTCGACTTCGATTGGCAGTGCACCCGCGTCTTCCATCGTGTTAAAGAAGATTGGTGCAATTTTACCGCCGAGGCACAAACCACCGCCGCGTTTGTTCGGCACATGTGGAATATCATCGCCCATAAACCACAGAACGGAGTTCGTGGCGGATTTACGCGATGACCCCGTACCCACAACGTCACCGACGTACGCCAGCGGGAAACCTTTCTGTTGCAGAGCTTCAATCTGTTTGATCGGGCCAACAACACCAGGCTGATCTGGCTCAATACCTTCACGGGCGTTTTTCAGCATCGCCAGCGCGTGCAGTGGGATATCCGGGCGTGACCACGCATCCGGTGCCGGAGAAAGGTCATCGGTGTTGGTTTCGCCAGTGACTTTGAAGACGGTAACGGTCAGTTTTTCAGCCAGCGCCGGGCGATTCAGGAACCATTCGGCATCCGCCCAGGACTGCATTACCTGCTTCGCATATTCGTTGCCTGCTTTGGCTTTCTCTTCTACGTCATAGAAGTTATCGAACATCAGCAGCGTGTGAGAAAGTGCTTTGGCAGCGATCGGTGCCAGTTTGGCATCATCCAGCGCGTCGATCAGCGGATGAATGTTGTAACCCCCCTGCATAGTGCCCAGCAGTTCAATGGCTTTTTCCGGAGTCAGCAGTGGGGATTTGGCTTCACCTTTGGCGACAGCAGCCAGGAAGCCTGCTTTGACATAGGCGGCTTCATCGACGCCGGGGGGAACACGGTTGGTTAACAGATCTAACAGGAATTCTTCTTCGCCCGCGGGCGGGTTTTTCAGCAGCTCTACAAGCGCGGCCATTTGGTTTGCATCCAGGGGTTTGGGCGCAATCCCCTCAGCGGCACGCTCAGCTACGTGCTTACGGTATTCTTCTAGCACGACGGTTCTCCTCGCTCTCATTGTCATAGTGCGGCAGGCGATTCTCTTCACGCTCCTGTGAGACAGCAGTTTGTAGGGTAAATGCCCAGTACCGCAACGGGCAGAATAGCAGGATTTTGACGATGTGTTAATCTGTTTACAAAAAAGCAACATAAAAAAGTGGCTGAATCGTTAAGGATGGTCTAGAGATTATTTCCCTCCGTAAAAACTTCGTTAATTCGCATGGTGATAATCACCTTTATCAACGAATCCCAAGATTAGTCAAAATTTAAACTACGGCCTCTTTATACTCGGATTCACAGCACCTGCGGGTGGCAGTTCGCCGACCATTGCGATTTCCTTGAGATCCGAATTATGAAAATGACTTTGCCGTTTAAACCCCATGTGCTGGCGCTAATTTGCAGTGCCGGGCTCTGTGCCGCCTCTGCCGGGCTATATATAAAAAGCCGCACAGTGGAAGCGCCTGTGGAAGTGCAATCGACACAACAGACTGCGCCTGACATCTCCGCAGTTACGCTTCCAGCAACGGTTTCCGTGCCTCCTGTAACACCTGCCGTCGTCAAATCCGCATTCAGCACTGCTCAAATAGATCAATGGGTCGCGCCCGTCGCGCTGTATCCCGACGCCCTACTTTCGCAGGTGCTGATGGCATCAACCTATCCGACAAACGTTGCGCAAGCAGTACAATGGTCGCACGATAACCCACTTAAACAAGGCGATGCTGCTATTCAGGCGGTATCTGACCAGCCCTGGGACGCCAGCGTCAAATCACTGGTGGCCTTTCCACAGTTGATGGCATTGATGGGCGAAAACCCGCAATGGGTGCAAAACCTGGGCGATGCTTTTCTGGCGCAGCCGCAGGACGTGATGGACTCGGTACAGCGATTGCGGCAACTGGCGCAACAAACCGGCTCGCTGAAGTCATCAACTGAACAAAAGATCATCACGACAACGAAAAAAGTCGTACCGGTAAATCAGCCCGCCAACGCCCCTGCCACACAATCAAATACCGTTTCTACGTCCAGCCCCGTCGTCGCAGAACCTGCACCGACCGTAATAACCATTGAGCCAGCCAATCCGGATGTGGTTTATATTCCGAACTACAACCCAAACGTGGTTTACGGCAGTTGGGCCAATACCGCTTATCCGCCAGTTTATCTGCCGCCGCCAGCCGGAGAACCGTTTGTTGACAGCTTTGTGCGCGGATTCGGCTATAGCATGGGCGTTGCTACCACATACGCACTATTCAGCAGCATCGACTGGGACGACGACGATCATGACCATCATCATCATGACGATGATGATTATCATCACCACGATGGCGGTCATCGTGACGGTAATGACTGGCAACACAACGGCGACAACATCAATATCGACGTCAACAATTTCAACCGTATCACCGGTGAGCATCTTACTGATAAGAATATGGCATGGCGGCACAATCCAAACTACCGTAATGGTGTGACCTATCATGATCAGGATATGGCAAAGTGGTTTCATCAAACCGATGTCAACGGCGGAATGAGCGCCACGCAGTTACCTGCTCTATCGCGCGACAGCCAGCGTCAGGCGGCAGCAAGTCAGTTTCAGCAACGAACACACGCCGCCCCCGTCATTACGCGAGATACCCAACGTCAGGCAGCGGCACAGCGGTTTAATGAAGCTGAACACAATGGGAGCTATGACGACTTCCGCGACTTCAGCCGTCGCCAGCCACTGACCCAGCAACAAAAGGACGCCGCTCGCCAGCGTTATCAGTCTGCCTCACCTGAGCAGCGCCAGGCGGCCCGCGAGAAAATGCAGACTAACCCGCAGAACCAGCAGCGAAGAGAGGCAGCGCGCCAGCGCATTCAGTCCGCATCACCAGAGCAGCGCCAGGTGTTTAAGGAAAAAGTACAGCAGCGCCCACTGAACCAAGAGCAACGTGATAACGCCCGCCAGCGTGTTCAATCGGCATCACCTGAACAACGTCCGTTTTTTCGGGAGAAAGTTCAGGAGAGCCGCCCGCAACGTCTAAACGACAGTAACCGTACTGCCCGATTGAATAACGAGCAGCGGTCAGCAGTACGCGAACGTCTCTCTGAACGTGGGGCAAGAAGACTGGAAAGGTAAATTGCAGGCGTAAAAAAGCGGCGTTGTTAGCCGCTTAAGACTGATGACAAACATCGAATCGCCCGATGCGCAAGCTTATCGGGCCTACACAAGCCATGCAATATATTGAATTTGCATGATCTTGTAGGTCGGATAAGGCGTTTACGCCGCATCCGGCATCAACAACGAGCACTTTATCAACAATCTGAAGCGGCCAGAATAGCCGCTTCTTAATTTGCCGGATGTTCCGGCAAACGAAAAATTACTTCTTCTTCGCTTTCGGGTTCGGCAGGTCGGTAATGCTACCTTCGAACACTTCTGCCGCCAGGCCCACAGACTCGTGCAGAGTCGGGTGCGCATGGATGGTCAGTGCGATGTCTTCAGCGTCACAACCCATTTCGATTGCCAGGCCGATTTCACCCAGCAACTCGCCGCCGTTAGTGCCGACAATCGCACCACCGATCACACGGTGAGATTCTTTGTCGAAAATCAGCTTGGTCATACCGTCTGCGCAGTCGGAAGCGATAGCACGACCAGAAGCAGCCCACGGGAAGGTGGCGGTTTCGTAGCTGATGCCTTTCTCTTTCGCTTCTTTCTCAGTCAGACCTACCCATGCAACTTCTGGTTCGGTATAGGCGATGGACGGGATAACTTTCGGATCGAAGTAATGTTTTTTACCGGCGATAACTTCAGCGGCAACGTGACCTTCGTGAACACCTTTGTGTGCCAGCATTGGCTGACCGACGATATCGCCGATAGCAAAGATGTGCGGTACGTTGGTACGCAGCTGTTTGTCAACGCGGATGAAACCACGGTCGTCAACTTCCACGCCAGCTTTGCCTGCGTCGAGGTTTTTACCGTTCGGCACACGACCAATCGCTACCAGCACGGCGTCGTAACGCTGCGGTTCAGCGGGTGCTTTTTTGCCTTCCATCGTCACATAAATGCCGTCTTCTTTCGCTTCAACGGCGGTAACTTTGGTTTCCAGCATCAGGTTGAATTTCTTGCTGATACGCTTGGTAAAGACTTTAACGATGTCTTTATCAGCTGCCGGGATGACCTGGTCGAACATTTCAACCACGTCAATCTGTGAACCCAGCGCGTGGTATACGGTGCCCATTTCCAGACCGATGATACCGCCACCCATTACCAGCAGGCGTTCTGGTACTTCTTTCAGTTCCAGCGCGTCAGTGGAGTCCCAGATACGCGGATCTTCATGCGGAATAAACGGCAGTTGAATCGGGCGAGAACCCGCTGCAATGATCGCGTTGTCGAAGTTGATCACGGTTTTACCGTTCTCACCTTCAACTTCCAGGGTGTTAGCCCCGGTGAATTTACCCAGACCGTTGACCACTTTGACTTTGCGGCCTTTCGCCATACCAGCCAGACCACCGGTCAGCTGATTGATCACTTTCTCTTTCCAGGTACGAATCTTGTCGATATCGGTTTTCGGTTCGCCGAAGACGATACCGTGTTCAGCCAGCGCTTTGGCTTCTTCGATAACTTTTGCTACGTGCAGCAGTGCTTTAGAAGGGATACAGCCGACGTTCAGGCAAACACCGCCAAGGGTGTTGTAACGTTCTACGATTACGGTTTCCAGACCTAAATCAGCGCAACGGAAGGCAGCGGAGTAACCTGCGGGGCCTGCCCCAAGTACCACGACCTGAGTTTTGATTTCAGTACTCATCATGACCTCTATATATTTATCTCCGGCGGGTCTGACGTTTTTTTTATGACGCCCATTATCCACCGGGTCGTTCTATCCGTCGGTATTTTACAAAATTGTTAACAATTTTTAAACAACAAACGGCAACCGATTTGTCTATTTGCTAATAACCTCAATACATTCATGAGATTACCAGAAAAAAGCCGGCCGTTGGGCCGGCTCTTTTACTTACATCACCAGACGGCGAATGTCAGACAGCGTGTTGTTAATGATGGTAATGAAACGGGCACCATCAGCACCGTCGATCACGCGGTGGTCGAAGGAGAGAGAAATCGGCAGCATCAGACGCGGCACGAACTCTTTACCATTCCACACCGGCTCCATCGCGGACTTGGAAACGCCGAGGATAGCCACTTCCGGCGCATTCACAATCGGCGCGAAGTGGGTAGTACCCAGGCCGCCGATGCTGGAGATGGTGAAGCAACCGCCCTGCATTTCGCCCGCAGTCAGCTTACCGTCACGCGCTTTCTTAGAAATAGTCATCAGCTCGCGAGACAGCTCGATGATGCCTTTCTTGTTGACGTCTTTGAATACCGGGACAACCAGACCGTTCGGGGTATCCACCGCCACACCGATGTTGATGTATTTCTTCAGGGTCAGACGCTGACCATCTTCTGACAGCGAACTGTTGAAGCGAGGCATCTGCTCAAGAGCTGCAGCAACGGCTTTCATGATGAAGACAACCGGGGTGATCTTCACATCCAGCTTACGTTTCGCTGCTTCTTCGTTCTGCTGTTTACGGAACGCTTCCAGCTCAGTGATATCGGTTTTGTCGAAGTGAGTAACGTGCGGGATCATCACCCAGTTACGGCTCAGGTTAGCACCAGAGATTTTCTGAATGCGGCCCAGTTCCACTTCTTCGATTTCACCAAACTTGCTGAAGTCCACTTTAGGCCACGGCAGCATGCCTGGGATACCGCCGCCAGTTGCCGCCGGAGCTGCTTCTGCACGTTTGATTGCTTCTTTCACGTAAGCCTGAACGTCTTCGCGCAGGATACGACCTTTACGGCCAGTGCCCTTCACTTTCGCCAGGTTAACGCCAAACTCGCGTGCCAGACGGCGGATCAGCGGAGTCGCGTGAACGTAAGCGTCGTTTTCAGCAAATTCAGATTTGCCTTCGGCTTTCGCAGCCGGTGCTGCTGCCGGGGCTTCAGCTTTTGCTGCCGGAGCCGGCGCTGCCGCTTCCTGTTTCGCAGGAGCTGCCGCAGGCGCTGCGCCTTCAACTTCGAAGATCATAATCAGCGAACCAGTTTTCACTTTATCGCCAACGTTGACTTTCAGTTCCTTCACGACGCCTGCAAACGGAGCCGGAACTTCCATAGAAGCTTTATCGCCTTCTACGGTGATCAGTGACTGTTCAGCGGCAACTTTGTCGCCCACTTTCA